>Ga0256836_1001328_pt1 | contig 10959 bp, 9 predicted proteins | sample 4561380metaG_FD_185974 | JGI IMG/M metagenome (GOLD analysis project Ga0256836, IMG submission 185974) | Hydrothermal vent microbial communities from Guaymas Basin, Mexico - 4561-380 | ecosystem: Environmental > Aquatic > Marine > Hydrothermal vents | place: Mexico: Guaymas Basin | collected...
ATTTTCAATTGATATATACTTTTGCGAATCATTCATTAAATCACTAAATATTGTGAAACTATGTTTCAGATAAAAAATTTCAATTTTCATCTATAAAATTCTATCATTTTCATTTAATTTTAACAGTTGTATATCATTCGTTAAAAATTCAAATTTCATCAAACTATTGTTTACTTATAAAATTTAGATTTTCATCTATAAGATTATATTTTCATTCATCATTTTCTACTTTTAATAATCAATTAGATAATTTTTTAATAATTTTATACATTATCTTTCTATATAAAAATAAAATTATTTCATTATTTTAAATTACTCAAATAATTTATTAAATAAATATTCATTATAAATATTTCATTTTTTGCTAATATAATATTGTTTTCTTTATAATAATTTTTTCAAAATCAATTATTAAATCAGCTAACTTTATCAAACTACTATTTAGATAAATAATTACAATTTTAATCTATAAAATCCTATCATTTTCACTTAATATTAATGCCAGTAAATCATTCTTTAAATTCACGAGTATTGCTAAGCTATTGTTTACATAAAAATTGAAAATTTTTATTTATAAAATTATATCATTTTCATTAGATATAAATTTCTGCAAATCAATCAGTAAACAGCTAAATTTTGTCAAACTATTTCTTGCTTAATAATTTTCAATTCTTATCAATAAAATCCCATTATTTTCATTTAATTTCAATAGCAACATATCATTCTTTAAAATCATATATATTATCAAACTATTGCTTACTTAAAAAATTTCAATTTTTATTCATTAAATTATATTTCTATTTATTATTTCTAACTAGCTTTATTCAATCAAGAATTTCATAAAAAACTTTATATATTTTAATATTTTTTAAAAAATAAATTATATTTTATAATTTTTATTTACTGAATATTTTTTTATATAGATTTTTACTATAAATATTTCATTTTTTATCAATAGAATACTATTTTTCGTTAAAATATATTTCTCAGAATCAATTTTTAAAATTTTTAACTCTTTTAAACTATATTTTACTTAAAATTTTTCATTTTTTATCAATGAAATTAAATCATTTTCAATCATTCTAAACTAAAGCAAATCATTTTAAAAAGTTTCAAATATCGTCAAACTATTGTTTACATAAAATTTCTAAATTTTTATTTATAAAATTCTATCATTTTCATTTAATGTAAACACCAGCAAATCATTCTTTAAAACTTAAAACTTCGTCAAACTATTTCTTACTTAAATATTTTCAATTTTTATCTATAAAATTCTATCATTTTCATTTAATATAAATTGCAGCATATCACTCTGAAAAATCATAAGCCTTATTAAACTATTGATTACTTAAAAAATTTCAATCCTTATCAATAAAATTATATCACTTTCAAATAATTTTCACGGCAGCAAATCATTCTTTAAAATTATAAACAGCATCAAACTATATTTCACTTAATATTTTTCAGTTTTTATCAATAAAATTATATCACTTTCATTCATTATAAACAACAGCAAATCATTCACTAAAATCATAAATTCTGTCAAACTATATTTTACTTAATAATTTTAAATTTTCATCTATAAAATTATATTTTCATTCTTTATTTTTAACTTTTTTTAATCAATTAGATAATTCTTTAACAATTTCATACATTTTTTAAAAAAATAGAATAAAATAATTTTTATTTTATAATTTCTATTTTCTAAATAGTTCCTTAAATAGATTTTTGTTATAAATATTTCATTTTTTGTCAATAAGATACTATTTTTCATTAAAATATATTTCTCAAAATCAATTTTTAAAATTCTTAACTTTTTCAAACTAAAATTTACTTAAAAAATTTCAATTTTTATCAATATAATTCTGTCATTTTCATTTTATTTCAACTCTTGCAAATCAATTAAAAAAACTCTAAATGTTGTTAAACTAGATTTCACTTAAAAAATTTCATTTTTTATCGATAAAGTTCCGTCATTCTCATTTAATTTCAACAGCTGCAAATCATTCAGAAAAATTATAAGAATCAGAAAACTATTGCTTACATAAAATTTTTCATTTTTTATTTATAAAATTGTATCATTTTCAATTTATTTTAATAATAGCATATCATTCTTTAAAATTCTGAACATCATCAAATCGTATTTCACTTATAAAATTTCATTTTTTATTTATAAAGTTCTATCATTTTCATTCTATTTTAATAGCAGCATATCATTCTTTAAAGTCATAAGCATTATAAAACTACTTTTTACTTATTAATTTTCATTTTTTATTAATAAAATTATACTATTTTTCTTTTTTATAAACTAATGCAATTTATTCTTTAAATTCTTCTATATTATCAAACTATTCTTTACTTAAAAATTTTCCTTCTTTATTTACGAAGTTCTATCATTTTCATTCAATATAAATGCCTGCAAATCATTCTTTAAAACTAAAAGCATCATTAAACTACTCTTCACATAAAAAACTTCAGTTTTTATCAATAAAATTATGTCATTTTCAATTTTGATAAATAACAGCAAATCATTCTGAAAAATTTTCTACTTCATCAAACTATTCTTTGCTTAATAAGTTTCAATTTTTATCTATAAAATTCCGTCATTTTCATTTAATATAAATTTTTCAATATCATTCAAAAAAGTATCAAGCTTTATCAAACTAATTTTTGAATAAAATTTTTCAATTTCTATCTATAAAATTCTATCATCTTCAATTAATTTCAATAGCTGCATATCATTCTGAAAATTCTAAAGCATTATTAAACTAAATTTTACTTAATATACTTCATTTTTTATTTAAAAAATTCTATCATTTTTCTTTTTTATAAACTAAAGCATATCCTTCAGAAAAATCATAAATATTATCAAACTATAATTTAGTTATTAATTTTCAATTTTCATTTATAAGATTATACTTTCATTCTTTATTTTTAATTTTCTTAAATCAGTTAGATAATTCTTTAATGACTTCATACATTTTTTAAAAGAATAGAATAAAAGAATTTTTTTTATTTTTTAAATAATTTTTTTAAAAAAATTTTTTATAAAAAAATTCATTATAAATATTTCAATTTTTATCAATAAAATTCCGTTGATCTCATTTAATATAAACTTTTGTATATCAATTGTTAAACTAATCAACATAAGCAAACTATTGTTTACTTATAAGCTTTCATTTTTTATTTATATAATTCTATCATTTTCATTCTTTTTTAACAATTGCACATCAATTTCTAAAATAAAGAATATAATCAAACTATTGTCTGCATAAAAATTTTCAATTTTTATCAATAAAATTCTATCACTTTCATTTTATTTCCACGACAGCATATCATTCTAAAAATTCTATAGCGTCATTAAACTATCTTTTGCTTATTAATTTTCATTTTTTATCTATAAAGTTATATTTTTCATTTTTTTTTACAACAGCAAATCATTCAGAAAATTCTTCAATCTTATCAAACTATATATCACTTGTTAATTTTCAATTCTTATCTATAATGTTATATTTTCATTTTTCATTTTTAACTATACTAAATCAATTATCTAATTTCTTAACAATTTTATACATTGCTTAAAAAGTTAAAAATGAAAATTATTTTATAATTTTAATTTTAAGATAAAATATCATATATAAATTCATTATAAAATTTCAATTTTTATTAACGAAATAACATTTTTTATTATAATAAACCTCTCAAAATCAATCTTTACAAATTTATAAGCTTCATTAAACTTTTTCAATTTTCATCTATAAAATTATATTTTCAATCTTTATTTTTTATAAGTTTATAACTTAATAAATAAAATTAAAATAAATACTTACTTTACATTTTTATTTTTTAAAAAATTTTTTATAAAAAAATTCACTATAAATATTTCAATTTTTATCAATAAAATTCCGTCATTTTCATTTAATAAAAACTTTTGCATATCAATTATTAAAATCATGAGAATCGTCGAACTATTGTTTACTTAATAATTCTCAATTCTTATTAATAAAATTCTATCATTTACATTCAATTTCTACAGCAGCATATCATTCTTTAAATTCATAAACTTTATCAAACTATATATCGCTTATTATTTTTCATTCCCAATTCATAATATTATATTTTACTCCATTATTAATTATAATAAATCAATCACTTAATTTCTCAACAAGTTTATACATTATTTAAAAAAGTTAAAAAATAAAAAATTATTTTATAATTTTAATTTTAATTTTAATTTTAATTTTAATTTTAATTTTAATTTTAATTTTAATTTTAATTTTAATTTTAATTTTAATTTTAATTTTAATTTTAAAATAAAGCATTATATATAAATTCATTATAAATTTTTTAAATATTTTTTATTTTTTAAATAAAATATTAAACATAAATTCGTTATAAAGATTTCATTTTTTATCAATACTATAATATTCTTCGTTATAATAAACTTCTCAAAATCAGTTATCAAAATCATAAGCTTCATTAAACTACTACTTACTTAAAAAATTTCATTTTTTATCAATAAAATTATATCATTTTTGCTCAATGCTTACTTTTGCAATTCATTCTATAAAATCATCTACATAATCAAACTATTCATTACTTAAATATTTTCAATTTTTATTTATAAAGTTATATCATTTTCATTTAATATAAACCTCTGCAAATCATTCATCTAATACATAAACTATATCAAACTATTGATTGCATAAAATTTTTCATTTTTTATCAATAAAATTATATCATTTTCATTCTATTTTAACAGGAGCAATTCATTCTTTAAAATCATAAACTTTGTCAAACTATTGTTTACTTAAAAGCTCTAATTTTTTATTAATAAAATTCTATCATTTTCATTCAATTTTTATACCAGCATATCCTTCAGAAAAATTATTAGCTTCGCTAAACTATTTTTTAGATAAAATTTTTCATTCTTTATTTATAAAATTCTATCATTTTCATTCTATATAAAAAGCTACGTATCACTCTGAAAAATCATAAATTTTATCAAACTACTGTTTAAACAATATTTCTCATTTTTCATCAATAAAGTTCTATCATTTTCATTCAATATAAACTTTTGCAAGTCATTTAGAAAAAGAATAAATTTTATCAAACTATTTTTTACTTATTAATTTTCAATCTTTATTAATAAAGTTCTATCATTTTCACTCAATATAAACTCAGCCGAATCAATTTTCGAAATCAAAAGCATTATCGAACTATTGTTTACTTAAAAATTTTTTATTTTTATCAATAAAATTGTATCATTTACGCTTTTTATAAACACTAGCAAATCATTCAGAAAAATCATAAGCTCTATTAAACTATATTTTACTTAATAATTCTCAATTTTCACTAACATAATTCCATCATTTTCATTTTACTTCTATAGCTGCATATCATTCTTTGAATTCAAAAATTTTATCAAACTAAATTTTACTTAATAATTCTCAATTTTCATTTATCAAATTATGCTTCCTTTTATTATTTTCAACTACTTTAACTCAATTAGAAAGTTTACGAATAACTTTATACATTTAAAATATCTTAATTATAAATTATTTTATAATTTTTATTTATTAAAAATTTATTAAATAAATATTTATTATTAACATTTATATTTTTACAAAATTAAATAATTTATTTATTTTAAATTTTTAAAATTCTACCTCTGAATTTATCAAAATTAATATTTTTTTAAATTTTTTATTCACAGAATTATATTTTTATTTTTACATAAAAACACTTATATTATTTAACAAATGAAAAAATATATTTAATAAAGAAAAAAAGAAAAAAGAAAAAAATAGATTTTTAATCAGAAAATAATTTTTTATACTATTTTATTTTTAAATATATTTTTTATATTTAAAAAACAAAAATAATTTATTATTATATTACATCTTATTTTATAGAAACACAAAATGATTTTTTATCATTTAATTTTTAATATCATTTTTAAACAAAATTTTTATTAAAAACTTTACTTTGAAACTATTATTCAATATATCGCTTTTATGTTTTTATTATTAATATTTAATTTTAATTTCTCAGAAATATTTTTATTTTTAAACAAGACTTTAAATCAATCTATAGAAAAATCTTTGTCTTCAAAATTATTATTTAATTTATAAAAAACTTCTGCTTTTTGATTAATAGCTTTATCTTGCTCTCATTTAGGTTCTACATATAAAATTGTCTTTTTTCAATCTTCATCTATTAACTAAAAAATAAAATCAGGATAAAATTTATGTATTATTCATTCATATTCATATTCAAAGCATTTATTTCAAGTATTTGGATTTCTAAAAATATAAATATCTTTGTAATTTATTTAATCTAGGTTTCAATCTTCCTTGTTCATCAATCTCATATCAAATATTATTTAATAATTCTTTTAGATATTCATTATAAGTCATTACATTTTTTTGATTATCAAATAAAACATGTTTTTATAATTTCATATTTCTGATTTATATTTTTTAATATTTTTTTTAACTAAATTATTATTATTTTTGTCTTATATAAATATTCTTATATTATTTTATTTTACAAATTTTCATATAATCAAATCAATAGTTGTTATATTATAAAATTTACATAATTTTTGTTTTTATATTTATTTTTTTAGTATAAAAGTTTTAATATTATTTTATAACCATTTTTATTCTATTCTTAATTCTATAATTCTAAATATTTCTTCTTTTACTTTTTCAGGTGATGGTATATATTTTAAAATTAATTCTCATTGTCAACTTTCATCTCATTCTGTTAAAATTCTTATTTCTCAAAAATTAAATAAACTTCTTATTAATCATTTTTTATGAACTGATATAGATTTTATTTTTTCAATATCTATTGTTTTTGATTCTCTCTTTAATAATCAACTTTGATTGTAAAATGTTATATTTTTAGGTGTAATTATAGTAAAATCCATTTCAAAATCAATTATCTTTTTTAATACTTTTAATAACAAATAAATAAAACTGATATTTAGAACGATTTGCAATAATATTAAAAATATTTCCATTATATCATTCATATAATAAAAACTTACTATTGAATTTCAAATTAACAAAATAATTTGATAAAACATTAATACAAGACTATGTTTAAAAAATTTTTCTATTTCTCAATCTTCTAAATCTTTTTCATCAATTTTAGTTTTTAAAAAAGAATAATTTTTAAAATAATTTAAAAAATTTTTAAAAGTTAAAAATATCCAAATTCAAATTCAAATAAAATATAAAAATGACATTATAAAAAATATAACTAAATTTTTTTCATAAAATTCATAATATAAGATTCATATTAATACTAAAAATATAATACTTGCAACTAAAAACATAAAAAAAGGTTCTATCAAAAATAATTTATGTCTTTTTATTAACAGAGCTTTTCAATATTCTTTTATTCAATGCATTAGTTTTTCTTCGTCTAATTTTGTGTTGAAATTTGATAAAATTTTCATTTTTTTATTTTTAAAGATTTAAAAACAATATTAAATTAAAGAAATTTCATCTTCATCATTATTTTCTTGTCCAAAAAAGTTATTTATAATTTCATCAGCTCTTTTTTCTTCTAAATCTTCATTTCTTATATATTTTATAGCTCAATCGTATATTCATCTTTTTGAACGTTCTCTATATCTTTCAAAAAATTGTTCATCTTCTATATTATCAAATTCTTTATATAAAGATTTATCTATTTCATATAAAAACATAGAAGGAACTTTATGAATTGGTTTTCTCCAATTTTTAGGATTTCTATCTTCTTTTGCAAAACTAAAAAATATTAAATCTTTAGCTCTTGTTATTGCTACATACATTAATCTTCTTTCTTCTTCAAGTTCATCTTCTTTAAACATATCTTCGCTAATTTTAATACGTATCATATTAGGAAACAAATCGTTTTCTAATCAAACAACAAAAACTACTTTAAATTCTAATCACTTACTTTTATGTATAGTCATTAATTTAACTTTTCATTCTTCATCATCTTGAAGACTTCATTCTTTTAATAACATTTTTATTTCATTTAATAATTCTCATATTTTATCTTTTTCTGCACGATATTTTAAAGAAAATTTTTCTAATTGGTCTAAATTTTGTTTCTTTTCTAACACTTGTTCATTATCATACTTTTTTTCTAAAAATTTATCATACTCAGTTAATTCTCTTATTTTTCTAATTAAATCTCATATACTTAATTCTTTACTTAATTGTCATTCAATTGTATTCATCAATTTTAAAAAATCTTTTAATTTTTTTATATTCTTTTTTGCTATTCAAATATTATATTTTTCAATATTTTCAATAACTTCTTTATAATTTAAATTAAATTCTTTAATTAAAAAATATAATTTTTCTGCAGTTCTATCTCAAATTCATCTGTTTGGTGTATTAATTATTCTCGATAATGCTTCAAAATCATTTGGATTATATATTAATGCTAAATATGCTAACATATCTTTTATTTCTTTTCTTTCAAAAAATCTTAATCATCAATATATAATATAAGGAATATTATTTTTTACTAATTTTTCTTCTATTGCTTGTGATAAAAATGAACTTCTATATAAAATAGCTACATCTCAAAAATTGTTAATTATTTCTTCTTCTTTTAATTCTATTATTTTTTTAACAACTAACTCTGCTTCTTTTTCTCTATTTTCTCAAATAATTATTTCAATTTTTCAATCTCATTTTCTTACTGGTTTTATTACTTTTTCATATTGATGAATATTGTTTTTTATTATTTGATTTCAAGCTTCAACTATATAAGGTAATGAACGATAATTTTTCGTTAATTTAAATATTTTTATTCACTTAAAAAAATCAGGTAAGTCTAAAAATTCATTCATTAAAGCTCAACGCCATCAATAAATTGATTGAAAATCATCTCAAACAAAAGTTATATAAGAAACATCTTTTTTTTGTTGTAACATATATTTACTTTTCAAAAAAGGAGTTCAAAAAACTAACATTTTTAAAAATTGAAATTGAATCCAATCAGTATCCTGAGCCTCATCTATTAATATATATTTAAATTTTTTATGATATTTATATAAAATTTCCGGATATGTATTAAATATTAAATATGTATATAAAAGAATATCATCAAAATCTATTTTATTAGTTTTTTCTAAAATTTCTTGATATTCTTTCCGTATTTCATAAACATAATAATCTTCTTCTGTTACTGATTCATAGCCAAGCTTATCTCATTTTTCAATTAATTTTTTAAACATATCTTCATAATCTTCAAAAATTATTCATTTTGTTTTATTTTTTCTTATTTCTTCATATATAAATTTTTCATCTATGTTATTTTCTATAAATTCTAATTTTTCTTTTAATATTTCAATTTCACTTTTTAATTTATTTTTAATTTCTTGTTTAATATTTTTTCATTCATTTAATTTTCTATTAAATAAATTAATTTTTTCTTCTATTTCTTTATATCTATTTTTAATTAATTTTCTTATAATTGTTATAGATTCATGAGAATCACAAATTCATACATCAGAATTATATTTTTTTCATAATAAATGAATATGCTCTCTAATTAATCTAAAAAATATAGAATGGAATGTTCATATATATATATTATTAGTTGTTGAAAATTTTTTTTCTAATAAATTTAATATTTCATTTACATATAATCAGACTTCACTATCTAAATAAATTTTTTCTTTGTTTTTAAATCTTTCTTTTATTTCTAAAACAATTTTTAATATTCTCTTTCTCATTTCATCAGCAGCTTTGCTTGTGAAAGTTAATGCTAATATATTATTAGGATTAACATTCAAACCAAAAATTAAATATGCTAATTTGTATGTTAAAGTTCTTGTTTTTCAACTTCATGCTCAAGCTAATATTAAGCTGTGATAATCATTATATAAAACAGCTTGCAATTGTTCTTCATTTAATTTTTCTTTTAAAATTTCCGTTATTATCTCTTTTAAAACTTTTAAAACTTCTTTTCTTATTTTTTCGTCCATAGAATAAACTAACCAAATAAAAAATTATTAAATTAATAATATAGATAATTAATTTTTTCAGTTTTTCTATATTATTAATTAATAGAATAATTATTTTGCTAAATCAATTAAATTATATTTATTAAATAAATCAAGTATTAAATTAATAAAATAATAATAATTTTAAATCTTTATTTAAAAAAATATGAATAGCGAAAAAGAATATTTTTGATTCTCATTAAAAGACTTTAATGATTTAGAACGCATTTCATCTCTTATACTTAGATGTGATAAAGATTTTTATTCTTAGTATAATGAATTAGATGAAGAAAAAAAAGAAGAATTAAAAAAATTTCTTATTTATAATATACTTTTTGCTAATAGTGATAATTTGTTTTTTAAGATGGATTTGAAAGATTTTTTAGAAATATTAAAGAAAAATAGATTAACATATAAAGAAACAGAATTCAAAAATAAGTTTTGTGGTTGGTTAACAGATGAATTAAGAAATTATATAGAAAAAAAGAAAATAAGAAATATTTTAGAAAAACTTTCATTCGTTAATATATTGATAATCTGATTAGGTTGATTAATTACTTCTTTTTTTATGGCTATTACTTCTTCTAATCAATACCCAAATCATTTTCATATGCGAATATCAACATTATTTTACTGTATTATTGCAGCTTATGTAGCTTATATAATTATAAAAGAACTTTCTTATTGATTTAAATATTTTTTCTTATTTTTATTTTCTTCAATAATTTGAACTGCTGGTGGAGCTTATTTTATTGATTACAACGAAAAACTTAATCAAAAACAAAATAATTATGAAATAAAAAAAGACATTCATAAAAATAATGTAAATAATATAAACAATAAAAATAATGAGGTTAAAAATTATGAAACTGATTACAAAAAATTAAAGGAAAAAACAGAAAAAATAGAAAAAGATTTGGAAGAAATTAAAAATTTAT
>Ga0256836_1001330_pt1 | contig 10941 bp, 10 predicted proteins | sample 4561380metaG_FD_185974 | JGI IMG/M metagenome (GOLD analysis project Ga0256836, IMG submission 185974) | Hydrothermal vent microbial communities from Guaymas Basin, Mexico - 4561-380 | ecosystem: Environmental > Aquatic > Marine > Hydrothermal vents | place: Mexico: Guaymas Basin | collected...
TAATAAGTAGCTAATATAAGTATTTTATAGTGGGAGGTTTTATAGTGGGAGGTTGTGTGAATTTTATTAATCCAACAAAGAGTATATTATCATCCTACAAGGAATAATTTTTACTCCTTGTAGGATAGAATAGAGGTTGTTATCCTCTTTTATTTATGGCAAGTAACTAACTTGCTTTATTTAGTTATAGCTACTAATACTTTGTCTAATTTACTTTCGAGACTGTCAAATCTGTTTTCAAGATTATTAAATCTATCATCAATTACATTAAACTTTTCATCAACAGTTTCTTTAAATTCATTGAAATTTTCTTCAAATGAATTTATCTTAGTTGTCATAGAAGCTCTAAAATCAAACAGCTCATTTTCTACTTTGTTGATATGTTTTATAATATCATTAGTATGATGTAATATGTTATTACCTGCTTTTTGAACATGTTTTTTTGTTGCATAGTCTTCCATATTTAGCCTTTTTTTCATCTTTATCCTTATTATATCATTTTTTACTAAACTTCTTCAATAGCTGGTTCAGACAAAAATATCTGTACCATCTCATCAAGTGCATTTTTATCAGCTAATGCTGTTTTAATACCCTCAATATTTTTACTTGAAGTTCCTAAAACATCTTTTACAAATTCCCCTAACCTATCTTTAGGAATACCTTTTTGCATTAAATACAAAGATAATTCTTTAGCTGGAGAGATTTGCATTGATTGTTCTTGTGGTGTTTCATCGACAGTTGTATCTATAACAATATCGTTGATAATTTCACCTTTTGGTAACTCTTTGCACCATTTATCTTCAAAATACTCAAAACCTAATTGTCTTAACAATTCAGCTTTTCCGTAAGTATTTCCACTTACAACTAAATAACCATCTTGTTCATTAGTAGTTAGACCTAGTTGTTCTAGTGTTTTGGGTGCGCTTTTAGCTTCTCTTGATTGTTGATGTTGTAAATCAACAATCTCTTCAGCAATTTCAAGACCATTTAAAACATCTGGATATGCATCTCTTAAACACAATCCTCTTGCTCTCATTTGGAGCATTCGTTTTGGGTATTTAGCCCAAACATTATTACCCCATAAATTTGCTTGTCTTGCATCTTGTACAGAGAATGTTCTAACTATAGTTTGAGTTTGAGAAAGTCTTTTAGTCTCACAAATTGCGACCATATTATCACCCTCACCACGAATTTCTTCATGTGTCCATTCCTCTTTTGAAGAGTTTTTTACAAGAGCAATAAGACCATCTCCCCATATTGTAGCACGACCATTTACTACTGCAATAGTAGATAATGCTTGAAGTGGTTTTAAACCAAGTTCGAGTCCTTTTTGCCATGCTACTACTACATTTGAACCTTTTCCTCTATAATCTTTTGGTACAAGGTCTGTTCCTGCAAAATACTCAGCCATATTAATAGCTTCTTGAAAACTTTGTACTTGCATACCCATTACTTCTAATTTTGTTGTTATATTTGCCATAATTGTCTCCTTTGAGATTTAAAAAAGACACACCAACCCCATAAGGGATTTGACATAGTGTGTCTTGTCCCTTGTGGGCTGGCTCTTATGAGCGACTATTTTATTTTAAAAATTAAAAGCTAATTGAACACCAGTTGTACCAGTTGTTTCAACATTATCAGCTACTAAATCAAAAAGATTATTTGCAGATAATGTTTTAGCTTTTTTACCTTTACCTATAATTGCCACAAAAGAGTTTTTAGGTTCTTCTGTTGCTGTTGCTGTAGTTACAATACTTCGCTCCAAGCTTTTCTCTGTAATCTGAGAAGCTTTAAAATGTACTTTAAGTATATTAATCATTAAATCAAGTTCATAGTTTGATTCTCCTAACATTACAGATAACACATTTCTTGAGAAAGTAGCTACTTTTTTATCTTTTTGAAAAGGTACTTTACCATCTTGAAAAACACGATTTACATCAATAGAAACTATTTGATTTTCATTGTCTCTTTTGTAAGAAACAGCTAAACCAAAAGTTTTTCCATTTTTGTAATCATTATTAATTTCAAAGAGTTGATAAGCAGCTGCATAAGATGTAGATGTTTCCATTCTTTTATTGTATTCACAATAGTAAGAATGTTCTACACCCCCATAAAAGTCTCTAGTTCTATGATGCTCGAGTATCTTTTTAGCAAACTCTTCAATCATATTAGAAACTGTTATTATTTTAGGATTATTTTCTGTTTCTTCTACTAAGACAACAGTATCAACTTTATCAGTTGATATAATAGATTCTTGTGTTTCTGGCAACAAATCAGAAATTTTGGTAGTTGCTAAAGAAAAATTATTTTCAAATAACTTTCTAGCTTTCTCTTCACTAATACCAAATTCCTCACTTGCTTCTTTAGACGATTTTATCCATCTGTTCAAACGAGCCGCTTCTATTTTTATTTGAACATTATTTAGATACTCTTTACTTAGAATAAATCCTTTAGCAAATTTTGAATAGTACCCTATACTGTTCGTTCTCAAGTATTTTATAAAACTTTTAAATTCATCTTTAGACAATTTTTTTTCAAGTTTTAAAACCTTCAATGTCTCATGTGTTTTTGAATGTTCAAAGTCTTCAATGCTGCCATTTTCAACTAATGAACTAAAATCTAAATCTTCAAAATCTTCTTCTAATTCTTTTAAAGATTTTTTAATTTCAGCAACTTCTTTATCAGAAGCTAATGAAGTTTTAGAAGTTTTATCTTTTTTAATACTTGTTGTTTTTGCAATAGAAGCTTCTCTCATTTCTGTAACTAATATTTTATAACTTTCAATATAATCATGACCAATTATTGCCACTATATTTTCAAGAAATAAGTTTAAAAACTCATAATTAGGATTGAAATCTTTATCAGTTTTGAAATTATGCAATAAATCACAACCAGTTTCATTAAGACAATTTGTAGCAATTTGAACTAACTGTTCATTGTTTAGTTGTGCTTTTTGAACCATAGGATTTAACATTACATACCATCTAATATATTGATTATCAGAGTTTGATAATCTTCTTAATAATGAGTATGAAATATTAGGATTTTTTGCTAAAGCTTCAAGTACATAATTATCTTTATCTAGTTTAGAATCTTTAAATAATTTACTTAAAATAGAAGATGGAGTTTGAGTATTTTCTGCTACTGCTTTTCTTACCCATACATTTTTAATTTTAGAAAGTGATTCCAAAATATTAATAGTACAAATAGGATTGCAAGCTACTTCTGCTCTAACATCATAATTTTTATCTTTTGCAAGATATTCAATTAGTTTCATAGAAGTAGTTGTTTTTGCAATTTTTCTTCTTTTTGCAGCAGATGCTCCTTTTAGCTCTTCTAGCTCTCTTTCATCATTATCAAAAAGTGCTAAGATACGAGGATCTTTTTGCAACTCTTTAGAACAAAGATTAAAGTTTTTAGAATCTAAATTTACTAAAGGTGACATAAAGTCATAAGAATTTGTTAAATTATCACCTATTCTATTTAAAGGTACACCTTTATCAATAGCTAACTTCATAAATTCTGCATCATTTCTAAGCTCAGGAGAAGCATATAACTCTACCATTCTACTATCTATCTCTAAAGATGAAATCATAAACTCTCTATCATCTCTTAAAGCATTATGAATAGTTTTATTTTTAATACTTAGATTATATTCTCTAAGTGTATCTATACTTATCTCATTTACATCTATAGTTTCTATATCATAAAAGTTTTTAACTAAATAATTTAGCATAAACTCTTTATCTTCAAGAAGATCTTTTTTAGCAAATGAAATTGGTTTTCGATACTTATCTATATTGAAATACAAGATTTCATATTCCTCTTTACCATGATTATTAAGCTCTTTACGAACACTCATTTTAAACTTGATATTTGAGAAACCACCTAATAGCACTTGATTTTTAACAACTTCATACCAAACATAGTGAAGTTGTTCAAGTGTATTTACATACTCTCTATTAGATAGAGATGATTCTAAAACAGTCATAATGTAATTTACTACACCTGCTTTATTCTCAATCACTACAGCCCAATCTTCTGCTAACATTCGGTTTTTGTGATTACCACAGCTTCCAATGTTAGTTAAAATTGTTGTAGAGAGTTCAATAAGGTCAGCATCTCCTCTTTTTTCAAAGATAGTTCTGATGTTTTCCTTATTAACAAGTGCGAAAAGAGCTTTCTTTTCTTTTGCCATTGCTTTTCTCTCTTTATTGATAAGTTCATGTATGCTTAGGTTTTTTGTTCTTTTCTCATAGTTAGTAGGTTGTACTATGAAATTATCTACATCTTTACAACTACAATTTGCTTCTGTCTGAAAAAACAGTTTAAATAGAGAGATTAATTCCTCTTTATCTTCATCTGAAAATGTTTCAAGTTGAAAGTAGATTCCACTAAATTGTTCATAATATTGACGAGTTTTTATGATTTGTAAATCAACATCCTCTTTAATAGTGAATAATCCAGCTTCCATTGCAAATAGTCCTGCAATTTCACAAGCACGAGCAACTATTTCAGTCGGTTCATAGTAATATGAACTTTTTGAAAGTTGCTCCTCTTCTAGTTGTATTTTTTGAGAAAGTTTGTTGATTAAATAATTAACAAATTTATCTTCCTCAAAATCAGAAAGATGTATATGATGCCCTATTTCATGCAAGATAGCAGAAGTATCTCTTATATCCTCAGCTACTACACAAGAATTTCTCAAATAAAGACCTCTTGCTTTGTAGTTACCAAGTTTTCTAGCTTTAAGAGTAAATTTCTCTTTGCTATTTATGGAGAACTTTTCTATCTGATTTACAAGTTTAATCATTTTTTCAATAGAAGCATCACAATCAATTTCTACAGAAGAGATTGATTTTAGATTACTAGAAATAAGTGTTTTTAACTCATCTAATTTTCCATCTTTTTTATGAGATGGAGACAGTTGTCTAACACCACTTTCATCTATGTATGTACTATTCTGAATTACATCAGATATACCTGCACGATTAAAAGTTTTATTAAACTCTACCATATCCTCAAAACTCATAGAACTTTGAAATTTAGAAATTTTACTCTCTAAAGCATCTACTACAGTTAATATTTTATCTGCTATAACAGTAGATGGATATAGTAGTGCTTTTTTAACACTATCTTTTTCCTCTTCAAATTTTAAAACAGTTTTCAATGTTGCATTGAACTCTTTTTTATTTATTTTAAAGAGGTTTTGAGCTAAAAGGTCTTCTATCTCTGCTTTTGTATATTCATTCATCCCAAAAAGGTTGAAAGATATACTAGAGATAACTATCTCTTGTTTTTCTTTGCTGTATGTAGCACCGAAAACATCAGAAATACTGTTATTTTTAGTATCAAACTCAACAACCGTATCTCCTTTTATAGAGTTTATTATTTGTTGAGCTTTTACTAGATCATTTGCTGTTTTAGCTATATCTTTTTTAATAGCATTTAGAATCTCTGAGCGAGATGCATTAAGTGCTTTTACTGTTGTTGTTGCATCTAAATAGCACTCTATACCATTATCTGATAAAGAGATCATTGCTAGTAGCTTTGCTACAACTTTTGTATGTTTTTTAATTTCTAATATGTTATTCATTGTAAGTCCTTTGACTATGTGGCTAACCACTTCATAATAAGCACTTATTCTGATACAAAATAAAAAACATTACAGTACCATAAGGCACAAAAGTTTTATTTTTTGCACCAGATGGCTGCTGTTTAGTTATTGTTCTATAAAGTCTAATAGTGATAATTGAATACTCATTTATAAAGACACCTTTTTACGATTACCTACCCATCCAGTGATAAGTTTGATGTTGTTATCAAAACCTACTGAATAGAGTATTGTTACACGACCTATACTGAACTCTTGTTCCACATCTCTTTCTATTGTTTTAAGATTTTGTGAAACTTGAATATATAGAGGAACAAGACAACTTAGTTCAAAAGTTCTTTTAAGTCCTTGAACCCAAAAATGTTCGCTTGGAATAATACGAATGTTTGGTGCTTTTTGTATAGTATTCATTTTGCTATCCTCTGAAATTTATAGAAACACATCTTTGTATATCAAGATTATGTTCTTTTATCTGATTAACAGTAGTAGAATTTTCTATTACATAGTCAATAGCAGAACTTCCTGCAAAATAAATCATTCCTATTAATAATAATGTTTTCATAATATACCCTTTAAACACAACCCTAAACTAAAAACCAAACACATATACCTATATTCCATTCTTGCATTATGATGCATTGACTACTCTAATAAGTAGCTAATATAAGTATTTTATAGTGGGAGGTTTTATAGTGGGAGGTTGTGTGAATTTTATTAATCCAACAAAGAGTATATTATCATCCTACAAGGAATAATTTTTACTCCTTGTAGGATAAGTGTTAAGATAGTCAATCTTAGTTTATTTAGACAAGCTGACTAATTGCTTGTATTTTAAAACTTTTCTATTATCTTAGATAAAGTCATAAAAGCACCTATTACTACAATAAGAGACATCATATTCTTATTTAGTGCTTTTTGTATAGTTGCTTCTATTTTATGTTCAAATGTTTCAAATCTTTGATTAACACTTTGTTCAAATGTTTCAAATCTTTGATTAACATTGTTCTCAAAGTTGTCAAATCTATTTTCAAGACCAACTACCATTTGAACAGTTTCATCGAGTTTTTGATCAAGATGATTAATATGGTTATATTGAGACTTTAATAATAAGGTATTTATATCATCTTGGGATAATCCTTCACCTTTACCAAATTTCTCTTCAATCTCTTTAACTTTTGGAGTGATCATTTCTATAAGCATATCATCTACTCTTGTTTTATCCATTGTAGTACCCATTTATTTTTTCCTTAATTATATCATTTTTTTTACTAAAGTTCTTCAATAGCCTAAATTAGCTATTGCTGATAATATAGTTTTACAATCTATTTTTCTGTAAATCTATATTCATATTTTGCACTCCCAAAGAGCATACCAATTATCAAAAACCCCAACAATGTAAAATTTATTTTTAAATTCTACAACATCTGTTTTAAGTTCTTGCATTCGATTATCTATTTCATTTATATTAAACGATTTAGGTAAAAGTATTGCTTTTGAGCGATTGAATTCACAAGATTTACTTTTGATGTTTTTATGTATCAATAAATCTGCTTGTTTAAGTGGTGTTATCATCTTGCTATCTATATGTTGTGATATATCCCCATTATTCCAATTAATTTGGTAATCAACTGGGTAACAGTAACAGGTGATAAAATGTTCTTCTATCACTTTAGGGATAATATCCATATTCGCAATAACAAGATTTAAACCTACTTTTGCAAATTTATCTTCTACCATACGATAGATTTTATTTATATCAAATCTAAGCATATCTACTGCACTTAATTTGAGTTCTACATAAACTCTATCATCTGCTTCTACTTTAGCTTTTTCTATTTGTGTATTTGTTGTCATAATTGTCTCCTTTAATGAGATTAAAAAAGACACACCAACCCCTAAAGGGATTTGACATAGTGTGTCTTGTCCCTATAAGGGTGGCTCTTTATGAGCTACTATTTTATTTTACAGTTTTGGGTTTCTACCCAACCACTGTAATCAGGTTTCATAATATACCTGATACCATCTTGTTTCCAACCATTTTTCAATGAAACATCTACCATATCATCACTAAGTTTACAACTCAATACTTTTCCTTCTCTAAAAGAATTTACAGTGTTTAGCTGATTAAAATAAGAAGTAAACATATAAAAATAGATAGTTGGAAGTATTATAAAAGCAATAACCAGAGTTTTTATTTCTTCACTAGCAACTGCCAATATCAGACCTGCAAACATTGTTACAATTCCAAAAATTAATATAAAAGAACTGTAAAGTTCTATACCAAATATAATAGGATTACTTTTCATAGAAATAGTTATCATCATTATATTTAGACCTATAAATCCAATAAGAAGTCCTAATGTAAGAACTATTTTTTGTGTTGTTCTAGTTGTCATAATGTCTCCTTTACGAGATAAAAAAGACACACCAACCCCATAAGGGATTTGACATAGTGTGTCTTGTCCCTATAAGGGTGGCTCTTATGAGCGACGGTTTTACTATCTTGTAAAACTAAACCTCATAATGGTAATAGTTTACAAGACTTTTACTTATGGAAATTTCCATGAGAGTACTAGTTGAAGTTTATTTTTTCAATATTATCGTTTTGCAGAACTTCATTAACATCACCACCTAGATTTATATTCCAAGTAATAATATTAACAAAAGCACCTGCTTTTTTTAGTAACTCTTTTAACTTATATGCACCCTCTTGACCAGCTTTATCTTGGTCAAAATACAGTTCAACATAGCGACCTTTAAAAAGTCCCATCATTTCTACTGTTATTCCATTTACTCCTGGAATTGCTATATCACATACCCCTACTCTTGATGGCATACTATGAAGATCCTTTTGCCCCTCAAAAAATCTGAAAGTTATGGATTTATCTAGTAATGCTTCTCTTGTAAGATGGTATGGCAATGGATTAGCAATTCTTCCATAGCTAAACTCTGGTTCTTTGTTTTTATCAATAACTTTGTTCCCTTGTTTATCGGTCCACGATTTTAATATCGTTTTTCGATATTTTAATCCACTACACATATTTGTGTATAAATCAAAATTGGGAATTACAACAAGAGCTTCTTCTACACTTTGTTTAAAGGTAAAAGGCTTCTTGTTTGTTGCATCATTGATAACTCCGAACTTTATCAAGTCTTCTAGTGGGAATAAATTTTCCAAGTGCTTAACAAGTGGTGCTATATCTGCTTTAGATAAACAACCTAATTTAGAATCAATCATTTTGACTTTTTCTATTAATGTAGGTTGCTTTCTAGCTGATATTCCATTACTTTTATAGTATTGGATTTTTAACTGTTGATTAGTAGTTAAACTATACTTATAAATAGCAGTAGCTACCATTTTGAACTGTTGTAGTTCAGTCATGGTTTCGTACTTATTTAAATAAGAATGAAAATCAATCTCTATATATGGCTTATTTGGATTAAAGCTCATATAATTGATTTCTTTTTCAACTACTACTTTAGGAACTAAGTTATGTTTTATAGGTGCTTTTTTATGTTCACCTACATGAACTTCATTAGCTGTAAAGTCAATATTTAGTTCATCTGCAAGCACATTTAATGCTTTCCCGTAACTTAGTTTATATTCTTCTGCATAAGCTGCAATAAAATCACCAGCAAACCCACATGAGGTTCTGTGTTGACATATTACAGCTTTAGAGAGTCCTTGTTTTGGAATCCAACCCCTTTCTTGTCTGCCCCTGCCAGTATTAGCACCATAGCCTTTACATTTAGGACAGATTACAGTTACACTTCTAGTACCTTTTGGTTCTAAAAATGCAAGTAGAGGTGAATCTTTTTCTAGTGTGTTAAGAACTAACTCTTTTTTCTCTTCAAAACTCATCTCTTGCGATTTTAAAAAATCACTTAGTGTATGTAAGTCTTGAAGTGTAGGAGTATTAAGCATGTTTCTCATCCAAGTTATATCTTCAGCTTTGATATTTTTAAAATACCATGCAGCAGTCGATAAAGACTTGAAGTTTTTATTGAAATGCATCATTATCACTTCTGCTTGTTTAGCAGGAAGATGTGATACATAATGTTTTAAATCTAACATTATTTTTCCTTTAAGACTTTAAGTAAGATTTATTTCCTAAAATGGAATTTCATCTTCATCAATGTCGATCACTGGGATATCATTGCTACTTGGCATCTCTTTACTTTGTGCTTGAGCTTGGTTATTGCTATAACTTGGCTGAGGCTCAGAGTAAGATGGCTGTTGATTTTGCTGTGGAGCATTATAACTAGGCTGTTGCTGAGTCTGAGGTTGTTGATAACTTTGAGGTTGTTGATTATAGTTTTGCTGTGGTGCTTGGTAGCCTTGTTGCTGACCTTGCATCGGAGCATTATAACCTCCACCTTGATTGTTATCGCCTCTTGAATCTAGCATCTGCATAGTTTCAACAACTACTGAGTGTTTAGAGCGTTTTTGTCCGTTTTGATCTACCCATTGTTCAAAGTTAAGTCTGCCCTCTACTAGGATTTTACTCCCTTTTCTAAGGTATTGGTTAGCAACTTCAGCACTTCTTGCGAAAAATGTAATATCTACAAAACATACTTCCTCTTTTTTTTCACCATTACTGGTAAATTTACGGCTTGTAGCGATAGCTGTTTTTGCTATGCCCATACCACTTTGAGAGTATCTAAGTTCGATATCACGAGTCAAGTTTCCAACCAAAATAACTTTGTTATACATAATGTATCCTTTCCAATTTAACCAAAAACACTAAAAGTGTTCAGCAGTAGCAACAAAAGTTACATCTACAATCTCTTTAATCAAATTAAACAAGCAAAAAACACTTTATATGAATAGTCTCCTTTACGGTAGTCCTAAACTTTTTACACTTTAGTGCTTAATATGTTTTATTGTCATCTTATTTGAGAGAATAGGTATGGCTTGGTAGCCTATTGAAATGGTTTATTTCAACTTCAAAAAATATCACTTATACAAGTAGTTTGTGGATAAAATCCGATATTTTTCATAGTCCTTATGTAATTATTCTTTTTGAAAAAACCCTCTTTAAATTAGAGAATTGCAGCCCTAGAGGGCTTTACAAAAGTAATAATCCCCTCATGGACTGATGTTTTTTTTATTTTTTTGAATATTTCTTACAGACACTATATTATAGTGTCTATAATTTATGTTATATCAAAACAAATGGCACTATAATAGTGCATTTATTATGATTTGACAGTATTTTAATAAAAAGTAAACTTTTAATTTTAAAATCGTTCATATTCGCCATAAATCGCAACTTTATGACCGTTTGCTCTGAAAAATATATTAACAATATACTTAACACAACAAA
>Ga0256836_1001331_pt1 | contig 10938 bp, 14 predicted proteins | sample 4561380metaG_FD_185974 | JGI IMG/M metagenome (GOLD analysis project Ga0256836, IMG submission 185974) | Hydrothermal vent microbial communities from Guaymas Basin, Mexico - 4561-380 | ecosystem: Environmental > Aquatic > Marine > Hydrothermal vents | place: Mexico: Guaymas Basin | collected...
TGAAGTTAAAAAACAAATAAACCCAATTACTTACTTAATAAAACTTGGCAATAGAGAAACTGAAACAAAAAGCTACTTACCACTAGAAGTTGGGAAAAAATATATTGCTCAAATAAAAGAGCTTAAACACTCAATTCAAATTACAAACCTTAAACCTTTTCCAAAAATATTGGAAATTTTACAAAAAATAGACCTACCAAAAGGATTTAAAGAATATAATAAAGAAGAAATAATCAAACACCTCATCAACGCCAAAAATCAAAATGAATTTTTATTTTTTGCAAATTTATTACTTGCTTTAGATAAAAAAATATATCATTTTTCAATTAACGAAGAAAAAAAAGCTCTTATGCAATTTAAGTATTCAAAAAACAAAATATCATTTTATGCAATTTTTCAAAATTTAGGAGAAATAGAAGGAGAAATTTCGCAATCTTATGTTACAATTTGTTCTTCTTATAAAAACGTTTTAAATCTAATTAAGCAATATGAAAACGAAATTAATTTAAAAGTCACATTAAAATTAAAAAATCCAAAAACTCTTTTTGATTTTAAAAACACATTACTTGATTTGAAGGTATAAAATGCATTTGGCAATAATAATGGATGGAAATGGAAGATGGGCAAAACAAAAAGGTTTAAAAAGAATAGAAGGGCATAAAAAAGGAGCGGAAGTAGCTAAAGAAATTACTATATATTGCGCCAATCATCCCGAAATTGAAATTTTAACCCTTTATGCTTTCTCTACCGAAAATTGGAAAAGACCAAAAGCAGAAGTAGAATTTTTAATGAAACTTCTTGATAACTGGCTAAAAAAAGAATTAGATACTTTTATTAAAAACGAAGTAAAATTTGAAGCAATTGGAGATATTTCAAAGTTTTCAAAACAATTACAAGATAGAATAAACTATACAAAAGAAAAAACAAAAAATTTCACCCGCCTAACCCAAGTATTAGCGCTAAATTACGGAAGTAAAGACGAAATTACAAGAGCCGTAAAAAAATTAATAGAAAAAAAAGAAGAAATAACTCCTCAAAATATTCAAAAAAATTTGGATTTACCAGTTGATGTAGATCTATTAATTAGAACCAGCGGAGAAATTAGAGTAAGCAACTTTTTACTTTGGCAAATTGCATACGCTGAGATGTTTTTTACCAAAACCCTTTGGCCAGATTTTACTACTAAAGAACTTGATAAAATTATAAAAGAATTTAAACAAAGAGAAAGAAGATTTGGTGGTATATAAAAATGGAGACTTAAAATGGAATTAGTTTTGCTATTTATTATAGGAAGCGTAATTGGAAGTTTTTTAAATGTAATAATTTACAGACTTCCTCAAGGAAAAAGCATAATATATCCACCAAGTAGTTGTCCAAAATGCAAGAAAAGAATTAAACCATACCATAATATTCCAATACTTGGATGGATTATCTTAAAAGGAAAATGCGCATATTGCGGAGAAAATATTTCCATAAGATATCCAGTCATTGAATTTATTACTGGAATTTTAGCAATATTAATATATCTTAAACTACACACTATTGATATTTTTTATTTCATAAATTTTTCTATTTTTGCTACTTTAATTGCTTTAAGTGTAATTGATTTAGACTATAAAGCAGTTCCGGATAGTTTAAATCTAAGCGCACTTACCCTATCATTTTTTTCATCACCAGAAATTATAGAAAACTTTAAAAACGCACTTTTAATGATGGGAGGAATGAGTTTAATTAGATATTATGTAAGCTTTTTTATAAAAAGAGAAGCATTGGGAGAAGGAGACATAATTGTTGTAGGAACTATGGGAGCGTTATTAGGAATAAAATTATCTTTAATTGCTCTATTCATTGCATCGTTTTTAGCAATTTTACCATCCCTTTATTTAAGAATTTCAAAAAAAGAATACGAACTTCCATTTATACCATTTTTAGCAACAGCTACTTTTATCACATGGTATTTTAACGATCAACTTTTAAAACTTTGGAGTTTTCTATATGGATAAATTAATTTTCAAAGAATTTTTAAAATCCTTTTTTACCCTTTTTTTCATTATTTTTTCAATAATTTCCTTAGTGTTTATTATTTCAATTTCAAATATTACACATGGATTAAAGCTAACTTTTTTAGAACTTTTTAAAATGTATTTATTATCTCTACCTCAAGTAATATTTATTACTTTACCAATTTCATTTTTTATATCTTCCGTATCCGTATATGCAAAATTTAGCGAAAGTTATGAGTTAATAGCCTTTTTATCACTTGGTATTAAACCTATAAAACTATTAAAACCAATAATTATAACTTCTATCTTCTTAACCTTACTTAACCTCATCATTCTTTTTATCTCCATCCCTTATTCAAAAATGGACTTTAAAAACCTAAAAAATCAAAAAAAACAAGAGGCAAAATTTAATTTTAAATCAGGAGAAATATCTCAACAGCTTGGAAATTGGATCATTTTTGCCGAAAAAAAAGAAAAATTATTTAACCATATATACCTTTACAATCCAAACGAAGAAAAAATTATAATAGCCAAAAAAGGAAATTTAAAAATAGAAAAATCAATACTCGATTTTAAATTAAAAAATGGAAAAATCTACGATTTTAAAAATCAATTAATTATTGATTACAAAACAATGGATATTAATCAACGAATACCAAAAGTTAGTTATTCTATTTTTGATTTTAAAACTTACATGAAAAAATATGAATACCTATTTGTTAGATACATCCCTTTTGCTTTAATTCCAATAGCTTTTTTATTTTTTATTCCATTATTTGGATTTTTTCATCCAAGACTTAATAAAAATCGCTCTTTATTGTATTCAATAATTTTAATTACAATATACGCTTTAATTTCTTTTTCAAATAAAAATTTAATCATTTCCATTTTTATACCCATAACAACTTTTATAATCGGAGGGATTTTATACAAATGGAAAAAAAACTTATAGCAATTATAAGTTACGATGGAAGTAAATTTTTTGGCATCCAAAAACAACCTTACAAAAAAACTATACAAGGAGAAATAGAAAAAGCTCTTAATTCTTTAAACATTAATACCAATATAGAATATGCAGGAAGAACAGATAGAGGAGTCCATGCATTAAATCAAGTAATTTCCTTTTCAATTCCCAACTTTTGGGATATAGACAAATTACATAAAATATTAAATAAAAAATTATCTCCTCACATTTACATAAAAAAAATCAAACAAACTTCCTTTGATTTCCATCCGAGATTTAATGCAAAAAAAAGAAGCTATAGATATATCATCTCTCCCAAATTTTCTCCATTTACAGCTAATTACATTACCTTTTACAATCGCCCAATAAACATTAATTTATTAAAAAACGCTCTAAAAGTTTTTGAAGGAAAACATGATTTCGAATATTTTTGCAAAACCGGAAGCGAAGTAAAAAATTACATAAGAGAAATATATCATACAAATTTATTTTTTTATAAAGGAGTATATGTTTTTAAAATAGTAGGAAATGGCTTTTTGAGATCTCAAATAAGAATCATGATAGATTTTTTAATAAAAATTAACGAAAATCAATTAACAATTAAAGATCTAATCTTACAATTAAACAAAGAAAAACTCTTCTATAAACATCTAGCTCCTCCACAGGGATTATATCTTGAGAGAATATGGTATTAACTTTTATAAGCAAAATCTATTTTCAAAATGACCCAACTGAAAGATTTATATATGAACAGGAGTTATTTAAAGAATTTAACAATCCATTCTTAGAAGAACAAGATTTAGATGTTTTAATTGATAAATTGGCATTATTCAATAAATATGTTGATGAGGATTATAATTTAAGAGAAGTGCCATTAGATTGGTTGCGGGGGTGGGATTTGAACCCACGACCTCCGGGTTATGAGCCCGGCGAGCTACCAGGCTGCTCTACCCCGCGTCAAAGTGGCTGGGCTGGGAGGATTCGAACCTCCGAATGGCGGAGTCAAAGTCCGCTGCCTTACCACTTGGCGACAGCCCAATGAATTTTGGTAGTGAAATTGTAATAAAAACTTTTTTGATTGTCAAGATTTTTGTGCTCTATTTTTCGCAAAATAAAAAACATACAAAAATACACTAAAATTAAATAAAATTTTTGATATAATTTTCTTAAAAAAGGAGACTCAATGTATAACACTATTCCAAGTTTAGATAAAATTTTAAACGAAGTAGAAGAAGAATTAAAAGAAGCTTTATTTGAATGTGAAAAAATAAAAGTAAAATATACCAAAGCATCAGCAAAAAGATTAAGACGACACTTAGATAAACTAGCAAAACTAAAAGTAGACTTAAGAAAGGAAATGTTGGAATATGAAAAAAACCACCTCTGAAATAATAAACGACTTAAAAAAAGAAGGATATAAAGACATTTTTATATGGAAAGATACAAAAGGCACATATTACAATTGGCACAAACATCCATACGAAGAAGTAAGAATTATGTTAAAAGGTGAAATGATAATAAATACTAAAAATAAAAAATTTCATTTAAAAGTCGGAGATAGATTAAATGTACCAGCTGGAGAAATTCACGAAGCATATATACTAGAAGATTGCGAATATATATGTGGTTCTAAATTTTGATATAATTTTAAAAAGGCACATCGGGAGGCTGCTGGGAAACCAGAGGAAAGTCCGGGCTGCAGCAAGGCAGGGGTCAGCCTAACGGGCTGCCGCCGTAAGGCGAGGGAAAGTGCCACAGAAACTAGACCGCCGATGGCTGGATTCCAGCACAGGCAAGGGTGCAAAAGTGGGGTAAGAGCCCACTGCTGGGTGTAGCGATACACCCTTGCGGTAAACCCACCCCGCAGCAAGGAGGGATGGTAAAGCCTTGCAATTTTACCCTCCGCTTGAGCGACACTGCAAAGTGTGCGCCTAGATAAATAGCCTCCAAAACAGAACCCGGCTTATAGATGTGCCTTTTTTAATTAAAACACCTTTCAAATTCTTATCCTCTAATCTAAATCTTTTTATAATTTAAGCTATAATTCCACAAAAAATTTAGGAGGGGAAATGGATTATTATGAAATTTTAGGAGTTTCAAGAACAGCCTCTAAAGAAGAAATAAAAAAAGCCTACAGAAAACTTGCAATGAAATATCATCCCGATAGAAACCCGGGAGATAAAGAAGCGGAAGAAAAATTTAAATTAATAAATGAAGCATATCAAGTATTAAGTGATGACGAAAAAAGAGCAATATATGATAGATACGGAAAAGACGGATTAGAAGGAAGAGGATATAAAACTGATTTTAGTTTTGATGATATTTTTAGTATGTTTGAAGAATTTTTTGGAGGCTTTTCCACAAAAAAATATTATATGCCATATGACAAAGACTTAATGTATAAAATAAATTTGGACTTTGAAGAAGCTATATATGGAGTTAGCAAAGAAATTGAAATTGAATACTACTCAATATGTCCTACATGTAAAGGAAGTGGTGCTAAAGAAATTCAAACATGTCCTACATGTAAAGGAAGAGGCGAAATAATTATTGGTAATGGTTTTATGAAAATCTCTCAAACTTGTCCTCAATGCGAAGGAAAAGGTTACATTCCTAAAAAAGTTTGTCCTACATGTAAAGGAAAAGGTTTTATCTTAAAAAAAGAAAAAATAAAAGTTGATATACCAGCTGGCGTTGATAACGGAATGAGAATGAGAATTCCAAAAAAAGGAAATGAATATCCAAACGACAGAGGAGATTTATACTTAATATTTAATGTAAAACCTTCAAAAATTTTCAAAAGAAAAGGAAACGATTTAATAGTAGAAGTTCCAGTATTTTTTACAAGTGCAATTTTAGGAGATAAAATAAAAATACCTACACTAAAAGGCGAAAAAGAAATTGAAATTGCTCCAAATACAAAAGATAAAACCAAACTAATTTTTAGAGGGGAAGGTGTTGTCGATCCAAATACGGGAAGAAAAGGCGATTTAATAGCTTTAATAAATATAATCTATCCTAAAAAATTAACTCCGGAACAAAGAGAACTACTTGAAAAATTACATGAAAGTTTTACAGGAGAAATAAAAGAACACAAAAATTTACTCGAAGAAGCAATCGAAAAAGTAAAAGGGTGGTTTAAAAAATCATCTTAACATCCACCCAATTATCCAACTTATTGGAGCAAAAAAATAATCGCTAAGAGGAGTAAATAAAATAATTAACAAAAATACCATTCCATAAGGCTCTGCTTTATTATAAATTTCGGCAATTTTATTTAATCTAAAATATAAAGCTAGATATTTCACGGCATTAGCTCCATCAAGAGGAGGAATTGGCCAAAGATTAAATACTGCTAACACAACGTTTACTATCACTAAATTAATCAATAACATACTCAAAAAAACGCCAAAAAGCGTTTCAGGAGGATAAATTAAAGGCAATATACTTGAAGCAATTAAAGCCAAAAAGAAATTATAAGTAACACCAGCTAAAGAAACCGCTACGGCACCCAAATATCCCCCATTACTAATTACCTTAAAAATATTGACAGGAACAGGTTTTGCCCATCCAAATACAATAGGATTGACAACGCCAGCTAATTTTTGAGATAAATATAAAATAATTGGAAAAACCACACTTCCAAATGGATCAATATGTTTTAAAGGATTTATACTAAGACGACCTTCCCTTTTTGCCGTATCGTCTCCATAATAATAAGCAACAAGCCCATGCATTATTTCATGTCCAATAATCGCTATTAAAAAAGCCAAAATCAAAGTAGTATACTTAATTATAAATTCCATCATCTTTCCTCGCAACCAGCAGTGATATAAGGCTTTTTACCTTCTTTTAACTCTTTTTCAATCTCATCAATCGTCTTTCCTACCCTATTCCATCTAATCGTAAAATCACTATCCCAGCTCATATAAATAAACCACGGTTTACCTACGACAAATTTATAAGACACTGGTCCCCAAAATCTACTATCAAAACTATGATCTCTATTATCTCCTATCATTAAAAATTTATCTTTTGGAAGTTTTATATAAAAATACTTTACTTTTCCATTTTCGACATACACTCCCATTCCAATACCAATATCCTGATAAGAAACGTTTTCTCCTTGTAATTTTAATCCTGCCAAAATCATATCTATTGCTTTTTTTATATCAGAATAATTTATAAATCCCGTAAAGTTTTTAAGGCCTAATGCATTGATAATTTCTTGAGCTCTTTGAGTAAGTCCAAAAAAAGTTATATTTTGGCTATCATAATTTATTCCTTTATGCTCCTTTTTATAAGGATTTAAAACAAAAAGCTTTCCAAGTTTTCTTTCTACTACAAAACCTTTAAAATGTTTTTTTATATATTCATCTCCTTCTTTTGGATGAAGCCAAAAACCTCTCTCATCATATATTACCTCATCCCCGCTTACAGCAAAACATCTTTTTACAAAATGCATTTTAGGGTTTAAAGGAAACCTAAATATTACGATATCCCCTTCTTTTGGTCTAGGACCATCTATCAAATGTCCATTTCCTCTAAAATCTGGCAAAACAGGTATTTCAATCCAAGGGATATGAGGAATTGGAATTCCATAAGCAAATTTTTTGGCAAACAGAGCATCACCCGGAAGAAGAGTTTTTTTCATACTTCCACTTGGAATTACAAACGCCTGAGCAAAAAAGAAAATTACAAGTAATACTATTACAATAGTTCCAGTCCAAGTATTAGACCAATGATAAAGTTTTTTTAATTTTTCTTTCATTTCAACATCTTTTTAGCCGCTTTGATAGTGTTTTTAAGAAGCATTGCTATTGTCATTGGTCCAACCCCTCCAGGAACAGGAGTTATATAAGAAGCCTTTTTACTTACGTTTTCAAAATCGACATCCCCAACTATTTTTCCATTTACTTTATTAATACCAATATCAACTACGATTACTCCATCTTTAACCATATCAGCTGTAATTAAATTTGGTTTACCAACACCCACTATTACAATATCTGCTCTTTTAGTATGAGCTGCTAAATCTCTCGTTTCAATATGACAAATATCTACAGTAGCCCAAGCATTTACAAGCAAAGCCCACATAGGTTTTCCAACAATATTACTCGCTCCTACCACACAAACATCTTTTCCTTTTAAATCAATGTTATACTCTTTAAAAAGTTCCATTACTCCAAGAGGAGTACAAGGAGCAAAAGTATCAAGCCCTTCGACTAATCTTCCCATATTATAAGGATGAAAACCATCAACGTCTTTATTAGGAGATACTCTCTCAAGAATTTTAGTAGTATCAATGTGTTTTGGAAGCGGAAGTTGAATTAAAAGTCCATGAATATTAGGATTTTCGTTAATCATATCAATAGTAGAGAGAAGTTCTTTTTCGCTAATGCTTTCAGGAAACTCATGCACAACGCTATAAATTCCTGTTTCTTTACACGCTTTGTTTTTCATTGAAACATATGTATGACTTGCCGGGTCATTTCCCACTAAAATTACGGCTAACCCTGGAGTTATTCCTTTTTTCTTAAGTTCTTCTACTTCTTTTTTTACTTCTTCTTTTATTTTTTGAGATAACTTTTTACCATCCAAAATTTTCATTTTTTTCCTTTTTTGGTAAAATATTTTAGAATTTTAACATAAAATAGGTAAGCAAAATGAAGAAAGCTATATTTTTACTTCCTCTATTTTTACTAGCAAACGAATGGTTTATCACCAACAAAGAATATGGCAAAATGCTTTACAACAATCCAAGAGGAATTAGTTGCGCAAAATGTCACGGAAAAAAAGCCACTGGAAAAATTATCGCAAAATATAAAAAAAACAAAAAAACTATTTATATAAAAGCTCCAAACATTCAAAACATAACATATGAAAAATTAAAAAAAAGGCTACTTAACTATAATAAATTATCTATAATGCCAAAATATAGTTATCTTACAAAACAAGAAATAGAAGCACTTTTTTTATACATTAAATCTCAAAGGTCAAAAAAATGATTTTTAAAGATATCTCCAAGCTTCAAGAAATAGTAGAAAAAAACGATATTAAAAACGCTCTCAAATTTATAAAACCTCCTAAAAAATTAAATACCATAAAAACAAAACGTCGCTCAGCCCTAATGGTTAGCGGACATCAAGTAAAACATCTAAACAAAATCGACGAACTTCCAGCGGATATTATCATTCTTAACCTAGAAGATGGGGTTCCTAAAGAAAAAAAAGAAATAGCAAGAATTATGATTGGAGTATTTTTATCTCATTTAGAAGAACTTAACAAAGAAATAGTAATTCGAATAAACTCTCTAAATGAAGGAGGAATTGAAGATATTAAATTTTTAGAAAAATTTAGTTTTAATGCATTTAGAATTCCAAAAATTAAAACCCTAGAAGAAATTGATAATATTTTTATATTAACTGAAAAACAAATTCATCTTTCAATCGAAACAAAAGAAGCCTTTTTTAATTTAAAAAACTTTATTCACCCAAAATTAGACGCTTTTTATATAGGAATCTATGACTTATTAAACGATCTTAAAATTTCTCATTCCATAATAAAAACGGAAAACCCTCTAATTCATAAAATACTTAGCGACTTTTCTATGACAAGTCGCTATATCAATATTGATCCAATCGGTTTTGTATATCAACACTACAAAGACATTGAAGGATTTAAAAACTGGTGTTTACTTCAAAAAAATTTAGCTTTAACAGGAGTTGGATGTATAACTCCAACTCAAGTAGAAATTGCAAATAAAATATTTAGTGAAGACATTGAATTTGCCAAAGCAATAGTTAAAAGATTCGAACAAGAAGGACCATTTACAATCGACGGACTTTATGTTGATGAGCCGATTTATAAAAATTACAAGCAGCTTTTATAATTTCAAAAGATCTTCGAACTTTTTAGTTATTTCTTCAGACTGCACAAGACCTTCTATAAAAATTTTACCGCCAAGCACCAATGTGGGATCTTTTCCTATTCCTTTTTCTATTGCTTTTAAAGTATCATACTCAAAAGAAAATTTAATCCTTAAAGGCAGATGTTTTACAGCACAGCTTAATCTTTTTGAAAATTTGGCACACTCAACCCTGCTTCCATAAATCACAGCGTTAAAAAGCGGATATTCAATATGATTTTCATTTAATATTTCACCCTCATTCATTACCCTGCAAGCATCCATTTTTGTTCCTTTTTGTAACATTTTAGCAAAAAAACAATTTTTTTAAGCATCTTATAAGCAAAAAGATATATAATTCCATCAGTTTTTTCTTTCCTTAAATTTTACTTAAAGGCTAAATTGATGTTTAGTTTGAATCCACTTTCTTTGTTGTTTGTGTTTTTAATCTTGCTTGGAGTAATTCCAAATCTTTTTTATATGGCGGGATATCTGTCCCACATAAAAAGAAAAACATATTTTCTTATACACTATTTTACATTTATTTTTTCAATGACAGGTGTTGTTTTATCAAATGAAATACTTCCTTTTTTGTTTTTTTGGGAGCTTATGAGCCTCTCAAGCTGGCAGCTTATTTTAACTGAACCTACCGACGAAGCAATAAAAGCCGGAAGGTTTTATTTTTTTATGACTCATTTTGGGTTTGTATTTATTTTAATGTTTTTTTTAATGCTTGGAGGAGATTCATTATTTACCGATTTTAACTCTTTATCCCATTTGGCTGGAAATTTTAAATACCCTACTTTGCTGTTTTTATTAATTACAATAGGTTTTTTAAGTAAAGCCGGAGTCGTACCTCTTCATGTATGGCTGCCATACGCCCACCCAGCGGCACCATCCCCTGTATCAGCATTAATGAGCGGTGTTATGCTAAAAATTGCCATTTATGCGTTTTTAAGGTTTCTTTTTATAATTCCTAACTGGGAGATTGAGTGGGGAGTTATTATTTTAGCCCTTGGAGCTCTTTCGAGTTTAGTGGGTGTTTTATACGCACTCGCAAGTCA
>Ga0256836_1001333_pt1 | contig 10925 bp, 15 predicted proteins | sample 4561380metaG_FD_185974 | JGI IMG/M metagenome (GOLD analysis project Ga0256836, IMG submission 185974) | Hydrothermal vent microbial communities from Guaymas Basin, Mexico - 4561-380 | ecosystem: Environmental > Aquatic > Marine > Hydrothermal vents | place: Mexico: Guaymas Basin | collected...
GAAGAGATAGCGTCTGTCCTGAAACAAATGCGCACTTTCACAATCTCCGACGTTGTAAGGGAGACGTGGGACATCTCAAAGGCTCAGGTCAACTGGGAAGCCACTGTAAGGAGCTACGTGAGGACCTCAGAGAAGAGAGGACACGTTCGCAAGATAGACAAAGTCAAAAGGAACTTTTACACGAAAACTTTGCAGAAACAAGAGAGGAGTTCACACGGAGTCTTCTTAAAGGGAGTCGCCTTCGGCTTTCCCTATCACCTTTGCAAGTTCCTTCACTCAGAACCGGGCTATGGCTTAAAAGCATTGGAAGTGCTTTTTCAAGGAAGGCTCTACCGAGTGAGCGCTGAAAAGTTCTTCAGAGAAGGCTACTTCCTCAACTTCAAGAGCAAGGGCATAGAACTGAGGATGTTTTTAGAACTTTCCAAATGGGAGGTAGTGGAGTGATAGCCAAAGTAATTGAACGTCCAATCGGTTGCATTGAAAAAGGACTTGATTGCGTTTTACGGGAACATGAGGAAGAACCCAGTTTTGTGAAGCTCGTCAACCTGCTAAACGCCAAAGGAATTAGAAAGGAAATCAAGTACGAGGACGGCAAAGTGGTTTTCCACTTTTGGCGTATGAGAAAAAACGGTTGGCGAATTCTCGGACACTTTGAAATAACCCCAATAAAGGAGGTGCAGGATGAACAAGAAGGAGCTTGTGAGAGAAGTAAGGGAAACGGTGAAGGAACAACTGCCTAAGCCCGAATGGGCAAAGATTGAAGTGATTGAGAAGACGGTTGACGCTGTCTTTGAAATCATCAAGAGGGAAGTCCTTGCAGGCGGAGAAGTTTCAATTAGGGAATTCGGCAGATTCTATCTGAAAAAGACTTCTCCTCGCACCGCTCGCAATCCTAAAACCGGGGAAAAAGTGAAGGTCAAAGCCCGTAAACGTTTCACTTTCAAGCCTTCTTCAAAAATCAAGTTTGTGGAGGTAAGTGATGAGTAATAAAGTAGTAATTGAAAGACTAAAACAGCTCGGACTTCAGAAAGATCTACACTGGGTAATTTTGGAAGAAAACGGCAAACCCTACGTTACCCTTGACGGGCTCCTCTACCTTTCACAGAACCACCCGGAAGAAATCAAGAGGGTCAGGAGTATAGATGCGGAAGTTCTTGACCCGAATCTCCCAATTGTGAAAGTAACGGTAACCCTTAACGACGGTTCAACCTTTTCAGGTCTCGGCTCAGCATCCGACGGTGAAGATACAGAGAGAAAGATTGAGCTTGCAGAAGGTAGAGCCACATCAAGGGCTTTAAGGAAAGCCTACGCCCTCGGAGTCCCGGTCAAAGAGCCAGAGGAGAGTAATGCCTGATAGGAAAACGTTGGCAAAGATTCACATTGCCAAGAGGGAGCTTGGACTTTCGGATGCCGAGTATAGGCGGATACTCCACCTGTGCTTTGGTGTTTTAACCTCAAAGGGGTTGAGGGAGGAGGAGGCTTCAGACCTCCTCTCCCTCTTTCGGGATATGGGATGGAAACCTGCAAAGAAGGGGAGAAAAGATGCTTAGCTCTTCCGAGGAAATTTTAGCCAAACTAAACCTTGCGGAGAGGGAAGTTTGCGTAGGGCTTGAACTCATCATCAGAAGCCACTACCAGCTTGACATTGCAGAGGAAGCACTACTCAGGGCAAAGAAAGCCATTGAAGGAGCAAAAGAACTCATCGTTGAGAGTGAAAAGCTCTTAAAGGAGGGAGGCGTTGGTTAAGTTTATCTCCGAAGCAGTTTTCAGGAAACGTTGCGGTTATCCCATTACCACTCTTTTCAGAAAAAGGAGAAGGTTAACCTTCTTCTCCGTTAAGCTAAAACAGCGGTTTATCCTCGTGAAGATTCACACAGACGGTAGAGTTGAACCTATCCACGTAGACAGGCTAAGAGGCTTCAAACTGCCTTAAAGTGGTAACCTTTCCACCTGCCATCTCTCTTTGCCTTAGACTACAAAGAAACTGCCTTAGAGAGGTAAAGAGAGATGGCAGAATTCTTTCACGGCGTTAAAGTTACAGAGAAGCTAAAAGGCGTAATTCCCTTTGTAGAAGTTCCCTCAGCAATAATAGGTCTCGTTGGAACTTCCCCCCTCGGAAAGAAAGACGAAATCCTTGTGGTAAGAAACTGGGATGAGGCACTTGAAACTTTTGGAGAACCTTCACCAGACTCCACAATCCACAAAGCCCTAAGAGCTTACTTTGACCACAGAGACTGCACCTGTTTAGTGGTAAGCGTCGGAGAAAATCCCGACGAAACTGCCGACACAGACGTAACGGAGGGACTTAACCTTTTTGAAAAAGCAAAAAGCACGTTCGGATTTTTCCCGAAAATCCTTGATGCTCCCGGCTTTTCCCACAAAACAACCGTTGCTCAGGCTATGTCCTCTTTAGCAGACAAGATAAGGGCAGTAGCCTTCATCAACGCACCTGCCGGAGTCTCTCCAGAAGAAGCACTGAGTTTTAAAAACAACTTCTCCTCAAAGAGAACCTATTGCTTCTATCCGCGGGTTAAAGTCCTTGACCCGGCAACCGGAGAAGTAGTCTACGACTGGCTTTCAAGTAGAGCGGCAGGTCTAACGGTCAAAACCGATTTTGAGAAAGGCTTCCACATTTCTCCGTCAAACAAGGAGCTAAAAGGGGTCGTAGGGCTTGAAAGAGTATTAACCTATGTTCCCAACGACCCCACAAGTGAACTCCAGTACATAAACAGTCAAGGAATAATCTCCGTAAAAAGAGACAGAGACGGCTTTAGGCTCTTTGGAAACTGTTCAACAGCTTTTCCCGCCCACACTCACCCGGCAGAGGTATTTATAAACTGGGTAAGGGTTTCAGACATCCTTGACGAAACCATAGAAGACAACCTCGTTCAAACACTTGACGAAAACATCATAGACAATCCTAACGATCCGACAACCTCAATCGTTTACAGGGTAAGGGAATCCATTGACGACATTCTGAATACCTGGAAGGCAAAGGGAATAATCATCTCTGGAAGTGCGGAAGTTCCCCTTGACCTTAACACTCCATCAGAGCTTGCCTTAGGTCAGGTTCACTACCGCATAAACGATTTTGCAGTCTCTTCCCCGCTTCAGGGAATCACGATAGAGAGAGTAGCCAATTCCGATGCCATAGCTGAGGTGTTCAGGAAACTATTTGGAGGTAATCAGTAATGGGGAACAGAATTATCTCCTTTGACCAGAATAAAGTGTGGGTCAACGGCAACGAGTTCTTCGGACTCGTTGAAGAAGGTAGCGTAGAAGCCAAAAGGAAAATGCTTGACTACGACGGCTTTGCTTTGCCAGCCGGCGTGAAGGTTCCCGGCGGAAAGCTTGAACCTATGACGGCAAAGCTGAAAGTCAAAGTCAACGACCCTTTAGTTTTAAAAGAACTCAACAAGAACAGAGGCTTTGTCCAGCTAAAGCTAAAGGGAAGAGCCACCGTTTACGCTTCCACTCAAGGCATAGTTGAAAATCAGGATGTTTCCACCCGGATTAACGGCTTCTTAGAAGAAGTTCCAACCCCCAATTACAAGAACGGAAACGAAATCTCCAGCATGGAACTAACGATTCATGTTCACTTCCTTGAGGTAGCAGTTAACGGAGCTGTTGTTCTTAAGGTTGACACGACGAGCGGAGAAGTAGTTCCGAGAGACCTCATCTAAGGGGTGGGTAAATGGTTAAACAGAACGTCATAATCGTTTGCGAAGGCATAAAGAGAAACGGGCTTGTAGTAACGGAAGAGGTTATAAACCAAGTAGTAGAGACCTTTTCCTCCCTTAATTACAAGCCTCCGGTAGTTCTTGGACACATAAACCAGTATAAGGACGGAGACCCGGCGGCTGGAAGGGTTCTTGCTTTAAGAAAGGTAGAACACAACGGAAAAGCTTGTATCTCCGCAGACCTTCTTATAGCCCCATGGATAGAAAGAAGCGTTGAGTCCGGTGAATACGACGGGTTCAGCGTGGGCATCCACGTAGACCCTGAAAGTGGAAAGTACTACCTCCACCACTTAGCTCTCCTCGGGGCAGTTCCGCCAGCAGACCAGTCTGCAGGTCTTTCTGCTGGAGAAGTAAAGCTCTCTGTAAAGCCAGAAGAGCTGATAATCCTTGACTTTAAAGGGATGAAACTTTCAACCTGTTGTGAAGGAGGAGAAAAGATGGACATTAAAGCTCTCGTTACTGCCCTTATTGCAAGCGAAGAGTTTAAAAGGGAGCTTGCCAAAGCGGCACAGGAAGCTGTTAAGGTAACCCTTTCAGCTTCTCAAAGAAAGCAACAGAAAGAACCGAACGAGCTTGAAAAGCTCTACAAGGAAGAGAAGATAGGGAGAATTAAAGAGATTGCCCTCTCTGCTGGAATGAGTGAGGAGGGTGTAAAAGCTCTTGAAGCCTTGTGCAATCTCTTTAAACCAGTAATCCAGCTATCGGATGGAAAGACGCTCTCTCCCTTTGACCTACTTGAAAAGGCACTAAAAAGCATAAAGCCTCCGAACGACGATCTGCTGAAGCCCATAACCCTTTCGGCTTCAGAGCAAAAAGAAAGCGACATCTTTGACCCGTCAATTGCAAAAGTCTTTACCGTGGGAGGTGAATAATGGATGGAAAGATTGCCACATATGAAACTCAAGAAGTTACGGTAGTAGCAGAAGTTCCCCATAAACCTGTAATCCTCACCAAACAGCTTAAAGCCGACCAAGGCGTTCTGGAAGCCGGGAGCGTAATAGCAGAAGATGCGGACGGTAACCTCGTTCTATACGACCCTTCAAATACAGACCACAAGGTAGTGGGCGTTCTAACGAAAACTGTTGACACGAGCAAGAACGTTAATGCCCTCGTCCTCGTTCACGGCGTTGTAAACGGTAGGTTCTTAAAGACGGCTTCCGGTGGAGCAGATGAAACCTCCGTCAAAGCCCTTGAAGAAAAAACGATTTGGACGATTTAGGAGGTAAAAGATGGGATTCCATATTGACCTTTCAAAGTTTTTAACCCCTGCAAAGGTTAAAGACTACATTAAACGTTCTCCTGTCAATCCGAGAACTTTTACAAAAGAACTCTACTCAAAAGACGTTGACACCCATCCTTCTCCTGTTTACAGCATGGCTGAGATTCAGGAAGTTACCGGGAACGTTCCACTCGTTGTAAGGGGCGGGGAACCTGTAAACGTTGCCGGAGACAAGCTCGCTTTCAGCCTAATTGAACCGCAACCGATTGACATTACGGACACTTTAAGTGCCGTTGACATTATGAACATGATGGCTCTCGGCGACGTTGCCGTTGAGAAGCTGATACAGGAGAAAGTCAACAAGTTCAGAAGAATTGTCCTTAACACCGTAGAAGCCCTTGCAATAGACTCGTTGGACGGAAAAATCAACTACAAGATGAAGGTTCAGGGAGGCTACGACACCTTTGAGGTTAACTTTGGAAAAACAAAGAGGAAAGATGCTTCTGCTAAACCTGAGAAGCTTTCAGAGTTTTACAAGCTCCTAACTGCTATGAAGCTGGAGCTCCAAAAGGACGGCTACGGTAACAACGTAGTTACTTACGCCGGCGTGGACGTTTACGGACTCCTCCTTGACCTTTCAAACAACTACACTGGAAAAGCCATAAGAGTTGAAATGGCAAACGGCGGCATCATGGTGGGCGATGTTCTCGTCAAGCCTGTTAACTCCGTTTATACTGACCCTCAAACAAAAGCCGTCGTAAAAGCCGTTCCCGACAACCAGATGGTAATGGTGGACCTTGATGCTCCATTCAGACTCAGGTACCTCGCCATTGACGACCTGAGAGCTTTGAAACAGGCAAGAACCGCAAGTGCAGTTGCTACTCCTCTCTTTGTAACCTACAACGACAAGGGTAAGAACATAGAACTTGAAGCTCAGAGTAAACCGCTTGTTATCCCTGTCCCTCAGGCAATCTGTTGGAGCAAGGTAATCGTATAACCACTTTCGGGGGCTTCCGCCCCCGGTTCTGAGGAGCTCCCATGACGATAGAGGAACTCAAAAGCCTTATTACCGTAGAGGACGTAAAGAACCACACGCCGAAAGACATTTTAGAAAGCGTAACTTTCAACAGCGAGTCTCTTGGCATTGACAACACCATCATAGAGAGAGCCATTGACGTCGCCGTTAGAAAACTCTTCATAAAACTTAAAAAATGCGGGAAATCAGACCTTACAGACGACGAAAAAGAGATTGCAAAACTCTACCTGTTAAAGGATGCAGTCTACCAGCTCTACGCAATGAATGAAACAGAAAACATCTCAGCGGATAAACTCCAAGAAGCACGGCAAATTCTAAAAGACTGGCTCGGAGACTGCGGAAACGAAGAGCCAAAAAAGATTACTACCATCAAGGTGGTTCGCCATGAAAGAAATTTCCCCTTCTGATAAAAAAATCGGTAGCGTAAGGTCTTTGACGAAAAAGTTAAACATCGGCGACATCCTCTTTGTAAAGAACTTCATAGAAGCGCCTGTTAAACTCTTTGAAAAGCCCACAACCGAGGAGTACTTTGACCTTATAGAGTATATGCTACTTGATTACCAGATAGAAACAGCTCTTGAAACAAGAAAAGCGGCGGTTCTTTCAATTCCCCACTTTTTTGACGGAGACGAAGATGCAGTTGATACTGTAAAGAAAGCACTTGAAGACATTGACTTTGAGCAGGACTTAAAGCTCTTTCTGAATTTCCTGCCTTACGGTTGTTACTTCTTCATAGTAAACTGGAAAATTGAGAACGGTTTCTACAAAGTTTCTTCAATAGACCCAGCCCACCCTCGGTATTTTGCCTTTGATAAAACCTCAGGAAAGCCTGTTTTAAGAACGTCCTTTGGCTACAAGTCTTTACCCGACCGCAGAATTCTCTATTTCCGCAGGAATCCTACGCCGGAAAATCCGTGGGGACAAAGTATCCTAAAAGCCTGCTACCCCATGTGGAAGTTAAAGTATGAAACGATTTATCAGCTTTACCTTTACCAAGACAAGTTTGCGAACCCGCCTGTTGCGGCGATAAAGAAAGAAGGAGACATCCCGGAAGATAAGGTAGAACAGCTAACAAGAGACTTGGCACAGCTTCAGAGCGGGGCTTCTGCCTTCTTTCAGGGAGTGGATGAGGTTATCACCATAAACCCCGGCAACACCTCAGACTTCTGGACAACGATAGAAAAGTGTGATGCCGCTATTTCCAAGGCTATAACAAAGCAGACTCTCACAATGAACAACGCGGAAGTGGGAGCTTACAGCCTCGGTAAAGTTCATCAGGAGACTTTAGAATCTGTAGCCATACTTGACGCTCAATACCTTGCTCGCAAGCTCAACATCACTCTAATAAGATGGATACTTGAGCTTAACAATGTCAAGGACAGATGTGAGTTCAAATTTGAAATTCCGAACGAAGCAGACCTCAAAGATATTTTTGAAGCGATAGACAAGGGGCTGAAAGTTCCGGCAAGCTACCTATACCGCCGTCTTAACGTTCCTGAGCCTAAGGAAGGAGAGGAAGTCATAACCAATTCCCCACAACCCATTTCCCTTTCCGGAGGTAAGCCCGTAAATTTTTTTTAAGTAGCGAAGAGAAAAGCCCTCTGGAAATTCAGGGGGAGTTGGTAGATAACTTCCTGTCCATAGTTAACGAAATCAAAAAGGAGAATGCAGAATTTTTAGCGAATACTCTCAAAAAGAGGCTTGAAAAGCCCCGATTAAATGAAAGGGAGCTCCATACCTTTGCCGACTTCCTACATACCGTGTTAGTTCTCTCCTACCTTCTCGGACACTATCACGGAGCAAAACTTACAGGAGAGATAAAGCTCTCAGACCATTTTACCCTTCCGTATAAAGAAGCCATTACCTACCTTCGCTCAATGATTCCAATGACGAGAGAAGAATTCAATAAGCTTAGCGACCACCTCAAATTTAGAGCCTTTACTATAGCCTACGTTTCCTCAGAAGACTTAATCAATAGACTGAAAACCATCTACGAGAAAGGGCTAAAAGAAGGAAAAACAAAAGCTGAGGTTCTTCAGGAAGTTAAAAAACTCCTGCCAGACCTTACCTCTGCGCATTTATCCACTCACTACAACACAAACGTAATGACAGCCTACAACGCAGGTAAGCAGAGCTATTTCAGAAATAGTAAGTCTGTTCACTACCTTATGTATAACGCCATCCTTGACGGACACACCACAAAACTGTGCAGGAGACTCCACGGAACCGTTAAACCTAAGGACGACCCCTTCTGGGATAGATTCTACCCACCCAACCACTATAACTGCAGAAGCACCGTTTACCCTGTCCACAAAAGTGAACTTGGGAAAAAATTCACCACCGTAGAGTTCACAAAAGACGGAAAACTCCGCAAAAGAGAAACCGTTTTAAAGCCCTCAAAGCTAACCGGTAAATTTAAAGACCCCCAAATTCTCAAAGAGCACCAGTTTAAAGGAAATCCAGAAAAAGCAATCTACGAGATTCCAGACTCACTAATAGACAGAGCCTTAAATTGCGGTATCTTAGAAGACCTAATAGAAACTGCAAAAGGCATCTTCCAAGAACTCACAGAAGAAAAGCTCAAACAAGCTTTTGGATTTGCCCAGCCTAAGGCTCGTGAGTTTATGAATTGGGTGAAGAAAATCATAAAAAGCGACTGGAAACCAAAAGGAGAGCTTAAAAATATTGGCTGGATAGACAAAGAAATAAGGGAGCTTGTAGAAAAATTAACGGGCTTTAGAATTAAAAATCCAGTAATAGCCGTCAACGACAAAGGAATTTTGCACATGATAAGGAATGCCAAAGAGAAGAGAGAAGCGGCTATACCTTTAAAGGAGCTTTACAGAATTCCGAAAACGATAGCTTCACCTGAGGCTATACTCCTTGATACAGAGGATAAATCGGGAAAACCTGTGCTACTCTTCGTAAAAAGTGTTCCGGGTAAGAAAGCAAAGTTTGTTGTTAAATTGGAAACACCTGCAAAGGTGAGAGTTGAAGGCAGAAAGAAAAAGATGCTTCTTAATCTTCTTAAAACCTCTGGACTTGTTGACATAACAAACCTTTGGGAAAAAAGATATAAACTTCTAAAGGGAGAAATTCAGTAAGGCGGTGGTGGGAGGACGCCCACCCCCTCCATAGAACGAATCCTCCCTTTTGGAGGACCCGCCCAGCCAGCCAGGGCGACTTTCTGGCTTTCACCACCGCCTACTATAAATGATAGCTCTTTCTTAGCCTACCTGCAAATTAACCTTACCTAACAAATTTCTCAGTTTTTTCTTGAAAGTAAAGAAATAAATAAGAAATTTCAGCGGACAGACCGAAAATTTCTCATCTTTTTCTTGATTTCTCCCTTTACCCCCTTTTACGCCTCTTTACGCCTTCTTACATTTTTCTCAAATTTTTCTTTACCGTTTCTCATCTTTTTCTTTACCTAATAGGAGGTCAGCACCGCTCCGTTGCCTTTGCCCAACTCCTTGCAGAGAAAGTTGCAGAGGAATTTCCAGATTACGAGGTCTTCGTTGAACACAGAGAGCAGGGAATAAGGGAAAAAGTAAAGGGGCAAAAAGCCCCTACTGAGAAAGCCTCTCCTGAGAACGACAGATAAACTGCTGAAGGTTATTAAGAACTCTTTCAAGTTCCCTCAGGTAGTACTTATAGTCCCTCTTAAGGAGACTCAGCTCTTTCTCTAAAGTTTCCTCTTCCTCAAGAAGCCTGTTCTCTTCAAAGACAAGCTCTTTATACTTCTGTCTCAAATCTTCAATCTCAGAACTTAACTTCTCAGCCCTTTCAACTAACCTGTTCCTCTGTTCAAGCAACCTCTCGTACTCCCTGGGAGAATCTGCATCCTGGAGCAACTTCCTGTGGCGGGCAATCTTATGGCGGAGCTCCCTAAGCTCCCTCTCCTTCTCCTTTAACTCCTTTAAAACTGAAAGGACCCTCTTTTCAACTTCAAGGAGGCTCTCCTTAAGGGCAGAAAGCTTGCTCTCCTTCTCTTCAATGAGAGCTGAGAGCTCCTCCACCTTCCTCTTTAAACTCTCAGCGCGCTCCCCTAACTTCTCAACCTCCTCAACTAGCGCCTTTAACCTCTCCATCTCTCTCCTCCTTCCTGTTTTCTTGAGTTGTAAAGAAAGCAACCGTCAACACTATCCATCCTACCCAGCTGACAACTGCTCCAACGGCAACAACAGTTAGAATCGCTCCCCAAAAGAGGAGCTTTCCACCCCAATCAAACAGACCGTTTGCCGTAATTAAGGCTATTTCTGAAAAGACCTTTTTCATATAGTAGGAACCAAAGACCGTAGCAGCATACATTATTGTAAAGGCTACAACCATTAACCCGTAAGCGAATATCCCCTCTTGCTCCTGAGATAGAGAAAGGAAACTACCTACACCGAAAATTAATCCAACAAAAGCACCTACGATATAAATAACGATTCCCTTTACGAAATCGCTAAAAAGCTGTGGCCTTCCCTGAGAGTCTGAAAAGTTCTTAATGGCAATAGCAAGTAGAATAAAACCAACTAAAGCTAAAACTCCTCCTGCGTAAGGAATTACTCCAAGAACGATAAAAAGGCTTCCCAATCCCCCTAAGATCTTAGTATTACTGTCCATCCCTACCTCCTCCCTATAAAAATATTACAAACAAATTAAAAAGGAGAGCTTAGAGCTCCCCTTCCTCTCCTTCGTCCTCAAGATTAAGCTTATACTTAAAGGCATCAGCAAGGGCAAGCCACGAAGCTTCAATTATGTTTGGAGAAACCCCTACCGTTCCCCACTTACGTTTCCCATCTGTACTTTCAATTAGAACTCTGGGAGAAGCCTCAGTTCCTGCCGTTTCATTCAAGATTCTAACTTTGTAATCTGTAAGCTTTACTTCTTTAATTGACGGGTAGAACTTCTCCAGAGCCTTCCTCAAGGCCTTATCAAGGGC
>Ga0256836_1001334_pt1 | contig 10914 bp, 13 predicted proteins | sample 4561380metaG_FD_185974 | JGI IMG/M metagenome (GOLD analysis project Ga0256836, IMG submission 185974) | Hydrothermal vent microbial communities from Guaymas Basin, Mexico - 4561-380 | ecosystem: Environmental > Aquatic > Marine > Hydrothermal vents | place: Mexico: Guaymas Basin | collected...
GCCCTTGGCAACCGCTCGATTTTAGCTAATCCATCCGACGAAAAGGTTAAGGGGAGGCTCAATCTGGCACTCAAAAGGGACGTCTTCCAGCCCTTTGCGCCCTCTTTGCTCTGGGAGAAGGCCGGGGAATACCTCGAAGACCTTGGAGGCAGGCCGAACGAGTTCATGACGATGAGCTACACCGCGAGCGAGACCTTCAGAGAAATAGCTCCGGCTGTAATTCACGTGGACGGTACGACGAGGCCCCAGGCGGTGAGAAAAGAGGTGAATCCGAGCTACTACGAAGTCATTAAGGCCTTCGAGAGGAGAACCGGCATCGGGGCCGTTCTGAACACGAGCTTCAACATGCACGGCGAGCCGATAGTCTGCTCGCCGGAGGACGCGCTGAGAACCTTTAGAAGGGCAGGGCTGGACGTTTTGGTCATTGATGGGTTTTCTATTGTTGGGCACTGAAGAGTTATCCTCTCTGCATCACTCAGAATTGACAAATTCAAGTCCAAACCCGATTAGTTAACTTTTTAAACCCGCTCCTTAAGTTATGGACGGAACTCGTGAGGTCCCCCCGAAAAAGGCGGGTTTCCCGCCCGAGGGGACCGAGGTTCGAAAGATTTAAAAAGCCATCCTAGTCAACGAGACTAGACCAAAATATGGAGGTGTTTGAAAATGGCTAAGGAGAAGCCGCACGTTAATATAGTCTTTATAGGCCACGTCGACCACGGAAAGAGCACCACCATCGGAAGACTGCTCTTCGACACCGCCAACATTCCGGAGAACATCATCAAGAAGTTCGAGGAGATGGGTGAGAAGGGCAAGTCCTTCAAGTTCGCTTGGGTCATGGACAGGCTCAAGGAGGAGCGCGAGAGGGGTATCACCATTGACGTCGCCCACACCAAGTTCGAGACCCCGCACAGGTACATCACCATCATCGACGCTCCGGGTCACAGGGACTTCGTTAAGAACATGATCACCGGTGCCAGCCAGGCCGACGCCGCCGTTCTTGTCGTCGCCGCCACCGACGGTGTCATGCCGCAGACCAAGGAGCACGCCTTCCTTGCCAGGACCCTCGGTATCAACCACATAATCGTTGCCATCAACAAGATGGACATGGTGAACTACGACCAGAAGGTCTTCGAGAAGGTCAAGGCCCAGGTTGAGAAGCTCCTCAAGATGCTCGGCTACAAGGACTTCCCTGTCATCCCGATCAGCGCCTGGGAGGGCGACAACGTCGTTAAGAAGAGCGACAAGATGCCCTGGTACAAGGGTCCGACCCTCATCGAGGCCCTCGACCAGATACCCGAGCCGCCGAAGCCGATCGACAAGCCGCTCCGCATTCCGATCCAGGACGTCTACTCCATCAAGGGTGTCGGTACCGTCCCGGTCGGCCGTGTCGAAACCGGCGTCCTCCGCGTCGGTGACGTCGTTATCTTCGAGCCTGCCAGCACGATCTTCCACAAGCCCATCCAGGGTGAGGTTAAGTCCATCGAGATGCACCACGAGCCCCTCCAGGAAGCCCTTCCGGGTGACAACATCGGATTCAACGTCCGTGGCGTTGGTAAGAACGACATAAAGCGCGGTGACGTTGCCGGACACACCACCAACCCACCGACCGTCGTCAGACCGAAGGACACCTTCAAGGCCCAGATCATCGTCCTCAACCACCCGACTGCAATAACCGTCGGTTACACCCCTGTGCTTCACGCCCACACCACCCAGGTCGCCGTCAGGTTCGAGCAGCTCCTGGCCAAGCTCGACCCGAGGACCGGTAACATCGTCGAGGAGAACCCGCAGTTCATCAAGACCGGTGACTCAGCCATCGTCATCCTCAGGCCGACCAAGGCTATGGTCATCGAGCCGGTCAAGGAGATCCCGCAGATGGGTCGCTTTGCCATCCGTGACATGGGCCAGACCGTTGCTGCCGGTATGGTTATCTCCATCCAGAAGGCCGAGTGAAGGCCTTCTCTGACTTTTCCCATACTCCTTAACTTTTAGGAGGGACGGAAATGCAGAAGGCAAGGATTAAGCTCGCGAGCACGAACATCAAGGCCCTCAACGAGGTCACCGACCAGATTAAACAGATCGCCGAGAGGACCGGCGTCAGGATGAGTGGCCCGATACCGCTCCCGACCAAGAGGATAAGGATCACCACCAGGAAGAGCCCGGACGGAGAGGGTACAGCTACCTTTGACCGCTTCGAGCTCCGCGTTCACAAGAGGCTCGTTGACATCGAGGCCGACGAGAGGGCCATGCGCCAGATTATGCGCATCCGCGTTCCTGAAGATGTTACCATTGAGATCGAGCTCATCTCCTGATTTCCTTTATGCGCCGGGGTAGCCTAGCCTGGGAAGGCGCGGGCCTGGAGAGTCCGTGGGCGTTTGCCCGCCAGGGTTCAAATCCCTGCCCCGGCGCCAAACTCCTTCTCCCCCGCCTGTATGGACTTTCGATACTTTGCATTGTGTCATAAATTGTCCATTGTTGACTTTTTCCGGGTTGTGAGGAATTTGATTGCCCATTGGTGCTCTTAAAATTATTTCCGGTCTTTGCTTTACAAATGGAAAGACCAGGTCACCTTTTTGAAGAAAAAGTTTATAACCCTTGGAGCCGAGGAATCTATGTACAGCTCCGTACTAATGAACTTGAATGATCATTGAGGTGGTGGGTATGCACAAAAAACTTGAAAAAAAGCTCGCGTCCGAGCCCCTCAACTTTGAGTCCTTCTTCTCCGAGAAGGCACTCCAGATGAAGGCCTCGGAGATTAGGGAGCTTCTCAAGCTCGTCGAGACGAGCGATGTTATCAGCTTAGCGGGTGGATTGCCGGCCCCCGAGACATTTCCAGTTGATGTCATCAAGAAGATTGCCCAAGAGGTTCTTACGGAACACGCAGACAAGGCCCTGCAGTACGGAACGACGAAGGGTTTCACCCCCCTCCGCCTGGCACTCGCGAGGTGGATGGAGAAGCGCTACGGAATTCCGATGAGCAAGGTCGAGATAATGATAGTGGCGGGCTCACAGCAGGCCCTCGACCTCATCGGAAGGGTCTTCATAAACCCCGGCGACGTCGTCATAGTTGAGGCTCCGACCTATCTTGCCGCGTTAAACGCCTTCAAGTACTACGAGCCCGAGTTCGTGAGCATTCCAATGGACCACGATGGAATGAGGATTGACATCCTCGAGGAGAAGCTTGAGGAACTGAAGAAGGAAGGAAAGCGTGTTAAGTTCGTCTACACCGTTTCAACCTTCCAGAACCCGATGGGTGTCACGATGAGTCTCGAGAGGAGAAAGAAACTCATAGAGCTCGCCAAGGAGTACGACTTCCTCATTGTCGAGGACAACCCCTACAGCGAACTCCGCTACTCGGGCGAGCCGATTCCGCCAATAAAGCACTACGACGACGAGGGCAGGGTTATCTACCTCGGGACGTTCTCAAAGATATTCGCCCCTGGCTTCCGCCTCGGATGGGTTTCAGCCCACCCGCACTTCATAAGGAAGATGGAGATAGCGAAGCAGGCCGTTGACCTCTGTGCAAACCCCTTCGGTCAGGTTATAGCGTGGAAGTACGTCGAGGAGGGCCATCTCGACGAGCACATACCGAAGATAATCGAGTTCTACAGGCCGCGCAGAGATGCAATGCTTGAGGCCCTCGAGGAGTTCATGCCCGATGGAGTTGAGTGGACCAGACCAGACGGGGGAATGTTCGTCTGGGTCACCCTGCCGGAGGGAATAGACACCAAGCTCATGATGGAGAAGGCCGTAGCCAAGGGCGTCGCCTACGTCCCGGGTGAGGCCTTCTTCGCTCACCGCGACGTCAAGAACACCCTCAGGCTGAACTTCACTTACGTTCCTGAGGACACCATCAGGGAAGGTGTCAAGAGGCTCGCAGAGACCATTGAGGAAGAGCTCAGAAAAGTCTGAGCCCTCCAGAACTTTTTTATAACCCCTTTCTCTTTTGTAGTCCTGTGGGTGATGCTTATGAAACCTGTGATCGTGATAATAGCGGGCAGTTTCAACGACATTAAATCAAAATGGATCCTCCATCACTCGCGGGCAATTAGCCGCGCCGGGGGGATCCCGGTGATATACACTGCCCTCGGTGATCCCGGGGACGTCGTTGAGATAGCGGATGGGATCCTGCTAACCGAGGGGCCGGACATACACCCCTATTTCTACGGTGATGATCCCTCCCCGAGCATTAAGAACGTCGATTATAGCAGGGACAAGTTTGAGATAGAGCTCTTCCGCCGAGCCCGAAGCAGGGATATTCCGGTTCTCGGTGTGGGCAGGGGAATGCAGATTATGAACGTAGCGACCAATGGAACTCTCTATCAGGATCTTCAGAGGGAGATTCCCAAGGCGATAAAGCATGATTGGGATCCACTGACTGTGGATCCGGGCCAGAGACTTCACAGCATAAGGCTGAAAACGTCTTCAAAGCTTTATGATATTCTCAAAGATAGACTGGACGTTGCCAGCACCAACGAGGTGTTCATCCACGTCAACAGCTTTCACCACCAGGGTATAAAACGGGTTGGGGAAGGATTTAGGGCCGTGGCGTTTTCAATAGACGGCATCGCAGAGGCCGTTGAATCTGACGAGGGCTTTTACATAGGGGTTCAGTGGAACCCCCAGTTCCTCCCCGAGATGATCTCTCTCTACGAGGCCTTCGTCAAGGCGGCAAAGGAAAGCCAGAAGAGGAGAATCGAGAGGGAACAGATTGAGGTTGAGGCCGAAGGTTAAGGAACCAGATGAGATCCATCGCAGCTCGGGTACGAGTGATAACCTTCCCTGCATGAGCCAAAGGTCATTCCCCTCTTTGTTATCTCCCTCTCAGCCTTCCTGAGGATCTCGAATCTAACCTCCCGTGGCAAATAGTGGTAACCTCCGATCCGCTCACCTCTCTCGTAGAGGGGCCACAACTTCTCCATAAGGTCTGAGAACTTGGCGAACATCCTCCTCTTTGAATCTGGCCTCAGTTTGAGTGTGGAAACAGTGACATGACTGACAAAATTCAGGGCCTCGACAGTTTTTTCAAAATCATCCCATGTGTAGAAAGGGATTATCGGATCTATTCTTGCGTAGACGGGGATTCCGGCCTTTTTGGCTTTTTTGAGGGCCCTTATCCTCTCCTTCGGGGAGGGAGCATTGGGCTCGAGGAGCCTTGCCTTCCTTTCATCAACTGTCGTCACGGTAATTCCAACCGCACAGCGGAGCTCGCTCAAAACGTCTATATCGCGCTCAAAGATGTCGGATTTCGTCAGGAGCAAACAGCGGACGTCATAGCGCCTGAAGAGCTCAAGAACCTTCCGAGTTATTCCGAGCTCGCGTTCGATGGTTGGGTACGGGTCTGAGGAGTAGGAGAGGGCTATGATGTGGCGCCCATCGAACTTTCTGAGCTCGCGCTCCAGCTTTGGTAGGAGGTTCTCCTTGGTTCTGACACGGAAAGCGTTGGGAATGTAGCTCGTTATGTAACAGTAAACACACGCGTGGTCGCAACCCGTGTAGACGTTCAGGGTGTACTTGAAGGGGCAGGTGCAGAGCTTGGACTTCCATGGGTCGAAGGGACGGATGTAGCTCATGGTTGGGAATACGAAAACACCTTAAAACCCCTATCGATACCACTACGGTGATACTGGAATGAGCGGACCTGTTAAGGGAAGAGTCGAGTGGTTCAGGGATTACCAGTTCATCGGCAGAATAGAGGGCGACAAATGTTCCGTGATTCTAGGGGAAGGGGGTATAAGCCCCATGAAGCTTCTTCTCCTGAGTGTCGCTGGCTGTACTGCCTACGACGTGGTTATGATCCTCAAGAAGATGCGCGAACCTATCGAGGGCCTGGAGGTTGAGATCTCCGGTGAGAGAAGTGAGGAACACCCGAAGGTTTACCGCCGGGTTCACCTGCACTACCGCATTCACGGCAACGTGAGGGAGGAAAAGGCGAAGAGAGCCATAGAGCTCAGCCAGGACAAGTACTGCTCAGCCTCTGCCCATATGAAGCTCAGCGGTGCGGAGGTCACGTACTCCCTTGAGATCATCCCGGGGCGGTAAATTTTTAAGTTCCCACCTTATCCGGGGCCGGTGAAGTTTCATGATTGAGCTCCTCAAGACGTTCGTGATCCTGTACGGTGGTCTCTTTGCGATAACGAACCCCGTTGGAGCGGTTCCAGTGTTCCTCAGCGTCACCCATGATCTCTCGTGGAGGGAAAGAAGGGAAATAGCCACTAAGTCTGCCGTAACCGTCGTGGTAACCCTTATAATCTTCGCCCTCATAGGCCAGTGGATATTCCGGTTCTTTGGGTCGACGACCGACGCCTTCGCTATAGCAGGGGGCATACTCCTCTTCAGGATGGCAATGGAGATGCTCTCGGGAAAGCTGTCGTCGGTTAAGATAAGCAGGGACGACACCGAAGAGCTGGACGATGAAACGGTAACCCTTGAAGAGGTGGCGGTGATTCCCCTCGCAATTCCCCTGATCTCCGGCCCGGGTGCCATAACTACGGTTATGCTCTACATGGCGAACACGAATACAATGACCGAGCGAGTGGTGCTGATCCTCGTTATACTCGCCATCGGCATGACGGTGTGGGCCACCCTATGTTCGGCCAACAGGATAAAGCGCGCCCTCGGCCGTGTGGGCATCAAAGTTATGACGAGGATGATGGGCCTCATACTCACGTCGATGGCAGTTCAGATGATAATCAACGGGATCAAGGGGGCCTTCGGCCTCTGATCCCCGTTTTAGGTTTTAAAACTAGTGGATTGTCTAAATCCTGACCAACCTCCAAAAGTCTGAGTTATGTAATCCTTCCATAACACGGTTATCACTTCGAATGATAAGGAAACCCTTAAATAGAATGAAGTTCAACCCCGTAGTGCAGTCCCCTACCGGAGGTGAGGGGGTGAATCGGAAAGCCATAGCTTTGTTTCTTGGACTCCTCCTGTTGGGGGGTCGTGATCCCGACACCGGCTAGGGCTGGAGAGAGCAACGGAAAGGATATTCTACCGGTTGTCCAGAACCTTGCAATTCGGGAACTCCATAACAGCACTGAATCTTGGGGGTGGTTAACGTGAGAAGGATTAGGTGGGCTTTTTTCTTGATGATTCTTCTTGTGGTTGCTGGTATTGCCGTCGCCTACGGTTCTACAAACAACACAGGCAACGGGAGGGACTCTACGGAACGCGTTTGTCCCGCGGGGGCACCCCCCGATGCCCTCAACTCCTTCGGCTGGTTGGCCGTCGCAGAGAGGTTTGAGGACCACTGGGTGAGGTTCACAGAGGTGTTCGCCCTCATCCCAAAGGTGGACCTCAGGGCTTCCAATAGCTACGGCAGGCTTTACATCGAGAACTGGACATCCGGGATGAACATTAAGCCCCCCTGCTACGTCCAGGGGGGAGAGGCCGTGTTTGAAACGAACTCCACGGCCAGGGTGTTCTACCATGTCACACTCTGCACGTCCAACTCCCCCGAGACAAACCTGATGTACTCTCCATGTGAGGAATTAAAAACCCTCCGCGGAAGGGTGGAGCTCCCGGCCGGCAGGGTCAGCCTGGCAATGTACATCGTGCCCACTGGAAACGCTTCGTGGGACAGGTGGGATCACGTCTACTGCTCCCGGGTGGAGAATTTCCTTGGAACCTGCGGCCACCCTGAGAAAGTCGTCAAGAACTTCACGGTCCCCTGTCACTGTGGCATTGAAGCCGTTCTCTCATACCTCAGGGAGCGGATCGAGGGAGCGGGATTCGAGCAGGTGTCTTCCAACGGGACCAATGGAAACGACGTGTTCTCCGAGGTTCACCGGCTCACCTACAGGGGGCCAAGCGGGTACCTGTACCTTGAGGTGGCTGGCATAAAAGGCATGAACGCCACCAGGGTTTTCATCGCTTTAGGAGACGAGGGAATGGTGAAAGCCGTCTCGGGGGTCTTCTCCTCAGGTTAAAGTTTGGGAGGTGCTGTCCATGAAAAAAGTCCAGATCCTTGCCGCCCTTCTGGTTTTTGCCCTCCTCTCAGGGGTGGCGGCCCTTCACCTTAAGGGTGGATCCGGAAAGAAAGCGATGACGGAGGATATGCCCTCCCCAGGAACCAACCCTCAGGACTCAACTCCGATCGAAACTGAAAAACCCGAGGTTCCCTCCTGTACCCTCATCTCGAACACGAGCTTTGAGCCGATAAATGGGGTCGTCGGATAGTGGATAAAAGACGGAACAGGGAGAACAGCCTACGGCAAGGACATTGAGATCACCCCAAAGGTGAACCTCAGCGAGATGAAGAGCTACGGTAAGTTGCTGTGGGTTGGCTGGCCGGCGGAACTCGGTATAAAGCCGCCCTGCCCTCTGGCGGGAGATGCCTTCATCTCGGTAAGCGAGGCAGAAGTCAGAGCCAATTTAAGCCTCCCTGTCATCCCCTGAAGAGGTCGGCCAAGTTACCACCTGGAAAGGTCTATCTGGCGAGCTACGTTGTCCGGTCAGGAACTCAAGCTGGAGCGCCTACGAGAACATCCCCATCGGCAACGGAACCGATTTCCTGAAGACGGGCGGTATACAGGGGGCAGGGTGACAAACCTTACGGCTCTCTGCGCCTGTGGAAGCGAGGATCTGATTGAGGCCCTTAAAGCGTCTATAAATTCCGTCGGTGTTTTGAAGAGGTTCCCCTCTGGAGGACACCGAGGGAAAACGACTGCTTCAAGCCGCTGATGGCTGGACTTTACAGGAAAGGTAGCAGGTACCTCTACGTCGAGGTGGCCGAGGTAAAGGGCCGCGGTCTGCTCAGGGTTTTCATGGCAATGGGAGAGGAGGAAACCCTAAAACCCTACGTTGAGGTTTTCTCGGCAGGGTGAGCAACCCTTTTAAGACCGCTTCCCCACTTTTTTCGGTGTCCAAAATGCGCGGTGATCTGATACGCGTTCTGAGCGATATAGAGGAGAAGGCCAACGAGCTGAAGCTCGACGGCTACAAGCCAGACGTCGTTCTGGTCGGTCTGGAAGCCTACGAGTTCATAAAGGAGCAAGTGAGGGAGGAGTTCGGGGGAGATGAAGAGATACTGGAGCTTTCAGGACTTAAGATAAGGCTCCTCGAAGAGCTCGGCGGCGATGCGGTGGTTATAGACACGAAGGCCCTCGGCTACGCCCCCGCTACAAAGAGGCTCAGGATCGTCCAATAACCCCAAAAACTCTCCCGTTTCTCATCTCTATTCTCAGCCCCGAGAGGGCCAGAAGGCTTAGGGAGACGGCCATTACATCGGCCAGACTGCCGGGGTTCCGCAGGTCGCCCTTCTCGGCCATGAAGGATTCGAACTCCTCGGTGCTTATCCGTCCCTCTAGGAGTTCTCTGGCCCTTTTCCGCACGAGCTCTGCCTCCTCCCTTCCGGCCTTCCTCTCTATGAGGGTGTCCTTCCTCTCGGCGAGAAGCTCAACGAAGGCCTTTTTAACGGCCTCCTCAAGTGGCTCCCGCGAGAGTAGCTCCACGAGCCTGTCAGCGGTTGAGTATGTCAGGGAATAGCCGCTGATCCACTCGCAGAAGATCAGCTCTCTCTCACAGCTTATCTCCCCGAGCTTCCAGAGGTTCACCCTGTCCTCGAAGAGCTCCCGGAACGACTCCTCGCTGTACACGTCGTACCTCTCTGCCTTCCCTATTCCCTTTGGGTTGAGCGTCCTGATTGCCTGGTAAAGTTCCATCGTGTCCCTAACAGTGGACTCACGGAGGAGAAGAGTAGCTTTTTCCCTGCCTTCAAGAACGTTCCTTCCCATTGCGAGGCCAGCCATCAGTGGGATCGAGAGGGCAATAACGCCAAAGTTTGGGTTGGCGTCCTGCACTCGCCTTACCGCTTCAGTTCCCCTTCTTATCAGATCCCCAAGGCCGGCCTCTGAGGGGGAGAGGATCCCTTTTCGCACCAGCTCACCAACCTTCACGGCCTCATGGTAAATGGGAACGAGGGCGGTGTTCCCGAAGAGAAAATGGTAGATGCTCAGATCCTCAAAATCCCTATGCCTGCTAACGTTTCCGGGTTTTGGTATGGTAGCCTCCAGGAGGGACCCGAGCAGGAAAGCCTTCACGATACTCCATCTCTCCATCGCTATCACCGCTTGATGAGCAACAGCAGGACAAGCGCCGCCAGGAGGAGCCCGAGGGGGAGAGATACCGTCACGACCGTCCTCGATGGAAAGACTAGCGTAAGGGGCAGGAAGAAAGTGATGAGGTACACTGCGGCGATTACAACGACAACCGCTATCACGGCCTTTATTAAACCCTCATCACTCGACACAACATGGTTTACCTCCTCCCCCAGATCCCCGATGCTCTCGCTCAGGGGCTTCTCCGTCCCTTCCTCCTCGGGTATCACGAGGGCTGCCAGGAAGTATAGGAGTGCCATCGTGACCGGATTGAAGACGAGCAGAACCACAAAGATCAACCTGAGGATCGTCGGATCAACGTTCAGGTACTCCGCCAGTCCCCCCAGGACACCAAGGAGCATCCTGTTCGTTTTTGACCTCTTCAACCTCTTGCTGACCTCGGTCATCCCGTTCACCATCCAACCCCAATTACCACAGGGAGTATTTAAAAATTTCGAGGTATCAAGGACTCGCTTAGAAAAGCTTATTTAAGCCCCTTATTCAAGCGAGTGCACCAGGGAGTCTGATTTGAGGGAGGTGGGGGAGGACCGCCAGAGTTTCGGTGAGAACAGCTCGAAGAGTAGAACGTTGGGAGTTTCATCGTATAACTCAAGGTTGGAGAGCACGGTTTTCTTGACTTCCTCATCACCCAATGAGTACACGTCAGCAATCACGGGAGAACTTAGAACGTCCAGGAGGTACCTAACCGCCAATTCACCCGTGAGCCTACCACCGGTTCGTATGAAAACGACCTCCGCAAGGAGGAGCTTCTCCTCATCGAACAGCAGGTGGACGTAGGCGCTTCTCTCATTCTTTG
>Ga0256836_1001335_pt1 | contig 10909 bp, 10 predicted proteins | sample 4561380metaG_FD_185974 | JGI IMG/M metagenome (GOLD analysis project Ga0256836, IMG submission 185974) | Hydrothermal vent microbial communities from Guaymas Basin, Mexico - 4561-380 | ecosystem: Environmental > Aquatic > Marine > Hydrothermal vents | place: Mexico: Guaymas Basin | collected...
CGCTCAAATGGTAATTTTTGATAAAAATTTGCAACACTCTTTTACGTTTGTGCATTATGTTGAATATATGAATAAAGAACTGGTTGATTATCGGTATGTAAAGTTTTTCGAAGCTGATTATGTTGACAAAAACGGAAATAAAAATAAACGAAAATATTCTATGTTTGTAAGGGATTTAGATAAAAATGTTCAAACTTTTCTTGAAGACTTAGAAAGATTGTTTGTAGAAAAAAATATTATGAATATAAAAACGGTTGAAGGTATTACTGTAAGAAATATTAATCTTTCAAAAGCCTATGATTTTATTAAAAATGATATAAAAAACGGTGCTAAACATATACATAAAAAAGGCAAAATATGAAACTACCAATAGGCATTCAAAATTTTGAAAAAATAAGAAATGAAGATTATGTTTATATAGATAAAACAAAAGACATTTTTAATTTAATAAACGATTATTCTTATGCCTTTTTAGCCCGTCCCAGAAGATTTGGTAAAAGTCTTTTACTTGATACGATGAAGTGTCTGTTTGAAGGAAAAAAAGAGCTTTTCAAAGGGCTTTGGATTTATGAAAACTGGGAGTTTGAAAAGTATCCGGTAATTAAGATTAGCTGGGCAGGTGATTTAAGCAGTATTGAGGGTGTTAAAACAAGAGCTTTTGATATTTTTAAAGACAATCAAAAAAGATTAAATATTACATGTGAAAACACATCTAATCCTAGCAGTTGTTTTAATGAATTAATAAAAGAAGCTTATAAAAAATATCAAAAAAGAGTGGTGGTTTTAATAGATGAATATGATAAACCGATACTTGATGTAATTGAAGAAAAAGAAAAAGCACTTGAACACAGGGAGTTTTTGAAAGGTTTGTATTCAATAATCAAAGATAACGACGAATACATAAAATTTGCCTTTTTAACAGGAGTTTCTAAATTTTCTAAAGCCAATATATTTAGCGGACTTAATATGTTAAGCGATATAAGTCTTCTTAAAAAATACGGAAACATATGCGGAATAACCGAAGAGGAGTTGATTAATAACTTTCAGGAATATTTGGAAGATGTGGATTTAAATGAAGTAAAAGAGTGGTATAACGGGTATTATTTTTTAAAAGATAAGGTTTTTAATCCTTTTGACATACTTCAGTATCTTCAAAATAAAGAATTTAAAAACTATTGGTTTGCCAGTGGAAATCCGAGTTTTTTAATAAAACTTCTTCAAAAGAATAATTATTATCTTCCGAATATGAGTAATTTAACAGTAGATGAAAAACTTCTTGATGTGTTTGATATAGAGAAAATAGATATAGAAGTATTGCTTTATCAAGCGGGATATTTGACTATAAAAGATGTGAAAAAAACCCCTTTTGGAAGTTTATACAGACTTTATTTTCCAAACAAAGAAGTGAAGATTAGTTTTGCAGATGTAATAATAGAGTATTTTTGTGATAAACAACCTGTAGAAAAACTGGATTTATACGAAGCGTTAATAAATGAAGATATTGATAAATTTATTAAGACCTTAAAAAGAATATTTGCATCAATTCCATACAATAATTTAACATACATAAAAAGTTATGAGGGATTTTATAGCAGTGTGGTTTATATATATCTTCAAGCCCTTGGGTTTGATATTATAGGAGAGGATGTAACGAATAAAGGGAGGATAGATTTAACTCTTTTTGTGAAGGATAAGGTTTATATAATAGAGTTTAAAGTAATCAAGAATGGAGAATTGAGAATAGAGAATGAAGATAGTGAAAAGTTAAAAGTGAAAAATGAAAAATGTAGGTGTGATGCTTTAGAGCAAATTAAAGAAAAAAAATATTATGAAAAATACAAAGACAAAAGAATTATAACGGTTGGGATATGTTTTAGTGAAGAAGAGAAAAACATAGTTGAGTTTGGATATGAAAAGGCAAATGATGAAAAATATCGGTAATCAAATGCATAAGCTTTTAAAAGAACTTTTCCCGATAAACAGAAGTTTAAGCGGGGAAGGGGTGAGGGAAACTCTTAGAATTTTAAAAAGGGAAAATCCCGAGTTAAATATACATTCGATAAAAAGTGACACTCAGGTGTTTGACTGGACAGTGCCGAAAGAGTGGAACTGTAAAGAGGCTTATATTATTACGCCGGATGGCAGAAAAATATGCGACTATAACGATAATAATTTACATTTAGTGCAGTATTCCGTGCCGTTTGAGGGGGAAGTTGAATTGGATGAACTTCAAAAGCATTTATATTCTTTGCCTAAACTTTCTGATGCTATTCCTTACGTTACGAGTTATTACAAAGAGCGTTGGGGATTTTGTATTAGTGAAAATGAGAGGAAAAAATTAAAACCGGGTAAATACAAGGTTGTAATTAAAAGCGAACTTAAAAGTGGAGTTTTAAATTATGCTGATATTATAATTCCGGGAAAAAGCGATAAGGAAATTATGTTTTCAACTTATATATGTCATCCGTCTATGGCTAATAACGAACTTTCAGGTCCCACACTTGCAACGTTTTTAGCTAAATATGTAAAAAGTATCGATAATTATTATACTTACAGATTCATATTCGCTCCCGAAACGATAGGAAGTCTTATATATCTCTCAAAATATCTTAACCATTTAAAAGAAAAAGTGATTGCAGGATTTATTCTCACATGCGTAGGGGATGAAAGGGCGTATTCTTATATGCCAAGCCGATATGGTAATACGCTTGCGGATAAAGTTGCTCTTAATATTTTGGAATACGATATTAAAGATTATAAAAAATACAGTTTCTTACAAAGAGGAAGCGATGAGAGACAATACTGTGCACCGGGGGTTGATTTGCCGGTATGCAGTATAATGAGGAGTAAATACGGGGAATATTCGGAATATCATACAAGTCTTGATAATCTTGAGCTTGTCACTCCAAAAGGCCTTGAAGGGAGTTTTAACGTTTATAAAAAAATTATTGATGTGTTAGAAAATAATTTTTATTATAAAGTTACCGTTTTAGGTGAACCACAGCTTGGCAAAAGAGGACTTTATCCCGATGCCTGCACTCCGGATACCGATTATAATTTGGCGTTTTTATATAGGAATTTTTTAGCTTATGCGGACGGAAAAAATGATTTGATTGATATTGCCAATATTATCGGAATAAGTGCCGATAAGCTTATAGATATTGCTAAACTCTTTGAAAAACACAATCTTATTAAAGTTTGCTATAATTAATAAAAAGGCTTTTAATGAATAAAGAAATAATTGAAAAACTAAAGGAATTAAAGCCTGTTTTAAAAGAAAAATACGGGATTGAAGAATTTGCGGTATTCGGAAGTATGGCAAGAGGGGATTATAAAGAAAATAGCGACGTTGATATCGCTATTATAAAAGCGAGAAAAAAAGATTTTTTTAATAGGGTAGACGCAATTTATTTTCTAGAAGATAAATTAAATAGAAAAGTCGATATGGGGTATTACGATTCAATTAGACCTGTGATTAAAAAAAGGATTGATAAGGATTTAGTGTATGTGTGATGGGATGTCTATAAAATGAATCTATGCGTAATACCGGCTAGAGGAGGAAGTAAAAGAATACCGAAAAAAAACATAAAACTTTTTTGCGGAAAACCTTTGATTGCTTACAGCATAGAAACGGCGAAAAAATCCGGGCTTTTTGATAAAATAGTCGTTTCTACGGATGATGAGGAAATTGCAAAGGTTGCCAAAGAATACGGGGCGGAAGTTCAGATGAGACCTGAGCATTTGGCGGATGATTATGCTGGAAGTGATGAAGTGTTTGAGTATGTAATATCGCAAAATCCGGGATTTGAATATGCGTGTATGATATATGCAACTGCTCCTTTTTTGAGGATTGAATATTTAAAAGAAGGTTATGAGAAGCTTAAAAATTCAAATGCCTGTGCTTCTTTTAGCGTTACGAGTTTTGAGTATCCGATTCAGAGGGCTTTTAAGATAGTAAACGGCAGATGTGAAATGTTTGATAAGTCGCAGTTTTATAAAAGAAGTCAGGATTTAGAAGTTGCTTATCACGATGCCGGACAGTTTTACTGGAAAAAAATAGGATGTAAAAGCGATGACGTGTTTTTCGGAAAAGACACTATTCCGATTGTGATTCCGAGATATTTGGTTCAGGATATCGATACGATGGAGGATTTTATCCGGGCTGAAAAGATGTATCAGACAGTATATGGAGATAAAGAAATAAGTTTTGAGGGGTTTAGTGTTAAAATATATTATGGTGATTTTGATACGCACGAAGCGATTGTGAAAAAACTTAGAGATATTAAAAAAGTATTATTAACATTAGATAATAGAGAAGAATTTTTTAACATTAAAATTCAGAAAATGTATAAATACAAAAATAAAAAACTTTTTTCAAGGCCAAAATATATTCAATTGCCAAATCCGAAAATTCCTAAAAAAAATATATTAATAAAAGATATTGTTGAAAGTATTCAATATTTAGATGAAAACAACATACACGAAAGTGTGATTAGGGATTATATTAATAAATTTGAAGATTTATTAAGAGAAATAAAAGGCAATAAGTGACAATAATAAGAGTCGATTTTTCGAGTGAGATAGGGTTTGGACATTTAAAAAGGCTGGAAGCCTTTTTAAAATGGAAAATGGAAAATGGAAAATGGGTAATTGATGAAAAATTTTTTATAGTATGTAAGGAATGTGAGCAAAAATATACCGATATTCCGATTATTAAGATAAATAGTGAAAATGAGTTTTTTGAGGTCGTAAAACGTTTACAACCAAAAGAAGTGGTGGTGGATAATTATAATTTTACTTATGAGGATGAAAAAAAATTCAAAGAATTATTTCCAAACATTAAACTTATCTGTTTTGACGATATGTATAAAAAACATTACTGTGATGAAATTATTAATCATAACTTGGGTGTAAATATCAATAAATATGAAGAACCTCAAAAAGTTAAAATAATTAAGCCTTTTGTGGGGGAGAATTTTATAAAAGCAAAGAAAAAACATTATAAAAAAAAGGGGATTTTTATAAGTTTCGGGGGGACGGATGCTAAGGGAATCGGGCTTAAAGTTTTGAAACGGTTAAAAGGCTGCAATTTAAAGGTTGATTTTTATACGACAAGTGCAAATAAAAACCTTGATAAGCTTAAAAAATTCTGTTTTTTAAACAGATGGTGCAGTCTTCATATCGATGAAGACGTGGCGGTTGGAATGGCTAAGGCTAAATTCGGGGTTATAACACCAAGTACTGTTGCTTATGAGGCTATTTATATGGGGCTTGATTTTATTGCCGTTGAGGTTGCCGAAAATCAGGAAAATTTAGTAAAATATTTAAAAAGTAAAAGATATAAAGTTTTAAAAAAAAGGGATATTAATGGAAGAAAGATTAAAAAAAGTATTTGCCGAGTCTCTCGGGATAGAGGAAGAAAAAGTTACCGACGATTTAAAATATAACACCATTGACGAATGGGACAGCGTGGCACATATGACTTTGGTCGCCGCAATTGAGGATGAATTTGACATAATGCTTGATACGGACGATATTATAGATATGAGTTCTTTTGCAAAAGCAAAAGAGATTGTGGCTAAATATTTGGAGCAATGATGTTACAGGGTAAAACGGCTATTATTACGGGAGCTTCAAGTGGAATAGGACTTGCAACGGCTCGGCTTTTTTCCAAAAACGGTGCATTTGTGATTTTGGTTTCGAAAAATTTGGAAAAACTTGAAAAAGCAACTGAAAATATCGAAAGAAAGGTTCTTTTTCAGGCGGATTTGAGTAAATACGATGAGGTGAAAAGCCTTTTTTCCAATATCGGAAAAGTTACGAAAAATATTGATGTTTTGGTAAATAATGCCGGTATTATCCATTCATCGATGTTTATGATGACGAACGATAAAACGATTAAAGAACTGTTTGAGGTTAATGCCTTTTCCCAAATGTATATGGCACAGTTTGCATCAAAAATGATGCTAAGACAAAAAAAGGGATCAATAATCAACGTAAGCTCGATTATGGGAGTGGAAGGTGCGAAAGGACATGTGGCGTACAGTGCTTCAAAGTCCGCACTTATCGGTTTTACAAAATCCCTTGCAAAAGAACTCGCCCCTTTTATCAGGGTAAATGCCGTAATACCCGGTGTGGTTGATACACCTTTGCTTGATAATTTAGATAATGAAGCAAAAGAAAAACTCTCATCTCAAATACTTCTTAAACGTTTAGCCACTCCGGAGGAGATAGCTAAAGGTATTTTGTTTCTTGCAAGTGATATGTCAAGTTATATTACTTCAACCATATTGGAGGTGGACGGAGGATTATGTTCGATAGAAATTTAGACAGATTTGGTAAAAATACCGCATTAATCCAAAACGGCATCAAAGTAACATACGAAGAGCTTGAAAAAAGAGTCAGTGAATTTTGTAAGTTATTGGATGACAAAAAAAGGCTTGTGGCGTTTTTTATTGAACCTACAATTCAAAACATTGTTGCTTATTTGGGTTTTTTGAGGAAAAATTATGCGGTTTTGATGATTGATAAAAAATTAAATCCTGAACTTAAAAAAAATCTTTTAAACGAGTATAAGCCTAATTTAATATACGAAAATGAAAATCTTCGAGAATTTAACACGCAAAAACTTGATATTTATAAAGAATTAAGTCTTCTTCTTCCGACTTCCGGTTCTACCGGATCATCCAAATATGTAAGACTTACAAAAAAAAACCTTTACGCAAACGCCGAGTCGATTACGGGCTATCTTCCGATTACACAAAACGATACGGCCGTTACCTCACTGCCTCTGCATTACTCATACGGACTTTCCGTTTTGCATACGCATTTTTTAAAAGGTGCCAAAATCGTTCTAAGCGATAAGTCCCTTATGCAAAGGGAGTTTTGGGAAGAGTTTGACAAAGAGGGAGTTACGAACTTTAACGGAGTGCCTTATCATTATGAAATACTTTACAGGCTTAAGTTTGATTTCAAAAAACATCCGTCTATCAAATTTGCAACCCAGGCCGGTGGTAAACTTAATCAAAAATATGTCTTACATTTTGCAAAAAACGCAAAAGAGGCGGGGGTTGAATTTTATGTAATGTATGGGCAGACTGAGGCGAGTGCAAGAATAAGTTACCTTCCCCCTCATAAAACGCTTGAAAAACCGAGTTCGATCGGTATTGCAATTCCGGGAGGCAAGATAGAATTTATAGATAACGAGCTTGTATACAGTGGTGAAAACGTAATGCTTGGCTATGCGACGTCGTATAAAGATTTGAATAAAGGCGATGAGCTTAATGGTATGTTGCATACGGGTGATTTGGGATATAAAGATGAAGAAGGATACAGTTATATAACCGGAAGGGCTAAAAGATTTATAAAAATGTTCGGAAACAGAATAAATCTTGATGAATGCGAACATTTTTTGAAATCAAAATATAAGGATGTTTATCTTGTTGGAATTGACAATCATATAACCGTATTTTGTTTAGAGGACGATAAAGAGGCTTTGGAGCTTTTAAAAAAGAAGTATAAATTCAACCCTAAAGCCTTAAGTTTTAAAAAAATTGACGAATTTCCGTCTAAATCCAACGGAAAAATCGATTACCAAAAACTTATAAAGATTGCATATGGTGAATGATGTTTATGATTTAAACCCTTACACTCTTGAAAGAAAGCAAAAAGAGGCTTTACTTATTAATGAACTTAATAAACTTACCGAGTTTCATTATAAAAACTGCAATGAGTATAAAAATATCCTTGATGCGTTTGGTTACAAAAAAGCCGAAAAACTTGAAGATTTTTTCCCAATACCTGTGCTTTTGTTTAAAGAGTATGAATTAAAATCAAGTCAAAATATAGTAAAAACTCTTACTTCTTCGGGGACAACATCTTCAAAGGTTTCAAAGATATTTTTGGATAAAGAAACGGCTATTTTGCAGACAAAAGCGTTAATTAAGATTATGCAGGATTTTCTGGGTAAAAAAAGACTTCCGATGCTTATTGTGGATACAAAATCAACCGTTTCTAACAGATACAAATTCTCCGCGCGTGCGGCAGGGATACTCGGGCTTTCAAATTTCGGAAGAAAACACACCTATATTTTAGATGATGATATGAGGCTTAAAAAAGAGCTTTTATTGGAGTTTTTAAACACATACAAAGATGAAAAAATACTGATTTTCGGATTTACTTTTATGGTGTGGGAATATTTTTACAAACAGATAAAAGATTTGAATCTTGATTTAAGCAATGCAATACTTTTTCACAGCGGCGGATGGAAAAAGCTTGAAAATATTAAAGTCAGCAATGAAGTGTTTAAAAGTTTATTTGCAAAATGTTGTGGATTAAAAAACATTCACAATTTTTATGGTATGGTCGAGCAGGTAGGCTCAATTTTTGTTGAGTGTGAAGAAGGACATCTGCATACACCGAACTTTGCTGATATTATAATAAGAGAACCGATAAGTCTTAAACCGCTTGCAAAAGGAGAAGAGGGTGTAATTGAGCTGTTGTCGTTAATCCCTAAAAGCTATCCGGGACATGTGATTTTGACAGAAGATGTCGGGGTAATTTTGGGTGAGGATGACTGCAGGTGCGGGAGAAAGGGAAAATATTTTAAGGTATCAGGCAGACTGAAAAAAGCAGAACAAAGGGGATGCAGTGATACTTTCGGAAATTGAGTTTGTAATTCCTAAGGGGGTTAAGTTTAATGAAATTAATACGGATGAATTTTTAAATCCTTTTGATGATGAGGTACTTGAGTTTTTGGATTTACTTTCAAAAGAGCTTTTGAAACTGAAAGAGTTTAATGAGCTCGTAGCCCTCGGGTTTTGGCTTAGAAAATCAAATATTGAAAAGATGAAAAAAAACTTTTTCAAAAAATATGAAAATAGCATTGTACTGCCGCGCGGAGTTGCGTTTCATATCGCACCGAGTAATGTTGATACTATTTTTGTGTATTCTTTTGTATTGTCTATGCTTGTCGGGAATGTAAATATTTTAAGAATTGGACAGAAAACAAATGAGCAGATTCTGACGCTTATAAAAAAAATTGAAGAAGTCTTAATCAAATATCCAAAACTTAAAAATAAGCTCTATATAGCAAGATACGGATACGAAGAGGAAATAAACAGATTTTTTTCTTCGATATGTGATGTAAGGATAATATGGGGAGGGGATGAAACGGTTAATACGATTAGAAAAATCCCTCTCAAACCTACCGCTTTGGAGCTAACGTTTGCCGATAAATTTTCCTTTGCACTTTTGGATTTGAATAATATAGAGTTAAATGAACAGTTTTTTGAAAAATTATACAGGGATAGTTACACATTTATGCAGCAGGCCTGCTCTTCAGTGAGGGCTATCTGTTTTTTACCGGTGGATATTAATAAGAAAAAAGAGTTTTGGCAAAAATTTGAGAAGTTTATAGAAAAGAAAAATCCCATTTTTGAAGATAAAGAGGGAATAACGCGTTTTAATGCGGCAGTGTCTATGGCTATTGAAGAAAAAATTAAAGTTTACCGTTCAAAATATCTGTATGTTATAAAAGTCGATTCATTGGATAAGATAGATAGAGTTAAACATCCGGGACTTGGTGTTTTTTATGATATTGATATTGATTCGATAGAAGAGCTGTTAAAATTCAGTACAAAAAAAGAACAAACCCTTTCACTTGTCGGTATAAAAAAGGAAGGACTTCTAAAAGCTATAAAAAACGTTAAACCAAAAGGCTTTGACAGATATGTAAGGGTTGGAGATGCTATGAATTTTTCGGAAGTTTGGGACGGTTTTGATTTATTTAGTTCTTTAAGCAGGATAATTGATGTGGATATTTAAAGATTATAGGCTTATGAATGTTGATGAGCATAAAAAAATTCTTGAAATAAGAAACTCCGAATTTGTAAGAAGTTCCTCATCAGATAATAAATTTATAACATTTGAAGAACATTTGAAGTGGGTTAGGAATATGGATAAAAACAGATGTTATATGGCTTTGTATGTAAAGGGTAATATTGAAGGCGGGGTTAATTTTACTTTTTATGATAAAACCGTAAAAAACTGGGGAATATTTTTTTCTAAAACAACAATGCCTCTGGTTTCTGTTGCAGCGGTTTATCTTTTTATAGATTATATGTTTGAAAGGTTTGATGTTTTACATTCCGAGGTTTTAAGAATTAATAAAAGGGCTTTGGAGTTTAACCGTTATTTCGGGGTGGAAGTAGTGGATGAAAATGAAAAATTTTATAAAATGAAACTTACAAAAAAGAAATGGGAAAATATAAAAAAGAATTTAGATATTTACAAAAGAGCTCGAAAAATCAAATATAAGTTTTTATGTGAAGGAATATAATGAAAATAGGAAATTTTGACACTTCAAAAAAAGTTTTTATAATAGCCGAACTATCCGCAAATCATGCAGGTAGTTTTCAAATTGCAAAAGATACGATTTATGCGGCAAAAGTTGCCGGGGCGGATGCGGTAAAACTTCAAACTTATACACCGGAATGGATGACTTTAAAAATAGACAGGGATGAGTTTAAAGCGGGGGATTTATGGAAAAATGAATATTTATACGATTTATATCAAAAAGCAATGACACCGCTTGAATGGCATGAAGAGCTGTTTAATTACGGCAGAAGTCTTGGACTTGAGATTTTCAGCTCTCCTTTCAGCAAGGAAGCCGTAGATTTTTTAGAAGAGTTTAATCCTCCCGCTTATAAAATTGCTTCTTTTGAGATAACCGATTATGAGCTTATTGATTATGCGGCAAGTAAGGGTAAACCTATGATAATTTCAACCGGTGTGGCAACAATGGAGGATATGCAAAACGCTGTGGATATTTGCAAAAAAAGAGGAGTTGAGGTCGCACTTCTTAAATGCACTTCGGCATATCCCGCACCAAGAAGCGAAGTAAATTTAA
>Ga0256836_1001337_pt1 | contig 10896 bp, 14 predicted proteins | sample 4561380metaG_FD_185974 | JGI IMG/M metagenome (GOLD analysis project Ga0256836, IMG submission 185974) | Hydrothermal vent microbial communities from Guaymas Basin, Mexico - 4561-380 | ecosystem: Environmental > Aquatic > Marine > Hydrothermal vents | place: Mexico: Guaymas Basin | collected...
TGTACTACAATTGTATCTACAAAAATTAAAAGGAAATGTTTATGAAAAAAGCAATAAATATCAGACTTGAACAAGATATACTTCAAACACTTGATGAATATGCTAAAGAACTTAATAAAAGCAGAACAAGTTTAATAGAAAAAGCAATAGAGTTATATTTTGATAAACTTGATGAAATAATTGCAGATAAAAGAATAGATAACCTAAAATCAGGCAAATCAAGTGTAGTATCATTAGAAGAAGTATTCAAAAAAGCAGGAATTGATGTATAAAGTTGCATTTGAAAAAGAAGCTGAAAAAGAATTTTTAAAATTAGACAGTTCCGCACAAAAACTTGTTGCTTCAAAAATCATAGATTTACAAAACGGAAATTTTTCCAATGATAAACCTCTTAAAGGCAAACATAAAGGCAAATTTAGAAAAAGAGCGGGGAATTACAGGATTATATATCTAAAAGAAAATAATTTATTAGTTATAACAATCATTAGAATTGCTCACAGAAAAGAGGTTTATTAAATTATGGACTGATATTTTTAAATTTTTCAAGCTTTGAGTCATTTTTTAAAGTTTACATACCTTCTCTTTTCCACATCTTTTCCGTTAAAAATAAATGTTACATTTATTTTTGCAATGCTTAAAAGGCTTTTAGCCTTTTAGAGCATCAAGCGCTCTTTGTAGAAGTTTTGCGTGGTATAATTCCTGACGAGAGATAAATAATAAGAAATTGCTAAGTTCTTCATTTCCGATTTTTTCAGCCAAAATCAGACACTGTTTTTCTGCATCCATTTCTTCTTCGATGTTTTCTTTTAAAAACTCAACAATTCCGATATTTTCATATTTTTCATGCGGAATAGGTCTTGGAAGTGTCAATACTCCCATTTGAGAAGCAAGTTCTGCGAATCTTCTTAAATGATATATTGAATCATATGCAAGGTCTGTAAAAGCAGAATTGGCATCAGCTTCGTTTGAATGAACTTTTAAATAACTGTAAATTGTAATAAGTTCATATTCTTTAAACGTTTCTTCCATTAAGAAGAATATTAATGCGGATTTGGCGTTTTCTTCAAGTTTAACTCCCGGTAATTCTTTAGCTTGATTAAATGCTGTAACTTCACCTTCCAAATCAAGTTTTTTTAGTTGTGATAAAAAGTATTCATCATCATTTTTAAATCTATCAGTTGAAGGTGTTTTAATCTCTTCATAGCTTCTGATGTTTTCTTCTAAATCATTTATTAACACTTCTAATAAATCTTCTTCGGTTTTTGTTTCTATTTTTTTAATTTCTTCAGTTTTAAAATCCATGTTGAATTTTACACCGGCTTTTACGGCGTCTGCCATAGCCCAAACCATGTGTCTGTATTTAAATGTTGCAATATCTTCAAGCAGTTTTTTTGAAGCTTGTTCTTTTACAATTACGCTTGCATAAATAAATTTAATAAAGCTTTCGTGTTGAAATCTGATAAGTCTTTGCATATTCTTCCTTTTTTTGTTTAAGTATATCCAATATTTAAGATAAAAAAATTGATTTAAATCAATTTTTGTGATTTAAGATATATTTTATCGCATTTTCATAACTTTTAGTGTTTGCCTTTTTTTTATATGCTATATCAAATGCCGTTCCATGATCAACTGAAGTTCTTAAAATAGGAAGGTTAAGACTTACATTTATACTTTCGTCAAAATAAAGTGCTTTTAGTGGAGCCAACCCTTGGTCGTGATACATTGCGATAAATCTGCCTTTTCCTGAAGAAAACGCCGTATCGGGAACCAAAGGGCCGTAGAAGAATTCTTTATTTAATATTTTATTAGCTTCGTTAATAGCCGGAATGATTTCATTTATTTCTTCATCACCTAAAACCCCTCCGTCCCCGGCATGTGGATTAAGCCCTAGGACCCCAACTTTGTGAAAATTTGTCGAATTGTAAAAATCGATAAAAAATTTAACTAAATTTTCTTTTTTTACTTTTTGGGCAACTTCTTTTAAAGGTATATGCTCCGTAAAAAGCGCAACATACATTTTTTCACATCCGAGCATCATAATGGCGTCTTTTTTAAATATGTCTCTCAAAACTTCCGTATGACCTTTGTATTTAACCCCGGCTTTAGCCCAGCTTTCTTTATTGATAGGAAGCGTTGTAATTGCGCCGACTTTTTTTTCTTTTGCTAAATTAATTGCCGCCATAAAACTATCAAACGAATATTTGCCGGCATTTTCATCTATAACTCCCGGTTTTATTTCAAAATCCCCTTCGACTTCGTAAATTTCAAAATCATTTGGAATTTCATAATTCAAAAGCTTTGCGGCTTTTTTAAGCATTTTTTTATTTATGCAGTATACGGGTTTTATCCATTGTTTAATTTTATTATGTGCTTTTAAGGCAATTTCAATGCCCACTCCGTTTAAATCACCTATGCTAACTGCGACTTTTTGCATAATTTCTAGCCCTTTCTAAATCGTCTTTGGTGTCTATTCCGAAACTTTCGGTTTTAACTTTTATCATTGCTATTTTTTTACCGTTTTCTATAACCCTTAACTGTTCTAATTTTTCAATGTGCTCGATTGAACCTTTCATCTTTACAAATTCGTCAAGACTTTTTTTAGTAAATCCGTAAATTCCGATATGTCCGTAATATTGATGAAGAGCGTCGTCACGGTTATACGGGATTTTGCTTCTTGAAAAGTATATAGCGTCTGAATTTATATCCATAATTACTTTTACTAAATTTGGATCACTTGCGCTTATTTCGTCTATTTCTTTATAACAGCTTACCATCACAAAATCTCTGTTTTTTATTTCTTCAAGTTTGTTTTTTACTTTTTGGAGTATTTCAGGTTCTAAAAACGGCTCGTCACCCTGCATATTTATGACAATATCATCGTCTTTAAGTCCTAAAATATCCGCCGCTTCTTTTATTCTGTCGCTTCCGCTTTGGTGTTTGTCACTGGTTATTACTGCGTTAAAACCGTAATTTTTACAAACTTTTATAACTTCCTCGGAATCGGTTGCAATACATACGTCATCTACTTGTTTTGCCACTTCGGCACACCAAATTATCATCGGTTTGTCATTTATCGGGGCTAAAACTTTATTAGGAAGTCTGTTTGAAGTTAAACGTGCCGGAATTATTATCATATCGCGCCTTTTTAGTTATAATTTTACAAAAAAAAGGCAAACTATGGTTAATAAAATAAAAGAAAAAGTAAAAAACGCAGAGCATATAGATGAAAAGAAAAAAAGTGTAATATTGGAAAAAATTGAAGAATGGAAAAATGACGAAAAAGCAATGGCTTTGATTCCGAATCTGCTTATGCAGTATTACGAAAAAGACATCAAACCTATTTTGGACGAATTGGGATTAACCGATTAATGACTTTGTATCAGCCGAAAAACGGGTATTGTTACAACAGTGACACGATGTTTTTGTATGATTTTATTACGAAATTTAATATAAAAGGAAATGTTTTAGAAGTCGGAGGGGGCTGCGGTGTTTTGGGGCTTTTGGTTAAAAGGGATTATCCAAAAATCAATTTGACCGTAATTGAAAAGCAAAGTATAATGAGTGAATTTATAGAAAAAAACAAAATTGAAAATAATCTCAAAGTCGAAGTTATCAATTCCGATTTTTTGGAATATTCCTTTAACAAAAAATTCGATTTTGTAATATCAAACCCACCGTTTTATCAGGGGACTTTAAAAAGCGAAAATGAAATAATAAAAACGGCGAGATATGAAGAGTCTTTGCCGATGGATAAGTTTTTTAATAAAGTAAATTCCGTATTGTCCGAAAGAGGTGAGTTTATATTTTGTTACGATGCCAAAAGAATAGATGATATAATTTTAAAAATGCCAAAACCCTTAAAAATAACCGATATGAGATTTATGTATCCCAGATTAAATAAAAAAGCGACTTTGATTTTAATAAGGGCAAAAAGGCATGCCAAATCAATGATTACCGTTCATCCTCCTTTAATAGGTTTTGAGGGTGAAAATTATTCTAAAGAGGCTGCTAAAATTTATAAAAAAGCGGCTACGAAAAGCGTAAAAATATAATTGAGAATGGAGAATTAAGAATTGAGAATTATTGAAAAAGAGAGTTTTCCTTATAAATTTGATGCCGATGCCTGTCAAAAATGCGAGGGTAACTGCTGCATAGGCGAGAGCGGTTACATATGGGTTACCCCTCAGGATATTAAAAACATATCCGGATTTTTAAATATTGATGAAGAGCTGTTTAAAAAAACCTTTTTAATTAAAGTCGGATACAGATATTCCATAAAAGAAAAGCCGTATAAAAACGGATATGCATGTATTTTTTTTGAAAACGGATGTAAAATTTATCCGGTGCGTCCCAATCAGTGCAGGACTTTTCCTTTTTGGGATTATTATAAGGATAAAATCGATGAACTTAAAAAAGAATGCCCGGGAATAATAGAAGTGAAAAGTGAAAAATGAAAAGTGAAAAATTAATCGGATTATTAATTTTGTTGTTAATGATAACCGGATGCAGTGTCAAACAGCCGCCTGTGGGTAAAAAAGTCATACCTAACGAAGATGACTATATTATCAAAGCATTGATGTATGAAGATGAAAACAACTTAACCGCCGCAATAAATATATATAAATTTTTATACGATAAAACCAAAAAGCCGGTTTATTATGAAAAGCTTATAGAGGATTTGTTTTATCAAAAAAAATACGAAGAAGTTATAAAATTAAGTAATGAGTATCTGGATAATAAGTTTGATAAAACAATATTTATGTATAATATTTTAAGTTTGCTTGAGCTAAAAAAAGTAAATGAAGCTAAAAAAGAGTTATTATCAAAGTTAAATAAAAAAGATGAGTTTTTCTATAGAATGATGGCGTTTATATATTTAAAAGAAAAAAATTATAAAATAGCGGCAGATTATTTAAAATCTCTATATGCGCTTAATCACAGCAAAGAAACACTGCTGCAGCTTGTCGATATATTAATCAAAATAAAAAAATACAATGAGGCGTTAGCATATCTTAGAACGCATCTTGATATGTACGGATGTGAATATGATATATGCTTAAGACTTGCCATTATTTATAAACAAACCTATGATTATAACTCTCTTGCTAATATTTATGAAAAAATGGGTAAATTTGATCAAAAATATCTTATGTTTGCATTTAGAATATATTTAGACAACGGGAAATATGACAAGGCTTTAAAATTAATAAGTAAAAATAACCTCGGAGATGAATATAGACTGATTGTTTATGAAACCAAAGGGGATTATAAGAAAGCATCAATTTATGCTTATAAACTTTATGAAAAAACAGCAAAGCTTTCGTATTTGTTAAAGTATTGTACTTATAAATATGAGGCTGAACCAACCAAAGAAACGGTAAAAGAGATAATGCCTAAATTAAAATACCTTTTGAAGTTTTATCCGAGTCCTTATCTTTATAATTTTTTAGGATATATTATGATAGATAAGGATATTGATGTTAAAAAAGGGCTTGAATATGTCCAAAAAGCTGTAGAAATGAAACCGGACAACGAAGAATATATCGATTCTTTGGCATGGGGATATTATAAACTTGGAAAATGTAAAGAGGCATGGGAAATTATCAAATATATTAAATTAAAAGATAAGGAAATCCTCATGCATAAAGATAAAATTCAAAAGTGTTTAAAGAAAATGAAAAAAGGGAAAAAATGATTCTTGATAAAATTATAAATCAGACTAAAAAAGACCTTCAAAAAAGAAAAAACGAAAAAGATTTTAAGGAGTTTTTAAATATAAAAAGAGATTTCAGAGACGTAAAAAAAGCCTTAAAATCCACACCTGAAAATCCTTATAGAATCATAGCCGAAGTTAAAAAAGCAAGTCCTTCAAAAGGTATAATCAGGGAAGATTTTAATCCTTTAGAAATTGCAAAAGAGTATGTTGAGGTGGCGGATGCAATGAGTATATTGACAGAACCTCATTTTTTTCAGGGAAGTCTTGAATATTTGAAAGAAATAAATAAATTCAGCACAATTCCGCTTTTAAGAAAAGATTTTATAATAGATGAGTTTCAAATAGCTGAAGCTTATGCGGCAGGTGCTGATTTTATACTTTTAATAGCAAAAGCGCTTGAGACGGAAGAATTAAAAAAACTGTTTGATTTTGCAAAAAATACCGGTCTTGAAGTGTTGTTTGAAATTCACGATGAGGAAGATTTGAAAAAAGCTCTCGAAGTTGGGGCGGATATAATCGGGTTTAATCACAGAAACCTTGAAACATTTGAAATGGATATGGGTCTTAGTAAAAGATTAATTCCGCTTCTTCCAAAAGATGTGATAGTTGTGGCCGAAAGCGGTATTAACGATTTTGAGACGGTAAAAAAGCTTTCAAAAAATGGAGTTGACGCGTATCTTGTGGGTGAGCATTTTATGAGGCAGGATGATATTAAAAAAGCGGTTCTTGCTTTAAAAGGCAAAGCGGAATAGTTTTTGCTTTTTTTATAAAAAAGGGTTTTGATGAAATATATAATTTTTGGCAGTTTGCTTGTGCTTTTCTTTACGGGATGCGCATCTCACCCTATGGATCCGACTATAAATATGAAACCTCCTAAATATGTGGAACAGATGCCGAGTAAAGATAATGATATTCCACAAAATAATCTCGGTTCGCTTTTTACCAATAATGACAATTTGTTTTCAGATACAAAAGCTATGAAAGTTAATGATATCGTTACGGTAGTAATAACCGAAGAAGTTAAGCAGTCTTCTCAGGCAAGTAAAAAACTAAGTGAAGCAAATTCGGATGCGGGGGGATTGTTTGATGCAACTATCAGCGGTGGAATCAGCTTAAATGGTCACAATCATACATTAAATAAAACAGGACTTAGTTTGAATTTGCCTTCTATGAATTCAACACGAACTTTTCAGGGCAGCGGTACTCAGCAAAGAAATGAAACTTTCCAGACTACTATTAGTGCCAGAATTGTAAAAGTATTGAAAAACGGCAATTATTTTATTGTAGGCAGTAGGGAAATTTATGTTGACGGTCAAAAACAGATTATTCAAATTAGCGGTGTTATTAGACCTCAGGATATAAGCGCCGATAATACAATAGACAGTAAATACATTGCAGATGCAAAAATAGCTTACAGTACGGAAGGTGATTTAAAACGCTATACCGAACAAAACTGGCTAGCAAAATTTTGGAGTGCGATAGCACCGTGGTAATACCAATTCCAAAAATAAATCTAACATTTATTTTTGGAGTGAAAAAGGGTGAAAGAGGGTGAAAATGAGCGCAGCGAATCCTGCCGCTTGAAAAGTGGCAGGAGAGGGTAAAAAGAAATGGGTTTTGATATAAAATGCTAACAGTAAATGGTTGTTAGTTGATGGTGATAATGTAATTTAATCCAGGATGTATGCACTCATTGCATCGGCAAGAAGAAAATCGAATGAGTGTATTTTATTTTCTTTTTTAAACAGTTTGTTTTCATTTATTAATATATCAACTCTTTTTTTCTCTTCATCGTTTAAAATGTTTTCATCAAACCCTACGATTGAGCGAAGCCCCAAAAAAACTTTTTCTTTTTTAATATCTTCATCAGATAAGTATTCTAATTTGTATTTTGAAGGATTTTTAATATATTCATAAACATTTTGTTGTGTGTAATATCTAAAATATTTACATTGCTTATTTTCCATTTTCCATTTTCCATTCTCAATTTTCAATTCTCCATTCTCCATTCTCCATTTTTTAAACCCCACCGCTCCAGAACCAAGCCCAATGTATTCTTTTCCTTCCCAGTATCCTAAATTGTGAATGCACGGTTTTCCGAAATTTGATATTTCATATTGAGGAAATTTTTCTTTTATTTTTTCAATAAACCATATTTCAAGCTCTTCGTCGTATTTTCGTTTTGAATAATCCCCTTCCCATTTGGTGTTTTCTTCAATTGTTAAAGAATATGCGCTGATATGTGTTATAGGCAGAGAAAAAGCTGTTTTCAAATCGTTTTCGAGCAGGTTTTTTGAATCCACGGCGGTTGAATAGATTAAATCCAGATTTATATTCTCAAACCCGGCTTTTTTTGCGTTTTGGATAGCTTTTATAGCTTGAGAAGGAGAATGGTTACGGTTTAAAAATTTAAGTTTATCCTCATTAAAGCTTTGGACACCGAAACTTATACGGTTAATTCCTAAATTTTTAATTTCTTTTAACCATTCATAAGATGTGTTAGGATTGCATTCTATGGTTATTTCTTCACATTTTTGCAGATTAGGGGATATTAAACTAAACAGTTTTTCATAAAAATCCATACTCATGGTAGAAGGGGTTCCTCCTCCAATGAAGAGGGTTTTAAACTGGGTATCGTTTGATACTTCGCTAAAATATTGTTTTTTAAGAGCTTCAAAATACTCTTTTTTTAAATGGTTAAGGTTTGTATATGAATTAAACGCACAGTAGTTGCACTTGCTGTCGCAAAAGGGAATGTGAATGTAAAGAAGTTGTGAAGTAGATAAGCGGTTAAGTTGTGATGGAAAAGATGAAAAATTGGCAGAAGAGTTGTATTTCATCTTATTCCTTTTATTTAAAATTTTATTTAAATTTTTCTTCACAACTTCACAACTTCACAACTTGCTAACTTTTTTAGTTATAATTTTACAAAAAAAAGGTGATATTTTGAAAAAATACAGACCGAATGTCGCTGCCGTTATTCTTTCTTCAAAATATCCGGAAAAAGTGGAAATTTTAATAGCAAAAAGAAACGATGTCGATGCATGGCAGTTTCCACAGGGGGGTATAGATGAAGGGGAAAGTGCAAAAGAGGCGCTGCTTAGAGAATTAAAAGAAGAAATAGGAACAGATGAAGTGGAAATTTTAGCCGAAATGCCGCAGTGGCAAAAATACGATTTTCCAAAAAGAATAGCAAAAAAAATGTATCCTTTTGACGGACAAAAACAAAAATATTTTCTTGTAAAATTAAAACCGAATGCCAAAATTAATTTAAATACGGAAGAACCGGAATTTGAAGATTACAAATTTGTAAGCCTTAATGAAATTTTTGAATATGTCAAATCATTCAAAAGACCGGTTTATAAAATAGTACTAGATTATTTTAAAAAACAGGGATACCTTTAAATAAGCTAATAGCATAAAGCTTAAAGCAAAATATATGTAATATTGTCTTTATTCAGCGTTTGCGAAGCAAACTAAACAAAGGAGATGAATGTTAGTAGTTCAGAAATTCGGAGGGACTAGTGTAGGTGATTTAGACAGGATTGAAAATGTTGCAAAAATTGTTAAAAAATACGCCGATGAAGGTAATCAGGTTGTAGTTGTGGTTTCAGCCATGGCGGGTGAAACGAATAAACTTTTGGAATTTGCTAATCATTTTAGCAAAACTCCCCCTCAAAGAGAGGTTGATTTATTAGTCAGTAGCGGTGAAAGGGTTACAAGCGCACTTTTAAGCATCGCTTTGCAGGCAATGGGCAAAGATGCGATAGCCCTAACTGGTAGACAGGCGGGAATTAAAACCACAAGTGATCACACAAAAGCCAGAATTATGGATATAGACCCTTCAAAAATGAAAAAATATCTGGATGAGGGTAAAATAGTTATTATTGCAGGATTTCAGGGTATTAACGAAAACGGTGACGTAACTACGCTGGGACGTGGCGGAAGTGATCTTACAGCCGTAGCGATAGCCGGGGCTTTGAATGCGGATAAATGCGAAATTTATACCGATGTAGACGGAATTTATACGACAGACCCGAGAATTGAACCAAAAGCCAAAAAAATCGACGTTATAAGTTATGACGAAATGCTTGAGCTTGCGTCTCTTGGGGCAAAAGTAATGCAGAGCCGATCAGTCGAGCTTGCCAAAAAACTGAATGTTGATATAGAAGTAAAATCTTCATTTCATCCTGAAATAAAAGGAACACTAATTACAAAGGAGACACCAGATATGGAAAAAGTACTTGTTAGCGGAATAGCACTTGATAAAAACCAGGCAAGGGTCAGTATTTTCGGAGTGGAAGACAGACCCGGAATCAGCGCCGAAATATTTGGAAAACTTGCGGATAAAAACATCAATGTTGATATGATTGTTCAAAATGTAGGCAAAGACAATAAAGCAAACCTTACTTTCACAGTGCCTCAAACAGAGCTTGAACTTACAAAAGAGGTTTTAAAAGAATATGAAGACAAATCTGAAAAAATTGAATATGATGATTCAATTGCAAAAGTAAGCGTTGTGGGTGTCGGAATGAAATCGCACAGCGGTGTGGCTGCTACGGCTTTTAAAACGCTTGCGGATGAAAACATCAATATTCTGATGATAAGCACGAGTGAAATAAAAATTTCAATGGTTATAGATGAAAAATACGGAGAACTTGCTGTAAGAGCATTACATAAAGCATATCAACTGGATAAATAATGGATATAAATCATTTCACTCTCAAACTGATTAGGGATAAAAACATAAAATGGATGGAAGAAAAGAGGCTTGAATGGGTACCTCTTGTCAGTGATTTTATTTCTAACGTAATTGAGGGGAAAAGTGTTTTATTAATAACCGATTATAAAAGAAAGTGGTTTAGCGATTATATTATAAATAAAATAAACAATTTTCAGGATTTTAAACCCTCTTTCATTCCTATATACGATTTGCAAAAAATAGTACCGCAAATAGAATATGCAAGAACGGATGAACATTATGAAATGATTGAGGATATGCTTTCAATCAGTTTCAGTGATAATTATATTTTCTGGTATGTAGGAGTTGAAACTCCAAAACTAAGGTTTGCCAGAAACAAACCCGATTCTTTCTTTTGGATTATGGATATGGATTTACATAAAAATTTCTTTTTGAAATCCCTTGATGAAAATCTTGACAGAAAACTTCTTGATTTGGC
>Ga0256836_1001338_pt1 | contig 10884 bp, 11 predicted proteins | sample 4561380metaG_FD_185974 | JGI IMG/M metagenome (GOLD analysis project Ga0256836, IMG submission 185974) | Hydrothermal vent microbial communities from Guaymas Basin, Mexico - 4561-380 | ecosystem: Environmental > Aquatic > Marine > Hydrothermal vents | place: Mexico: Guaymas Basin | collected...
TACAATCTCTGCAGCACGTAAGATCCGCTCATCTGAAGATTCTGGAAGCACAATTGTTTTTCTCTTTTTATGTGCCATTGAGAGTAGTTTATACTCAAACATTTGAGGCGTGAGCACTTCAGAGTAACTTTTTTCTATTTTTTTCTCAATATCATCAATATTGACATTTGCATAAAAAAGCCCCAATGCAAGTGCTATCTTTCGCTCAGAATTTACACGCAGACGAGCATGCACACTCAATATTTCCGTAGCAGTATGAAATGTATCACTTGCAACTGAGAGTATAGGAATTTTAAAACCATCCAGCCCATCTATAAGTTTTGCAATAGCAGGATGTATCTGCATATGCAGTGGAAATACAATGGCAGATATATTAGGATAGTTTTGAGAGTGCAATGCACCATAGAGTCCCAAAATTATCTCAGATCTATCTGCAGGAACAATGACAAGATCATCCTCTTCAATATGCTCTAAAAAATTATCAAGTGAGAGTGCAGCTACTTTTACGGACTTAATAGTTCGTAATGGATCATACTTACCCAAAATAATACTTTTGGCATCAAGACTCTCCATAATATCTTCAATGGTTACACGATTTAGCTCTTCTAGCTCTTCAAGCAGGTAAACAGTATAAGGCAGTGAGCTAAGCATTGATGCGAGTTGCTCTTTTTGTGCCAAAGGAACTCTGTTTACAAAGGTAGCAAAGTGATTGCAACCCTCTTTTGTAATAGACTCATTTTCAATGCGTATCTCTTCAACTATCTCACGCAGCTCTTTTTGCTTGGCACTAAGAACATTGATGTAGGGAGCTGCAAAGTTTTTTGCAATGGTAATATTTAGGTCAAATGAGATACTGCTGCTTAAAAAAGATTTACGTATGCCTTCACACAGTACAAAGTCATACTCCTCTTCAAGCTTTTTAAAAGCAATGATAAGATTTTCAATCATCTCACTCTCTCTGCCCTCAGCTATGAGTGACTCCACCTCAGCGATGTCATAAACAAAGCACTCCTCATACTCCATATCAAGCTTGTAACGCTCAAGTATAAAGCTGATATCTCCGTCTCTACGCTTGCGTGAGGAGATAACAGGTCGAAAGAATGCAACACGATGCAAGTTACGCTTAAGCAATTCCATCATACCCATAGAAACAAAAAGTGAACCGGCATTTTTCTCTTGGGCTGCGATATAGAGTGACTTTATCTTCATAATAAAAATCCTTGTTGTATAATTCTATCAAAACTACACATAAATGAGAAACAGTATGACACCAAAAGAGTTAATGATAAGCAGATACGAGGCTTTTGTGGCAAAAGATTGGGACTATCTTGCAAAAACTTCTACATCTCAAAGTATTGAAGAACTGCAAATGATGCCGGAGCTTGAATGGCTAAAACTCGAAGTTTTAAATGCTTATGATAATATTGTCGAGTTCAAAGCCTACTATAGAGAAAACGGAAAAATAGGTCTTTTACATGAAAAGAGTCATTTTATAAAAGAGAATGGCAGTTGGAAATATGCTGATGGTGAACTCTTTAGCAGTAAGATAGAGCGTAATGAGCCCTGTCCCTGTGGTAGTGGCAAGAAGTTTAAAAAGTGTTGTGCTAAATAGACTTTACAAAAAGATAGCTCTTTTTTTCAAAGCCCTCTGCCATATAAAAACGGTGTGCGTCTTCTCTTTGTAAACCAGAGGAGAGAACCAGATTTTCACAGGCAGCCATCTTCGCATAATCTGCCAAATACTCAAGCATCATCTTTCCATACCCACGAGAGCGTAAAACGGCATCTGTTACCAGGTCAAAAATATAAAGATGCCTTTTGTGGTAAAGATTCGTCTGTACTGCAACACCTGCATAACAGACAAGTATATCTTTTTCAAAGATACCTATCATTTTGTACTCCATATGACGCATCTCATAAATCAAATCTTCAAACTCATCATAGCTGAGTTCTTGACGTAACTGCTTGAGTAGATCATAAACTGTATAAAGCTCTTTGAGTGTCATTTCCCGTATTTGCATATTTTATTATAACCAAATTTGGTTTAACTCTCTGCGCTATAATTTCGCAAAACAATACAATTATCTAGGAAAACATATGAAAATCAAATTGCTCATCATAGTGATACTAAGCCTGCTTTTTTCGGCATGCAGCGCAAAGAAAATCAATGATAATGTTGACTCAATAACATCAGATGTCTCAAAACTTTTTGAAGATGGTCTGGATAAGTCCAATAAATAAGAGTAATCATCTTTTAAACAACTCTTGGATATAATCGCGTCAAAATATACTATCAGGTAACATAAATGGTAACAGTACAAAATCTTACAATGCGATATGGAAACAGAGTTCTGTTTCAAGATATTAACTTAAAACTTGACCGTCATAAAAGATACGGTCTTATCGGTGCCAACGGTGCCGGAAAAACAACTTTTTTAAAAATTCTCTCTGGTGAGATTAAAGATTATGAGGGTGAAGTCATCATCCCAAAACAGTATAAAGTCGGTGTACTTGGGCAAAACCAGTACGCTTTTGAAGACTTTACTATCATGGATGCTGTTCTTTATGGAAACAGACGTCTTTATGATGCTATCAAAGAGAAAGAAGAGCTCTATATGAGCGGTGATTTTGAAGATGATGCAGTAAACAACCGTCTTGCAGAACTTGAGACTATCTGTGTTGAAGAAGACCCGACATATGAGTACGATGTAAACATCGCTAAAATCTTGGAAAACGTAGGTATTCCTGCTGATAAACACAATGAACTTATGAGTACACTTGACAGTGCTGACAAGTTCAAGGTTCTTTTGGCACAGGTACTTTACCCTAAACCAGATGTCCTTTTTCTCGATGAGCCTACCAATAACCTCGACATTGAGACGATTAGCTGGTTAGAGCATGAACTACAACGCCATGACGGTACTATGGTAGTCATCTCACACGATAGACACTTTTTAAATGCTGTCGTTACAAATATCTTAGATGTTGACTATCAAAAGATCCGTGAGTTTACAGGTAACTATGATGACTGGTACATTGCTGCAAATGTAATGGCGAAACAGATGGAGCTTGATAATGCCAAAAAGCTCAAAGAAAAAGAGCAACTCGAAGCTTTCGTTCGCCGATTTAGTGCAAATGCTTCCAAAGCAAAACAGGCTACATCACGTCAAAAACAACTTGAAAAACTCAATATCGAAGATATCAAACCATCTTCACGCCGTGACCCATCAATCGTTTTCAAACCAAAACGTACAATGGGAGATGAAGCCCTTGAGGTTATCAATGTATGTCATGCATATGGAGACAATCAGGTTCTTAAAGACATCAGCTTTAAAGTAAATCCGGGTGAGAAGATAGCACTTATCGGTGGTAATGGTGTCGGTAAAACCACACTTATAAAAATTCTTATGGAAGAGATGAAGCCAAGTTGTGGCGGTGAAGTAAAATGGGGTGCGACTATTGAGAACTCTTACTTCCCACAAGATACCGCTGACATCATTGAGGGTGAAGGTACACTCTATGACTGGTTACGCGCATTTGATCCAAAACGTGACATAGCAGAGATAAGAAACTGTCTTGGACGTATGCTCTTTAATGGTGAACAGCAAGAAAAATCGGTAGTGAGTATCTCTGGTGGTGAAAAACACCGTATGATGCTTTCAAAGATGATGCTAGAGGGCGGAAACTTCTTGGTTTTAGATGAGCCTTCCAACCACCTTGACCTCGAGGCGATCGTTGCTCTTGGTGAAGCACTTCACAACTTTGATGGCAATGTTATCTGTGTATCACATGACCGTGAATTACTTGATGCATTTGCAACACGTGTAATTGAACTCCATGAAGATGGAAGTTATATAGACTTCCAAGGAAGCTATGAAGAGTTTGCTGAGGCGAAAGAGGCAGGAAAAATCTAGTGAAAGATTTTAGCAACTTTTTAGGTCTTGGTATTGCCGGAAATTTTGCACTGCATCTTGATCAAGCAGGTGAAGCAGAAGACTTTAAAGATATCATAACAGAAGATGAAGCAGCCCCTAAGGGGATGTTTCCTTTCTACCTCCCTTGTAAGACTGAGAGTGCTTCAAAACGCCCTCGTCCTATCTTATCTACCTACCCTCTCTCAAGTCAAAAGATTCAACTCCCGCGTGAGCAGGTAAATGTTCAAGCAGAACCCGAAGTCGGACTTGTATGTGACATAGAGTATAAAGATGGCCTTATTGCAAAGATAACACCCACTCATTTTGGAGCCTACAATGACTGCTCTATCCGTGAAGCAGGCAGAGAGAAGATAAGTGACAAAAAGAACTGGGGCCAAAACTCCAAAGGTATTGCGCAGCAACTTCTTGATATTGACAAGTTCACTCAAGGCGGCATTATGGATGCGTATGCAATCTGTAGTTTTCTTCGTCGTGATGGCAAGCTTCATGCCTATGGTGAAGATGTAGAGCTAAATGGTTACAGTTACTTCTATGAGAAACTGACTGACTGGATCATAAACCAGATAAACACTCAAAAAGATTTTGGTCCGCTTGAAGATATAAAATCATACATTAAAGCATGCAATTACCCACAAAAAGCACTTATAAGCATAGGCGCAACACGCTACACTCCTTATGGAGAGAGTACTTTTTTACAAAGCGGTGATGAACTTTTTGTTGTTTTATATAACAAAAACAAGCACTCTCTTAATGATGTTACAAATGCACTAAACACTCCTGCTACTGCTCCAAAGAACATGAGCATACTTGCACAAAAAGTCATCTAATGTCCAGAGGAAAGAAGCTTGACCTTTTTATAGGCGCTGACTTTGATGATGACTGGAGTGAAGTAACTACTCCGGTCAAGAGTACAAAAAACTCTGAAATAAAAAGACCCCAAAAACATCAACTTCACTTCTCAAAAGAGAAACGTCGTGGCAAGGTGGTCACACTTGTGGGTGAGTTTTCACTTAGCAAAGAAGATGCTGCAAAACTTCTTAAAGAGCTCAAGAAGAGACTTGGTTGCGGTGGCAGTTACAAAAACAGCTTTATGGAATTTCAGGGTGATGTCAAAGAGAAGCTTCGTCCTCTTTTAATAGAGAAAGGTTTTGGTTTTAAAGCCAAACATTAGGCTATAAATATCTCCTCCACACTCTTTGTTGTTGCTTCACAGACATTGGTAGTGATAATATATCTGTCACGGCCGCTCTCTTTGGCAGCATAGAGCATCTCATCTGCACGAGATATAAGTATCTCATCATTTAAGGCCTCATCTGCGACACAACAGACAACCCCGATAGAGATAGTCACAAACTCACAAACCGATGATTTTTCATGTTTGAGCTCACGCGCTCTGACTGCATCACATATCTCACGAGCAAGACGGGCACTGTGTGTCTCATCAGTATCACTAAGCAGTACTCCAAACTCTTCACCACCAAGTCTAAAGACATAGTCACTTGGACGTTTGAGAGTATCTTTAAGTACTTTTGCCACTGATTTGAGTGCAAAATCTCCCTCTACGTGACCATAGGTATCGTTATACTGTTTAAAGAAGTCGATATCTATCATCATAAAAGTGATGTATGTGTGGTTACGTTTTGCACGTTTGAGCTCACGCTCATAGATAAAGTTAAAGTAACGTCTGTTATGCAGGCCTGTCAGAGAGTCTGTATAAGAAGCATTCTCGAGCTTTTTATTTGCGATTTTAAGTTTTTTCGTTGCGAGTTCAAGCTTCGTCTGATCTGCTTGAATACTCTTAAAGACATAATAGAGTATCGCTAAAATTCCAATGATAATAATTGATAATATCACTCCTATCTCAAAGAGCATTGAGTTATAATTTTGTAAGAACTTCTTACGCTCATAATTGGCAATATTTACTTCATAACGAATAAGCTTTTGAAGTACCTGATGCACAAACTCTACTCTTTTCTCTAGTGTTGCTATAGAAATATTTTGTAGATCTTTTCCATTTTGTATAGCTTTGAGAACTCTTTGAAAATATCTGTTTGTTTTTTGAATCTCAAAGCCAGTGTAGTGAACATAGTCAATCTCATCAGCACTCTTATAGTGTGAAGCATAACTTTTCCAACGCTTCTCAATAACCTTAAGCCCCCTTTGCAAACGGGCAATGCTCTCTTGAGGACTTATCTCCTGGCGTGAAGCTTTATAAATTGTGGCTGCTAATTCATTATGGTATGTCTGCAAGATATCATCGAGCTCTGTAACAGGAACCAAAGAGCCAAAATAAAGAGAGTCTATATTTTTCTTCATTGCATTGATATAGCTTGTTCCCATTATCCCTACAGATATAAGACCAAGCGTAATAAGAATAAATAAAAATAAAAGCTTACTGCGCAATTTTAACGCTTCAATAAACTGCATAAGACTCCCTCTTGGTATGTTGTATAAAAGCATATCTTGTACCAATTTTAGAGACATTTTATGTTAAAATTCCAAAGAAAAGCAAAAATATGACAATTTGCTAAAAGAGGAATCAAAAAATGCAAGCAAAATCAATAAAAACAGAAAAATATCTCTCTCAAGAGGAGATACAAGAACACCTAAAAAATGTAGAGTATATCATCATGGCTGCCCCTGCACCCGAACACTTTAAAGATACCCCTATTCACTTTACAATATTTCTAAATACCGCCGAGCAGATACCAAAAGATATTCAAGACGCCATCTTGGAGAAGTTTCGAGAAGAACATGGCATCAAAGAGCCTGCTGAACTTATGAGCCAACTTATGCCCGTAGGCTTTGCTATCAGTAATGCCCAGGATACACCAATGCCGATGCTTCTGGTAAAACCAGAAGATCAAAGAAGCATACCAAATGTCCCTATGCATGTCATGGACTTTCTAGCAGACTCAGACAACTTCGATGAAGCAAAAAAAGACAGCCTAACAGGATGGAGCTACTCTTACGAGTAAAATTTCACACAATGCAACTAAAGTTGCATAGCCACTTACTTTACTCCTCTATAATACTCCTTAGATATAAAAGAAAAATAAATCTAAGGAGATATATCATGAAAAAATTCGCAATATCAACACTCGTAGCATCACTGCTTTTAGGTGCATCACTCTATGCAAACAGTGACATCAAAAGTGTCAAAGAGGTAAACAAAAGTGCTGTAGCTAAAGGGCAACAAGATGCATTGGCTGGACAAAAGAAACTTATTGAAGAGGCTATCAACTCTTTACAGTTCACCAACAATGCACTTATCGCACTTGCACATAACGACAAAGAGAGTGCACAAGCCAACATTGAAAAAGCACTTGGTAAACTAGAAGTGATTTTAAGTGCAAAAGATGCTCCAAAACTACTCCCAATTGACAGCAGAGTAACAATGGTAGAGTTTGTCGGAACAAAAAAAGATGTTGTTAGAACTGTAGATGCTGTAAAAGATCTACTTGATGACAACAAAGTACAAGTTGCACGTACACTTTTAAATACACTCCAAAGTGAGATAGATGTGACAGTTGTAAGCCTGCCACTGGTGACTTACCCGGATGCCCTTAAACTTGCAGCAAAATACATCCATGACAACCAAATCGAAAAAGCAAAAAGTGTCTTAGAGGTAGCTCTTTCAACATTTGATCAGACAACAACAGTTATTCCATTGCCACTGCTAAAAGCGACAGACCTTATCAATGTATCTGCACAGCTTTCTAAAAATGGTAAAAAAGAAGAAGCGCTCAAATACTTAGCAGCAGCTGAAGATGAACTCGATGTTGCAGAAGCTCTTGGATATGTAAGTCACTCAGACACAACATACAAAGCACTTCATACTGCTATCAAAAAAGTACGTAAAGAGATCAAAGGTAAAAACAAAGCTGAAAAACTCTTCGATGAATTAAAAGCAAAACTCAAAGACTTCAAAGATAAAGTATTCTCCCAAGAAGCTAAGAAAAAATAATCATTTATGAGATGAGGCTAAAGCCTCTATCTCATCTATCTCTTTTACAATCTCTTGTGAGAGATTTTTGCACCCCTCTTTTGTAACTAAAATATCATCTTCTATACGAATCCCGATACCTCTGTACTTTTTAGGGACTTCTTTATTCTCTTTATCTATATAAATACCCGGCTCTATTGTTAAAATCATTCCGGCACACAAAGCAATCTCTTTGCCTTTTGTATCTTTATATGGACATTGATCATGTACATCTATTCCCAGCCAATGACCTATGCCATGTGGATAGAGTTTTTGAAGTTGTTGCTTTTTGATGACTTTTTTAACACTTCCTTTGAGTATGCCAAGCTCTATAAGCCCTTTTGCCAAAAGTTTTTGAGCCTTTTTTTGCAGCTTTGAGCGCAGGACTCCCTCACGCACCATGGAGATGATCTCTTTTTCAACAGACAATACCAAAGTATAGAGCTCTCTCTGCTCTTTTGTAAACACTCCATTAGCAGGAATGGTTCGTGTTATATCACTGGCATAAGAGTTGTACTCACACCCTGCATCAATAAGAATAAGGTCATCTTTTTTTATCTTTGCATCGTTTTTGATATAGTGTAGTGTGTTGGCGTTGTTTCCAGCAGCTACGATGGAAGTATAGGCATCACTCTGCGCACCGTTTTTACGAAACACATACTCTATCTCAGCTTGAAGCTCATACTCATAAGAGCACTCTTTTGCCGTTTGTATGGCTCTGTGATGTGCCTCTTTTGTGATACTTATTGCTTTTTTTATCTCTGCGATTTCAGCAGGTGATTTTATTAAACGCATTGCCTCTACAATCTTTGCAGCATTTCTAAAACTGTAAATATCTTTTGCATGAGACTTTAGGAGTTTTACTTTTGAATAGTCAAGTAAGAAGTCATAGTAGAGATGCTTAAGTGAAGGAATATACTCTTTTAGTTTTTGCGTGAGCTCTTTATACTCAAAGACATCATCTACCTTAAAACGTTTTTTGGCTGCCTCTACACCCAGACGTTTTCCATTCCAGAGCTCTTCTGTTTTGTCTTTTTTATAGACAAAAAGAAACACCTCTGTTTTTTGCTCTCTTTTGATAAAAAGCAAAGCACTTTTATCCTCATTAAAACCAGACAAATAATAAAAATTGCTATCTTGTCTGTATGGGTACTCGGTATCATTTGAGCGTGTCTTTGGCTCGGCACTAAAAAATAGTGCCAAAGAGTTTTTTTTCATCTTTTGAATAAATTTTCTTCTGCGTTTATGATATTCATCTTCTTTTATCATTACTTGCACTCCTCACCTGCTATCCATAGTGCTAAAGCATTACTTGCCTCTTGAAGTAGTTTTTTCAGAGCTTTGACACCACCTTTTGCATCCAAACTCTCACAAGGCTCTTCTTTTTCAAAATGCATATGAGCAATAATCTCTTGCGTTTTTGTATCTATAAGAAAAAAACTCACAGATATCTTTGCATATGACTTTGTCTGCGCTTCATTATAGTACTGCATAAAAGTATCTACTCTACTCTCTAAAAGATAGTGGCTTTTTGCCTTTGAGTCCGCACTTATAACATTACAAAAGACATTACTTTTTTGTAAAGCTGTTACAAAAGCTTCTGTTATAAACTCGCTTGGTCGCTCACTCCACTCAGACACAGTGTAACTGTATGACTCTACACCACTTACATAGTACATCTTTGTGCTCATTAAAGGCTGTGATGTACTTACATTATCTACCCGCAAAGTCTCTTTAGAGCAGGCTTTTGCTTTTTTTACAACAGCACTGCTTTTGAGCTCAATATCATACGAAGAGTATGGTGGATATGTTGTGCTACATGCTGTAAACAACACCACACTTACAAAAATATATAATAGCTGCTTCATTTTTACTCTCCCGGTGCTTTATGTATGGCTCTTTTTTTATAGATAATATCTGAGGGACTCTTCTCTAAAGAGTCTACTGATTCTTGAAAATCTATCATCAAGTACTGACTCTCTTTCATAGTCTTTTCAAGTTCACGCGCAAGTGTTTCAAAACTGTTTTTTGCATCTTCAAAAGAGTTTGCCATATTTTGCATCTTGTCATCCATCTGTAAATAGGTCTCTTTTATAGAGTCAAAAGAGTTATTTATCCCTCTCTCCCACTCTACTGTTTTATCTACAAAAGCATCAATATTTGGAACAAGTTTATCAATTTTATAAGTAATATCATCAATATTTTTTGCACTTGAGTGTATATGTTTAATGGTATTATCATCTAACATGGTATCTATTCTTTCCATAACATCAGCACTTTTACTCAAGAGTCTACTTAACTCTTCTTGATTTTTTTCATCAAAAAGCTTTTGTGTTTTTTGCAAAGTTTTTGAAAGCTCTGCTGTCATCTCACCCAGGCTATTTTCAAAGTTTTCAAAAAAAGATGGAACAGACTTTATAACAGGATACTTGTCATCTTCTCTCTTTTTTAGTGGAGGTGCATTATGTTTATGTTGCGTGAGGTTGATGTATGTAAGTCCTGTAATTCCCTGTGCTGTTAATTTGGCAACGGTTGATTCATTGATCGGAGTTGACTTACGTATCTCTACCGTTACTTGAACCTGTTGAGTGTTTTTTTTGTTTATTCGCAGATCAACAACTTTTCCAACGCTTATACCCCGAAATTTTACAGGAGCATCAAGATTGAGTCCAAAAACAGACTCATCAAAATAGATAAGATACTTTTGCATCTCTTCATCATTTGAAGGCTTAAGCATCCAGTAGGTAAATGCAAAAAGCAAACTAAAGCCAATAAGTACAGAAATACCTACAAATGTATAATTTACTTTATTGTTCATAATCTCTCTTTTTTATTAAAAAATGTCTTGATAAATGGACTATCTACTTTGGTGACCTCATCCAAAGTACCCTCAAAAGCAATCTTTTTGTTCTCAATTATAGCAATTTTATCCAAAGTATCATAAATGGAAACAAGATCATGGGT
>Ga0256836_1001341_pt1 | contig 10867 bp, 6 predicted proteins | sample 4561380metaG_FD_185974 | JGI IMG/M metagenome (GOLD analysis project Ga0256836, IMG submission 185974) | Hydrothermal vent microbial communities from Guaymas Basin, Mexico - 4561-380 | ecosystem: Environmental > Aquatic > Marine > Hydrothermal vents | place: Mexico: Guaymas Basin | collected...
GAAGCTATCATAATATTTCCAGCAGGGTTTGTAAATAGATTTTCATTAAATGGATTAAAAGACAGCCTATGGAAGTCTAGTTTCCTAAAAATTGCAAAGAAAAATTCAGCACCTGTATTACCCGTAAAAATAAAGGGTAGAAATAGTATTTTATTTTATTTATTATCATTTATACTACCAAACAATATATCAGGATTACTACTTGTACATGAATTCGCAACAGCTTCAAAAAGAAAACCTCTTTATTTTCAAATTGGCAAAGTAATTCCAGTTACTTCTTTTTCTGATGCAAACATCTCTATACCTCAATATATAGAAAAATTTTACAATCATCTTTATTCATTAGGTACAAATAAAAATGAAGTGTTAACTACCGAAACGACTATTGGAAAACCTAAAAATAAGAAGCTACTTAAAGATGAAGTTGCAAATGCTGAATTTTTAGGAACTACTATAGATGGGAAAAAAATCATCTTAGCAGATGCTCAACATGCTCCTTTTTTACTTTCTGAACTTGGTCGTGTTAGAGAGATATCTTTTCGTGCTATCGGTGGTGGTACTGGTACAGCAAGAGATAATGACCTCTATGACAACTACTATAAACATTTAATTTTATGGGATGATGAAGACTTAGAAGTTGTTGGTGCATATAGGATTGGAGAGTGTAAAAATATCATAGAAGAAAAAGGTAAAAAAGGTCTTTATACATATAATCTTTGTAACTTTAATGAACACTTTGAAGACTATTGTAATACAGCAGTAGAATTAGGAAGAAGTTTTATTCAACCAAAGTACTGGGGTTCTCGCGCACTTGATAATCTCTGGCAAGGGGTTGGAGCTTATTTAGCTCATCATCCTAAAATCCAATACACTTACGGAGTAGTTACTATAAATGCTGACACTCCGCAAAAAGCTGTTGCTGCTTTAGTATACTTTTATTCTATGCATTTTTCATGCGCAACAAATATGATGAAAGCTAAATCACCATACATAATGTCAGATGAAAATCAATCTGAGTTTGATACATTACTTGGAAAACTATCATATAAAGATGGTTTTATAGTACTGAAAAAATATCTAAAAGATTTAGGCACCTCTGTTCCAACATTATTTAAACAATATGCTGAACTATATGAAGAAGGTGCTGTTCGTTTCTTTGACTTTTCTGTAAATGATGGTTTATTTGGTGTAGTTGAAGGTTTTATAATTGCAGATAATTCTCGAATGAAAGAGCACAAGCGAAAACGATATATTGAAAATTTTGAAAAACTTAAAATTACTGATGATATTACAAACCTTTTTAATCGTTCTCACTTTAACGATATGATAAACAGTATTACAAAATATCAAAGGAAATCTGATGTTGATTTTGTTTTAGTCATCATCAAAGTTGATAATATCCAAGAGGTAACAGATGATACTCTAGCAAAAATTGCTAAAACTCTTAAAAAATCTCTTCGCGATAATGACATAATCGCAAAATGGGATAATGATGAGTTTATTTTTATACTTAAAAATGTAACTGTTGATGAGGCTATGATGATTTTATCAAAACTTAAAGAATCTATCTCAAATGCTACTTGTTCATTTGGAGCTACATCATACCAAGCACCTGAGAGTATTAACGATACTTTTATGCGTGCGAAAGATGCTCTAAGTGAAGCAGAAAATTGTGATGTAAATAAGGTAGTAATTCAGAACTAAGCAGTTTTTTTGTATAATCGCGATTATATTTTCCTAAAGGAATCCTATGCGTGGTTATAAAATATTTGCTGGTAGTTCTAGTGTTGATTTTGCTCATGAAATCTGTAAAATTTTAGATGTGCCTTTGGCTGAAGCTGAAGTTAAAAAATTTAGTGATGGTGAAATCTCTGTTAAAATTGCGGAGTCAGTTCGTGGTCGTGATGTATTTATCGTTCAATCAACTGGTATGCCATCAAATGACAATCTAATGGAACTACTTATCATGACTGATGCTCTTCGTCGTTCATCTGCTCAAAGTATTACTGCTGTTGTTCCTTACTATGGATATGCTAGACAAGACCGTAAAGCAGCTCCTCGTGTTCCAATTACAGCGAGACTTGTTGCTGATATGTATGAAACTGCTGGAATAGACAGAGTTGTTACTATGGACCTTCACGCTGGTCAAATTCAAGGTTTCTTTAATATTCCAGTTGATAACCTTTATGGAAGTATTGCGTTTGAGCAATACATAAAAAGTAAAAACCTTAAAAATCCTATCATAGCAAGTCCAGACATCGGTGGAGTGGCTCGTGCTAGATACTTTGCTAAACGTATGGGTTTAGAGATGGTTATCGTTGATAAACGTCGTGAAAAAGCAAATGAGAGTGAAGTTATGAACATCATTGGTGATGTCCAAGGTCACGATGTTATTATGATTGATGATATGGTTGATACAGCTGGAACTATGGTAAAAGCTGCAACTGCTCTTAAAAACAAAGGTGCAACTTCTGTTATGGCATGTGCTACTCATGGAGTTCTAAGTGGAAAAGCTTATGAAAACTTAGAGCATGGCGAGTTAGATGAACTTATCATCACAAATACTCTACTTTCTAAATCACATAAAAATATTAAAGTTCTTTCTGTTGCTCCACTTTTTGCTGAAGTAATCAGAAGAGTTTATCACAACGAGAGTGTTAATTCACTTTTCTCTTAGGACACGTATTTGAAAAACATTAGAAACTTTTCTATCATTGCTCATATTGACCATGGTAAATCAACACTTGCAGATAGAATTATCCAAGAGTGTGGTTCTGTAACCGAGCGAGAAATGGGTACTCAGATGATGGATACTATGGATATCGAGCAAGAGCGTGGTATTACTATCAAGGCACAATCAGTTAGACTTGATTATGTAAAAGATGGTGAGCACTATATTCTAAACCTTATTGACACTCCGGGCCATGTTGACTTTTCTTATGAAGTTTCAAAATCTCTTGCTTCATCTGATGGTGCACTTCTTATAGTCGATGCAGCTCAAGGTGTTGAAGCTCAAACTATTGCAAATGTTTATTTAGCACTTGATAATGACCTTGAACTTATTCCTGTAATTAATAAGATAGATTTACCTGCTGCTGATCCTGATAAAGTTGCTGAAGAGATTGAAACAAGTATTGGGATTGATGCTACTGATGCAGTTTTAACTTCTGCAAAAGCAGGAATCGGGATTCGTGAACTTTGTGATGCTATTGTTGAGCGTATTCCCGCACCGGTTGGAGATCCAGACGCAACAACTAAAGCTATCATTTATGACTCTTGGTTTGACCAGTACTTAGGTGCACTCGCTCTTGTTCGTGTATTTGATGGTCAGGTTAGAAAAGGTCAAAACATTAAGCTTATGAGTAATGGTGAAGAACACCAAATCTTAGACTTAATGTATCCACATCCAATGAAAAAAATTAAAACTAAAGCTATTGAATCTGGTGAAATTGGAATCGTTGTTCTTGGTCTTAAAGAGGTTTCTGTTGTAAGTGTTGGAGATACAATTACCGATGCTAAAAATCCATGCTTAGAACCTGTTGGAGATTATGAACCTGCAAAACCATTTGTATTTGCTGGAATCTTCCCAATAGATACTGATAAGTTTGAAGATTTACGTGATGCACTTGATAAGCTAAAGCTAAATGATTCATCTCTTTCTTATGAACCAGAGACTTCTGTAGCATTAGGTTTTGGTTTTCGTGTTGGATTTCTTGGAATGCTTCATATGGAAGTTGTAAAAGAGAGACTAGAGCGTGAGTTTAATCTTGATTTAATCGCTTCTGCTCCATCAGTTATCTATGAAGTATACTTAAACAATGGTGATTTTGTAAATGTTCAAAATCCATCTGAATTACCTGAAGTAAATCGTATAGATAGGATTGAAGAACCATATGTTCGTGCTACAGTAATTACTCCATCAGAGTACCTTGGAAATATTATAACACTACTAATCAATAAACGTGGTACTCAAACTAAGATGACTTACTTAAACGAAGATAGAGTTATGCTTGAGTATGAAGTACCTATGAATGAAATAGTTATGGATTTTTATGATACTTTAAAATCAATCTCAAAGGGTTATGCTTCATTTGATTATGAGCCTATTGGTTTTAGAGAAGGTGACCTAGTTAAACTAGACATTAAAGTAGCAGGAGAAGCCGTTGATGCACTTAGCATTGTTGTTCCTCGTACACAGGCTCTTTCACGTGGTCGTATACTTGTTAAAAATATGAAAGAGCAGATTCCTAGACAACTTTTTGAAGTTGCAGTTCAAGCATCTTTAGGTTCTCAAATTATAGCTCGTGAGACAGTAAAATCTATGGGTAAAAATGTTACTGCAAAATGTTATGGTGGAGATATTACTCGTAAACGTAAACTACTTGAAAAACAAAAAGCAGGTAAAAAACGTATGAAGTCTATCGGTAGAGTTCAACTTCCTCAAGAGGCATTTATGTCAGTTCTAAAAATGGACTAAAATGAAATGTTTGATGTGTGAGAGTTTGTCACTTTCACATATCTGCTCTACATGTAGAGATACTTATCTAACTCCATCAATCTACAAACGAAAAATCAACCACAATATAGAAGTTATAAGCTTTTACAAATACTCTGAAATTAAAGACTTACTCCATACAAAACATACTGATTTAGGTTACTATATTTATAAGATTTTAGCGAAACAAGCCTTTTCTAAATTTGCCGAAGAGTTTTCTTTTGAGTTTTCTTTAGTAAGTATCGGGATTGATGATAATGTAAAAAGTGGATATTCTCATACTGCTATACTAAATAAAGCTCTTACATGTAGAGATATAAAACCTCTTTTTAATAAGCTTCGTTCGAGTAATGACATATCTTACTCTGGAAAATCTAAAGAGTTTCGAATGATGAATCAAAGAGACTTTAAGATAAAAAAATTTCAAGAAGATAATGTGATTTTAGTTGATGATATCATAACAACAGGCTCGACTCTTAATCAAGCAGTTAAAGTTTTGAAGTCAAACAAAAAAGAAGTACTATTTTGTTTAACTTTAGCTGATGCAAGTTTAAAATAAGTAAAAAAACCTTATAATTATTTTATAAGGTTTTTTTATGAAATATATTTTATTATTAATATTATTAACACAAGTTTTATTTTCCCAAGACTTACTACTAGACAATCTACTAAAAGAGTACGAAGACTCAGAATCTCTTTACAAAAAAACAAAAAAAGAAAATGCTGGTTTTCTACTCATATATTCCAGAGCAGATTTGGAAAAAATGCAAGCATATTCACTACAAGATGTTTTAAAAACAACTAGAGTATATACATTGCAAACAAATAGAACTGGTGCGATAAGTATTTTGAATGCAGGTGCTGGAAAAGCTGCTATGCCCCCTATAAAACTATACATAGATGATGTTGAAATATCAACAGTTACACAAAGAAATGCACTTGATATGTATGGGAATATGAATATATATTTTGTTGATCATATTGAAATCTATCAAGGTGGTAGTTCTATTGCATTTGGTAATGAACCTGGTTCTATGGTTATTAGACTTTACTCAAAAAACCCTCAAAGAGAAAATAGCACCTCAGTAGAAGCGAGTGTAGATTCTGAATCTGGTGGAGCTTTAAGAGCACTAGATGCTGGTGTATTTGGTGAATATAATTATCTAGCATATGCATCTGTAGCAAACCAAAAATTTGACACATACTCAACAAATGGACAAACCTTATCTCGTGATGCAAAACAATATCAAGCTCATTTTAAATTTGCAAAAGAGAATGATTTTACAATTGAGTTAGATGGTATTATAAATAAGACAGATATTTTTAAAGGCTTTGGCGTTGCTCCAACTGGAGATGAATCAAAAAGAGCTTATGGTTATCTAAGTGCTATAAAATATTTTCCAAATGATTTAGAATTATCTATGAGTATATCACAAGAGACTAAAAGAGCAGACAATACTGATGCCATAAATATAGCAAACTCTATAAATAATAAAATCTATATGAATGTTTATTCAAACACTTATAAAACAGCACTTAAGAAAAAAGTAGTTAATGGAAAAAATGATTTTTTAATGGGTATAGAATTTCAAAAGAAAATAGTTGATGTTCATGATTATGAAGGTATAACACATCCGGCTAATAAAGGTACTGATGAACTAGATATTTATATGATATTTATAGAAGAGATGTATAACATAAATGAAAATCATTTAATAAGTCTTAGTGCTAAACTAGACAGATATGAAAGCAACTATTCAGAAGATTCAAATGAGTATGCACTAAGACTTGGATATACCGGTATTTTAAATAATAATTTCAGCACAAAACTATTTGCTACTAGAAGGTATGTATATCCAACAACATTGCAAACTTCGTTTACCCCAGCACCATACTATGCAAATCCAGATTTAGAAGCGAGTGAGATAGATATGCTTTCTGGTGAAATTGAATACAATAATGATAAAAGTCGTTTAGTTTTTGGTTTTGCATATAAAGAGCTTGATAAAGCTTTAGTTATGGGCAAAATAGGTGGTAATATGATGTATGTAAATAGTGATACTACAAATTATATACATAGATACTATCTCAGAGGTGAATATAAATTTGACTATGATAATAAAGTTATTTTAGAAGGGTTCAAACTTTTTAAAGATGGCTACTATTCACCCGGTTCTGGTGGTTTAATTCAAATATTTAATACATTTAAAAAGTTTGATATATATAATGAGTTAGTTTATAGAGAAGATTATAGTCTCAATTATGGAGCTGGTGAAGTTAAAATGGATGCTGGGTATGATTATACACTTGCTATATCATACAATGTAAGCAAAAAACTAAAAATAAAAGCTAAAGGTGAAAACTTACTAGATAAAGCTAGTGAAACATTGATAGATACTACAGGTAATGTAAAAGTGCCAGCTATACAAAGAAGAGCTATATTAACAATGGAGTACACTTTTTAGATGAAACTTTTACTCACATACTTTTTATCAGTACTAATTTTATTTGCGACAGAATCATCTCCAGAGCATAATAAAGTAGTGATTCTTGAAAAAGTTCTTAGTGAACTTTCAATAAAACAAGAGATAAAAATATGGTCTGACAATAAAGAAATCTTAGCTGAACTAAAAAATCATAACAACTATAAAACTGTACAAAGCTGTGAAAATGCTACTATAATTATTTTGGAAAATAAAGATAAATTAATAAAAGCATGTTCTAACAAACATATATTTGTACTAAATTATCAACTACTCTCAGATATTCCCCAAAGCTTTGGTGCTCTTTTCTGGAAAAAAGGACGACCAAACATTGTCATAATAGAGCCAAGGATAAAAGCTCAATCTATAAAAGCGAACAGTAGTTTAAATACATACTTAGAGGAAAAAGTGTGGTAAAGAAAAAAGAGATATTTTTATTTTTTCTACTAATTCTACTTGGTGGATTTTTTATATATATTTATGGTTTTATTAAAGATATTAAAGAAGATATATATACAAAGATAGAATCAAATAAGATTGAAGAGTTATCTTATTTATTTAAAAATATACAAAATGATCTTTTATTTAATAATAAGATACAAAATACAAGTGACTTAGTATATCTTTTATCTAAAAAAGATGTACGAAATAAGTATGAAAAATATTTAAACATACTAACAACACCAAGCTTGAAATATATATATTTACTAGCCAAAGATAATAAAGGTAGATTTAGATTTTTACTAGATGGTTCAAAAACTGATAGAGCCAGTTTTTATCAAAAGTTTGATGTAAATAATGAAATATATGATAAATTATACAAACTAAAAATACCACAAACTATAAAACAAGAAGATATGGAAAACCTATATCTTACTTATTTATTTCCTATTATTGTAGATGGAAATACTATTGCTATTTTAAGTGTTGATATCACAACAAAAATACAGAGTATTATACATAAACTAATTAAGCCACTAGAGTTTTTCTTTATTATTTTAATAATTTTTATATTTATACTTATGCTTATGAGTATTATGCAACTATTTTACTATTTTGTGACTAGGAAAAAAATATTTACTGATCCACTTACACAGTTATATAATAGAAACTATCTAAATGAAATATCTCCTATGCTAGATTTGTCACACTATTCTGTAGCAATGTTAGACTTAGACAAATTTAAACTAATTAATGATTTGTATGGTCATAAAACTGGTGATTATGTTTTAGCAAAAAGTGCTGAAATTTTTAAAAACTCCATAAGAGCTACTGATATACTCATTAGATATGGTGGTGAAGAATTTTTACTTTTTATCTATAATAGAGATGATGATTCATCATTAAAAGTATGTCAACGAATTAGAAAAAATATTAATAGTTCTACATTTCAATATGATGGGAGTGATGTTAAAGTCAATATTTCTATCGGTTTACATGAAAATCCGGCAATAGAAAAGAATATTCATGAAGCCATAAAAATAGCTGACAAGATGTTATATATCGCTAAGAATGAAGGAAGAAATAGAGTTATTTCATATGATGGTAAACAAAAAAAGAAAGTTATTACAAACACTAGGGGGATTGATTTTGTAAGAGAATCTTTAGAAAATGATAAAGTTGTTTGTTACTATCAACCTATATATAATCCATATACCAAAGAGATTGTAAAGTATGAAGCCCTAGTTAGGATTAGAGATAAAGACAATCAACTAATCGCTCCAATATTTTTCTTACCTGAGATTAAAGATACAAATATTCACTATAAAATTACACAAAGAATTTTATCTATTGTATTTGATAAATTTAAAGATAACAATGAATCAGTTAGTATAAATTTAAACTTCTCAGACTTGATAAATAGTGATATTGAAAATACTATAATCAATACTTTAAAAAACAACAAGGATTTAGGAAATAGAATGACCTTTGAAATACTAGAGAGTGATGAAATAGATAATATTCCACTCTTTAAAGAAAAAATTGATTTAATTCACTCACTTGGTGCTACAGTTTCTATTGATGATTTTGGAAGTGGTTACTCAAACTTTCGTACAATTTTAGATATTGAAGCGAATTATTTAAAAATTGATGGCTCCCTTATAAAATATATTGATGAAAATGAGAAAGATTTCAAAGTTGTAGAAAGTATTATCCATTTTGCAAAAGTTGCAAATATGAAAACTATTGCAGAATTTGTACACTCTGAAAGTATATATGAAAAACTACTTGACTTAGATATTGATTATATGCAAGGTTATTATATATCTGAGCCTACAGCTATCTTAAAAAGTAAAGATGAGCTATTTAACTAAAATAGCTTTCTTAAAAATCTACCTAACTCTTTTTCAACTTTTTTACCAGCTTTAGATTTCATAAACTTTTCTAAATCAACTGAAACTTTAGGTTGATTTATATCACCAGTTAAGTGAGTGTTGATTGGATTTTTATTTGCTATTATTAGCAGTTTTGAATCAATCTTTTGAGTTTTAGTATTTAGTTTTGTATTTGTTGTTTTGATTGATGAAGTTCTTGATTTTAAATCAAGATTAGCAAGAATTTTCTCTTTATTAATATTTGCAGATACATCACCTTTAAAAGTTTCTTTATACATATCTATATGAGCATATTGTTTAATTAAATCAAAAGTTTGATTTTTAACAAAATGACCATTTAGTACATGACCGGTTACATCACCTTTAGAAGATGCTAAATTATACTCAACTTTAGCATTTAAAGATGCTTTGAAAAGTTCAGGGTATTTAAGCATATGAAGAAGTCCTAGCGTATCTACTTTTGCTAAATCAGCATGAAAATCATCATTGTGAAGTTTAGCATCAATATTTCCATCAGCTACTTTTGTATGTATAGTTAAATCCAAATCTTTAGCTTTTAATAAATCACCATTTATAGTGATACCACCTCGCATATGTTGTTGTGTAACAAAGAAAAGTTTATCTAATTTTGGGATTTTAGTTACATAATCACTTTTAATAGAAGAGTCTTTTAGACTAAATATAGCAGACTCTACATCAAGTTTTGCTAAAGAGCTATTTAGACTTACTCTTGTATCTAACGTATCCCCTAAAAGTTTTGTAGTAGTATTTAGTTTAAATGTAGTATATGGCATTTTAGATTTAAATTCATAAGCCTTAGTCATGTAAACATTATCAAGCACTCCGTGTTTAATATCTGATTTGATAGTACCACTCAACTGCCCTGCTTTAGCATTTGGTATCTCTACATGTAGAGAGAAAAGCCCATCTGCGTAATGTGGTTGTTTTAGCATATATAGTGCTTGAGCCAAACGAATATTTTTTATATCTGCTCTTAAACTTTGTGGAGCAAAGTTGTTCAATATTGCTTTAAAACTTGTATCTGAAAAAGCTATGTCACTTTTTCCAAGAACAATCATTTCATCTTTTGTACCTTGTAGAGTACCACTTACTCTGAATGAACCACGTACATCAGCACCAGTTACTGGTTTTAAAAGTTCTAATTTTTTTATATTTAAAGCATACTTTATATCTGTTTTTAACGGTTCTGGAATTACATGACCAGAAGATGTAATTTGAAATAGATTAGATAATAGTTTGTAACTATACTTTACGTCATCACCTTTTAACTTAGCATCAAGATTCATAGCAAAAGCAGTTTTTGGAACAGTGATTCCAAAATCTTTTTTCATAACCTTAGAGTTTATTTTTGCTCCACGTGTACTGAGGCTGATATCACCATCGAGTTTATGAGTTTCTATACTTTTAAAGTTAATGTTTAAGTTCACTTCAGCAGATGCATATGCTTTTTCTCCACTCATTTTCAAAAGTTTATCTAGTTGTAGTTTTTGTATTTTTGCAATTATAGAAGTTGGTTTCATATCTTTTAATTC
>Ga0256836_1001342_pt1 | contig 10846 bp, 12 predicted proteins | sample 4561380metaG_FD_185974 | JGI IMG/M metagenome (GOLD analysis project Ga0256836, IMG submission 185974) | Hydrothermal vent microbial communities from Guaymas Basin, Mexico - 4561-380 | ecosystem: Environmental > Aquatic > Marine > Hydrothermal vents | place: Mexico: Guaymas Basin | collected...
CGTATATAGCCTTTCCGAGGGCCCTTGAGACATCTTCGTCCTGGATTCCAAGGGTTATCGGGACGATTTTGACGTCCTTTCCAGCGAGCTCGGCGAGATACTGAATGAAGGGCACCTGAACTTCTATCGAGTGCTCGTACCTATGAGCCAATTCGTCCAAATCCGCTATCCCGGAGAGCTTTGCTATTGCCTTGGCCATCTCGGCGTCAATGGCTATGCTCCCGAGCGGGGTGAGCCACTCACCCTCCGGGTATATCGCTATCGGCGAGCCTAAGCCTGTGTGGTTCGGCCCGAGGATTACGAAGGTCTCCGGCAGGCCGTCCTCGAAGATGGCCTTGTAAGTTCTCGATGCTGTGTAGCCTGAAAAGACATAGCCCGCGTGGGGCGCCACTCCAGCAGTTATCCTTCTCTCGCTTCCCTCCTCACCGAGGTCCCTGAAGAACTCCTCTAACATCTCGATGAGCGCCTCGTCAGATGGATAGAAGCTTCCCGCGACTGCCGGGTACCTTATCATCGCCATCACCCCCCGGAGTTAGTTGACGTAAGAGTTTAAATACCTTGGGTTAGTTTAAGTCCAGACCCCGTCAGGGGCAGAACAACGAGTGCCCCTTTTTCAACCAGGCCCCTTTCAATGAGCTTCCACAGCGCGGAGAGGACAACGGCAGATGTTGACTCGACCAAGAAGCCATGCCTCTTAAGCCAGCTGAGTGCGCCAATCGTTTCAAGCTCGTCAACGCTCACGCAGAGCCCACCGGTCTCTTTCAGCGCCTTTCTCATCTCATAGTGCCTCGGCGGTTCGGGAATGGCTATACCTTCAGCGAAGGTGTTTTTCACTGCCGAGCGCTCGCAGAGGCTTTCGTAGCCGGAAGCCTGAACCGCAACGAGCCTTGGAAGTCTATCAATTTCCCCCATTGCACTTAGCTCGGAAAAGCCCTTCCAGAGGCCGAGAAAGAGTGTTCCGCTTCCGGTCGGGGCAAGAACCCAGTCAGGAACGCCAAGTTGCTCGTAAAGCTCAAAGGCGATTGTCTTGGTGCCCTCCATGAAGTAGGGATTGAACCAGTGGGAGACGTAGGTAACTCCCCTCCGCTCGGAGAACTCGACCGCGCGCTCGTGGACGGTCATCCTATCGCCGTCAACGTAGTGAACCACGGCACCAAGCCCCTGGAGGAGCGAGAGCTTGCCGGGACTCGTATCGTAGGAGACGAAGGCATGAACACGGATTCCGTTTGCAAGGCCGTAGAGCGCGAAGCTCAGCGCAGCGTTGCCGGAGCTATCGAGGACGACCTCTTTGATGCCCTCGTCGAGCAACTTTGAAACCGTAACCCAGGTGCCCCTGTCCTTAAAGGAACCGCTCGGCTGGAGGTAATCAAGCTTAAAGAAGGCCTTAACACCGTTGATTTCGAGCCCGCTTACAGGCGTAACCGCTGGAACCGGGGCTACTTCCCCGTTAACGGGCAGATACCTGCGGTAGCGCCTCACGTCAAGGAACGGCTCTGGTGTGAAGGCTTCTAAGTTCCGCTCAACGAGAAGCGTTCCTCCGCAGTCGCAGGTAAGGCGAAAGGTTTCTGGATAAGTTTTCCCGCAACGGGAACAGCGCAGCATAGCATCACCTTTTTTAGGGATGGTGTGGAATAAAGGACATCGAAACTTAAAAAGGTGGTTGCCATGGGTGAGAAGTTCATTTCAGCCGAAAGGCCACAAACAGAGGAAGGCTACCAGTACCACATAGCCTGCAAGCCCGGTGATGTTGCGCGCTACGTTCTCCTGCCGGGCGACCCGGAGAGGGTTCCGAAGATAAGCTCCCTCTGGGATGAAGCAAGGGAGATAGCCTTCCACCGCGAGTACAGAACGCACACGGGCAAATACAAGGGCGTTCCAATAAGCGTCACCTCGACGGGGATAGGCGGGCCTTCGACCGCTATCGCCATCGAGGAGCTCGCGGCGATAGGCGCTGACACGTTCATAAGAGTCGGCTCCACCGGCGCAATCCAGCCGGGGATGGAGATAGGGGACCTGATTATAGCCAAGGCCGCTGTGAGGCTTGAGGGAACCTCAAAGCAGTACGTCCGCGTCGAGTACCCGGCCGTTGCTGACCTTGAGGTGACGCTCGCGCTCATAGAGGCTGCCGAAACCCTCGGCGTTAAGTACCACATAGGCATAACTGCCTCGACGGACAGCTTCTACCTCGGTCAGGGAAGGCCGGGTCTGAACGGCTACTTCCCAAGCTTCGCGAGGAACATCCTCGACGACCTCAGGCAGGCGAGGGTCACGAACTTCGAGATGGAAGCGGCCACGCTGTTCACGCTTGCCAACATCTACGGGCTCAGGGCAGGTTGCGTGTGCGCCGTCTTCGCGAACCGCATTACGAACGAGTTCGGAAAGGCCGGAGAGAAGGAAGCCGCGATGGTCGCGAGCGAGGCGGTGAAGATACTCGCCGAATGGGACGAGGAGAAGGAGAAGAAAGGAAAGAAGGTGTGGTTCCCGGGGCTGAGGGGTTGAGATGGACGAGAGGCTGTTACTCGTCAGGCAACTCCTCAGTGAAGGGGACGTTGCGGGGGCAGAGGGGGAGGCAAGGAAGATAGAAGACCCCTACTGGCGCTCCTACGCCCTGAGATGGGTCGCAGAAGCCCTTGCGAATGAACCGGAGAGGGCCCTCGAGGTGGCACTGTCCATAGAGGAACCCTCGGTTAGGGACGAGGCGCTTCGCTCCCTGGCCTACGTTTTTTCCAAGAACGGGAAGTTCAAAGAGGCCCTGGAAACTGCGAGAAAGATTGAGAACTCTTTCCTGAGAAAGAAAGCCTTTCGGGCGGTTAGCAATTTCCTGGCGAGGGCCATAGCGACCAAGGGCATTGAGATTCGGCTGAGCGACCTGAAACTCGATGAGAGAGACCTCGAGGACCTCAAACCCCTCCCCTATGGAGTTATCTACAAGGACGGCAAGCTGATGCCTGGCTCGGTGCTCCACAGGATTAAGGGGGAGGTCATGGGTGGGGTAATAGACAGGTCGGCAGAGGGGCCAAAGAGGGAACCGCCGAAGCCGATTTTTGAAAGCGAGGAGTCAGAACCTGAGGACTACGTGTTCGAGTACATCAGAAAGCTCATCGAGGATGGTGGGCTTGAAGAAGCCGAGAAGCTCGCAAAGGGGCTTCCAGAGCCCTTCAGGAGCTTTTACCTTGAGGAAATTGGCGTGAAGCTCCTTGAAACGGGAGACACGGCCAGGGCAGAAGAAATATTCCGGGAGCTCGAAGTTTCGGATGTCCTGGGGTCACTCTTGGCCAGGAAAAACCTCGACCGGCCGGAGCTCGTTTTGAAGTACCTCGAAAAGACCCATAACCCCGCAACGAGGCTGATGGTAGCCTATGAGGTCACCAAGGAGAGGGGAGTTGACACGGAGTTCCTACGAAACGCGCTGATATGGGCAACGGACGAATGGAAGAGGGGCAGGATTCTGAAGTTCCTCGCCTTTGAGATGCTCGAGGAGGCCAAGAAAAAAGGCGACGAACGGCTGAGAAGGATTTCCAGGGAGCTCTTTGAGCTTGGAAAAAGCGTTGAAAACTCCAGTGAGAGCTAAAACCTAATATTCTTTTTTGTTATGAGAGAAAGCAGACCGAGAGAACTCGTTTTGAGATGAAGTCCCAGAAGAAGTTTGTGGTGCGGTGGCCGGGATTTGAACCCGGGCCAGCGGCGTGGCAGGCCGCTGTCCTAGCCAGGCTAGACTACCACCGCACAGGCCCGATACTAACTCATCCGGAGAGCATTTATAAATTTTTCGGTCTTTGGGAAAGGTTAAATTTATAAAGCGTTTCCGAGAAGGGTTAGCGGGCAGTGCCCCGGTGGCCTAGTCTGGATAGGGCGCGAGGCTGCGGACCTCGAGGTCCGGGGTTCAAATCCCCGCCGGGGCGCCAGTTACAAACTTCGCCTGCGCGAAGTTTGACCAAGGTTCGTGATTCTTTTCTAAAAAAGCAACTCCAAGAAGTTTGCACTCTTAAAAGGCAGTACACCATTTGTGAAGAAAAGGAAATTCAGGAGAAAACTCATGTTCTCAGCTTCGCCAGCGCGTCCTCGGCCGCCTGGAGTATCTGATAGCCGACGGGCGAGGCCGTCAGAAGCGGATGGGTCGCTATCTGGAGGGTGTAGAGTTCGCTCGCCGTGAGCCTCTTCTGTATGGCCAAGGCAAGGATGTTTATCATCTCGCCGACGCTTTTGCCACCAGCTATCTGGGCCCCGAGTATCGCACCCCTGTCGCGGGAGAAGATGAGCTTCACCGTCACCATCGAGGTGTCCGGGAACTTCGCCGGGTGCCTGTCCGGGCCTGACGCCCTGCCTACTATGACCTCGAAGCCCTCTTTTTTTGCGGCTTCTTCGGTTAGGCCCGCCGCGGCCAGTGTGAGACCTGCCACGTGGGTCGAGTAGGCACCTATAGTCCTTCTGTTCTCCCTCACAATCTGAAGCTTGAAGAGGTTGGCCCCTGCAATCCTCGCCTCGAAGGTGGCCGTAGAGGCGAGCATAAGGCCGTAGGGCTTGCCGGTGAAGAAGTCCCTGTGCTCCACGCAGTCGCCGACCGCAAAGATGTCGGGATGAGACGTCCTCATGTACTCGTCGGTCCAGATGCCGTAGCGCGTAACCTTGAGGCCGGCCTTAACGGCCAGCTCAACGTTGGGCCGGTAACCTGTGGACAGAATTACCAAATCGGCCGGGATTTCCCTTCCGTCGAGGAGCTTGACTTTCTCCACCTTCCCGTTCCCCGCAAAGCCCTCAACCTGCCCGTAGGCAATTTTTATTCCAGCTTCCTTCATCCTCTCCTCAATCATCTCGCTGAACTCCGGGTCAAAAGAGCTTCTCAGAAGCCTGCTCCTGACGACCAGAGTCACGTCCTTGCCAAGCTTCCTTATCTCGTCGCCAACCTCTAAGGCTATGAAGCCCCCGCCGACGATAACAATTTTCTCGGCTTCCTCTACCTTCTCCCGGAGCTTCTTGAGGTACTCGTAGTCCTTGGGGACGGTGTATATCCCATCGAGGTCAACCCCCGGGAAGTTCGGCCTTGCAGGCTTCGAGCCTGTCGCCAAGACCAGCTTCTCCCAGGCTATCTCCTTTCCGGACTTGGTCCTGACGACCTTCCTCTTCGGGTCGATGTCGGTAACCTCGTCCGTCAGGATATCAACGCCAAGGGGCTCCAAGAACTTCTCAACAGGCAGTACGTCGTCGTCAACACTCTTCAGGGTTCCGAAGATGTAGGGGATTCCACAGGGAATCATGCCCACCTTTTCCCTCTTGATGACGAGGACGCTCCTGTCGGGGTAGAACTTCTTGGCCGAGATGGCCGTTGTGATACCCCCAGCTGAGGCTCCGATAATCACGACATCGTACTTCATTCGCATCACCGGAAGAATTAGGCCTCCCTACTATTAAACACTTTCTTTAACCTTCGGTTCTCAACGTAAGCACTTTTCGGGGGAGAAATGGAGGGAAAAGAACATCACTCGCCCGTTGCACCCTTAAGGGCATCCTTGCACGGACAGCGACGCTCCTTGGGGATGTGCTCCACTGCCTTCATGAGGAGGAGCTTTATCTCCTCGCCCTTCTTTGCCATGAGCTCGACGACCTCGGTGTGGGTGAGCTTCTCCTTGCTGATTCCCGCGGCGTAGTTGGTAACTATGGCAACGCTCGCGTAACACATCTCAAGCTCCCTCGCGAGAACAGCTTCCGGACACTGGGTCATGCCAACGACGTCCGCACCGAGTATTTTGAGCGCCCTTATCTCCGCCCTCGTCTCGAAGCGCGGTCCCTCCATGCAGGCGTAGGTTCCGGTCGGGTGGTAAGCGAAGCCGAGCTCCTTGGCCGCTGTTATGAGCGCGTTCCTGAGCTCCGGGCAGTAGGGGTCGGTAAAGTCCACGTGGGCGACGAACTTCCTGTCGTGGGGGCTATCTTCACCGTCGTAGAATGTGTAGTGCCTGGTCTTCGTGAAGTCCATGAGCTGGTCGAGGATTACGAAGTCACCGGGCTTCATGTCGAGGTTGAGAGAGCCAACGGCTGAAGTTGCCAGAATCCTTTCAACACCGAGCTCGTGAAGCGCCCAGATGTTGGCGTGGTAGTTTATCTTGTGGGGCGGAACGCTGTGCTTCTCCCCGTGCCTTGGCAGGAACGCTATCTCCTCGCCCTTGTAAGTCCCTATCTTGACCCTTACCGCTCCGTAGGGGGTCTCAACGGTTTCCTCTCTTACGTTCTCAAGCAGTTTAGGGTCGTAGACTCCGGAGCCTCCAATGATGGCTATCCTCGGCATGGTATCACCTGAAAAGAGAATTGAGGGAGAACTTTAAAACGTTAGCTTCCTTCCCAGAGTTTGCGCTGTGCTTCGGCGCGCTCCTCGATGTCCTCTTTTAACTCGCCGCCGGTTTGAACCTCAAGGATTTTGGCGAGGATTTCGCTGAGGAGCCACGAACCCCAGCGCGGGTCTTTCACTTCGAGCGATGCATCTATCGCCCCGTCAACGTCGTTCTCCTTGAGCTTCTCAACGGCGATGCTTCCGAAGGCCAGCGAGCGGAGATACGGATTGGTCACTTTCGAAGCCAGCTCCCAGGCGTCGTCGTAGGCGTGGAGCTTTGACAGGTAGCGGACCGCCTTGACTATTACCCTCTCGCTGTCGGTTTCAGAGCCGATTCTCTTCACGAGCTCGTAGTACCCGTAGTTGGGCTGTCTTTCAAGGAGGGCATCAAGGATTGCGCTCATAACGAGCTCCTTCTCATCGCCGATGAGTCTGTCAACAAGCCTCTCCAGGAGCTCGGGTCTATCAAGAACCGCCAGAACTATTGACTTTAGAAGCTCTGGGCGAAGCTCACGGGGAACCTTCGAGAGAACTCCAATGACGAAGTCTATCTCCCCTTGGGCCGCAACACCTATAAGGAACGATATGAGTACTTCGAAACCCACTTTCGAGGAGATACTGAGAGCTATATCAACGAACTTCTCGTAGGTGCCCTCCGGAACGTTGGCCTTCTTGAGATGAACCGCGACGGTCTTCATGGCCTCCCCGAGCCAGTACTCACTCTTGAACTCAGAGAGAACCTTGATGGCACTGCCGAACTCCTCACGCTTAAGGTGCTCTTTAAGAACCTCGTACGCCGCGATGGAATGCCAGGGTTCGTCTTCGATGAACTCAAGAATGAGCCGGGCCTTCCGCAGGTTGCCCTTTTCAATGTAGCTATGGAGAACCTGAAGAAGTGTGTCGTTGCGCTTAACGCGGTTCTCAATTTCCTTGGCGTAGAAGAAAGCGTCGTCAACCCGTCCAAGCTCCAAAAGCCTGTGGACAAGTTCCTCAAGCATTTCATCCCGTAGGGGTTGGGGGAAGGTCTTAATGGACTCGTAAGCCTGAATAAAGGTCTTCGTGGCGCTTTTGGACCCGGTCTTTCCGAGAAAGGTGGCGACCTCTATAAGGGCCTTCACCATTAATATTGGATTGTCCATGGAAGCAACGGCCTTTAAGGCTCTGGTAAACGCCTCGCCGTAACGGGGGTTTTTAGCCCGGTGCATGTAGTACCCAATTCTCGCGTACGTTATAGCCCGGAGGTAAGGGTCCTTAATACTTCTCGTTAAGTAAAGGACTTCATTGTAAAGGTCAACCGCCATGCTCCCACCAAGTCAGGTAAAACAAAGCCCTATTTATGATTTCCGCCTAAAGTCAGAAGTGGATAAGGCAAAAGACGAAATCATCCCATCTCGTCGTAAACGACGCCGACGACTTCACCATCGTCAAGCGACACAAAGCTAACCTTCGTTTTCTTTCCAGTCTTGGGGTCAACGACGACGAAGTCGGGCTTGAGAAGGTATTTGCTTGAGGGCATCCTCCAGACATCGCCGTAATGAACCTTCATCTCCTTCAAAAACCTACCAACATCACGCTTCAGCACCGTTGTCATAGGTATCACCACTACTATCTACAACTTCAAAGTATAAAAGGTTTTCTGATAGACATTCGTTAAAAATAATATCGACAATCAGCGAAGATGAAGGTTGAGGCAGAGAAGGGAGCCCATTGGAACACCGATTTCTCTCGCGATTGCAGGGCACTTTGCCTTGAGCAGGAAGAAAATTCTGGAATCGTTGAGCTCGCTGAGGGTCTCGAAGTTGGCTTGTCCCTTCGCTATGACAACGTCCGCCGAGCGGAAAACCCTAAGGAACTCCCCGGAAACGTAGTCAAGCGGAGTGCCGGGCAATCTTGAGCCCGTCGAGATTACCTCCGCGATTTCCCCAAAGCCAGCCTCGAGGAGGTCTTCAACGGTCGCGTCGTTTATTATCGGGCCTGCTTTACCCGCGACGATTATTTTAAGGTCGGGGAACTCCTCCCTCAGCTTCTCAATGAAGAGCCTGTCGAAGTATATCTCACCGCAGTTATCAACGAGGTAGAGGAGTGTCCCAGCGCGCTTCAGCCTCTCGAAGAGCTCATCGCTGTGGTCTATGAGAAGGCTCTCATCGAGAACCCTTCTTATGTCCTCCTCCAGCTTCTCGGGATTGTAGCCCGTCGAGAAGTCCACGACGTTCCCGGCTATCGCGAGTTTTAGTGCGGTTTTAAGGTCGGAGTTCTCGAAGTGACCGACGAGCCTCCCAGCCATCTCGTTTGAAAGGCGCTTGTATTCCCTGAAGGGGTCGTCGTTCCCAGTGAACTCGTAGAGGTCAAGGAAAAGCAATCCGCCTGTAACCGCTGGAATTGAGTCCTTCGAGAACAGCTCGGAGGCGCGCTTGAGAGAAAACAGCATCGCGTCCCTGCGGGAATTCTCATCGGTTAAGCTCATCTCGACGATTTTCTGACACTGATTTATCGCACAGGAAACGCACTCGTGATGAATCCTCATAGCACCACCGGGAGAAATAGAAAGGACCGTTTAAATACTTCACTGGAGCATCTCAACGTACTCGAGCTCCTCGGGTATGGGCTTCCTTCTCCTCTTCTCCCTCTCACGCATGAGCATGTACTCGTACATGGCTATCGGCCATATCATTTCTCTCACCCCCTTTTCTTTCTCTCCAGTTTATCATACGCCTTTTTTAGTTTAAAAAGGTTTTCAGCGCCGTTTCTGGCAAGAATGACACTTTCAGCTCTATACTCGCTCAAAAAATGCCTTAAGACGGATTTTGAACTTCAATGAACACTTTTGTCCAAAGAAAAGAGACATATCATCGCTGTTTTTGAAAAATGCGTGCATTTATACAGAGTTCTCCCACCCAACCGTTTATAAACTCCCCGGCCCTCATAGTAACGGTGGTGAGATGGCGTTAGAAAAACTTGGAAAGGCCCTTAACAACGCCCTCAGGAAGCTCGCGCGCTCCGGAACCGTTGACGAGGCGACGATAAAGGAGATAGTTAGGGACATCCAGAGGGCACTCCTGCAGGCAGACGTCAACGTCAAGCTCGTTCTTCAGCTCACGAAAACAATACAGAAGAGGGCCCTCGAGGAGGAACCTCCCGCAGGCGTCAGCAGGAAGGAGCACATAATCAAGATAGTCTACGAAGAGCTCACGAAGTTCCTCGGAACCGAGGCAAAGCCCCTTGAGATAAAGGAGAGGCCGACAGTTTTGCTCACCGTTGGTATTCAGGGCTCAGGAAAGACGACGAGCGTGGCGAAGCTGGCGAGACACCTTCAGAAGAGGGGCTATAAAGTGGGCGTCGTCTGTTCCGACACCTGGCGTCCTGGAGCCTACCACCAGCTCAGACAGCTCCTCGACCCCTATGGCATAGAGGTCTTCGGCGACCCCAACGAGAAGGACGCGGTCAAGCTCGCGAGAGAAGGGGTTGAGCACTTCCGCGAGAAAGGAGTTGACGTCATAATCGTGGATTCAGCCGGAAGGCACAAGGAGGAGAAGGGCCTCATCGAGGAGATGAGGCAGATAAGCGAGGCCATAAAGCCCCACGAGGTCATCCTCGTCATAGACGGAACCATCGGCCAGCAGGCCTACAACCAGGCGCTGGCCTTCAAGGAGGCAACGCCGATAGGCTCGATAATCGTCACGAAGCTCGACGGTTCTGCCAAGGGCGGTGGAGCGCTTTCCGCCGTTGCCGCAACGGGGGCGCCGATTAAGTTCATCGGTGTCGGCGAGAGGATAGACGATTTGGAGCCCTTTGACCCCAAGCGCTTCGTTTCAAGGCTCCTCGGCCTTGGAGACATTCAGGGACTCCTTGAGAAGATTGAAGAGCTCCAGAAACAGCAGGAATTCAAGGAAGAGGACGTTGAGAAGTTCCTCAAGGGCAAGTTCAACCTCAAGGACATGTATGCCCAGCTCGAGGCGATGCAGAAGATGGGTCCGCTCAAGCAGATACTCCAGATGATTCCTGGCCTCGGCTATTCGCTCCCCGACGAGGCAATTCGCGTTGGAGAGGAGAAGCTCAAGAGGTACCGCGTTATAATGGACTCGATGACGGAAGAAGAGCTTGAGCACCCTGAGATAATCAACTACTCCCGCATAAAGAGAATTGCCCGGGGTTCGGGCACAAGCACGTCTGAAGTCAGAGAGCTTTTAAACCAGTACAACCAAATGAAGAAGATGTTCAAGAGCATGAACAAGAGAAAGCTTGCCAAGATGGCCAAGAAGTTCAACCTCGGGGGGTTCGGGGTATGATTGAGGCCTTCGTGTTGGTGGTTGTGAAGCCTGGAAACGAGGAGAAAGTTTACAAGGAGCTCAAGAAGGACCCGCGCGTTAAGGAAGATTACAGGGTCTACGGGGAATACGATATAATACTTAGGGTTGAGGTGCCCACGATAGAGAACCTCGACAAGTTCCACGATGAGGTTCTCAGGAAAATTCCGGAGATAGAGATGACTGAAACGCTGATAGCAAGCACCTACCGGGGGTGAGG
>Ga0256836_1001344_pt1 | contig 10841 bp, 7 predicted proteins | sample 4561380metaG_FD_185974 | JGI IMG/M metagenome (GOLD analysis project Ga0256836, IMG submission 185974) | Hydrothermal vent microbial communities from Guaymas Basin, Mexico - 4561-380 | ecosystem: Environmental > Aquatic > Marine > Hydrothermal vents | place: Mexico: Guaymas Basin | collected...
AGGTTGTAGTTAGTCTTTGAGGCTTTATCTGAACAAGTGATACCGATAGTTCTTATTTAAAATGAACTTTTGAGCAGCTGGTTGGTTTAATTTTTATGTCTTCTGAGCTGTACTTCTTTGCAATTAGGTAGAGAAGGCTCAGTATAGGCCACAAGGCTATACCGATAATGCTAATCAAAAGAGCTACTGCAACAATAAGGATACACCCGACTAAGAACCAAGCAGCGAAAGTTTCTAAAGTCAATTTTCTCTGTTTTTTAATTGTGATTAGCTAATCAACTACAGTATATCAAATTAATGTTTATCCCAAATCAGGAAAATTGGACCTGCTTCGGTGTGGGCAATTTTTACTTCTACCTCGTAGATTTCAGACAGGAGCTCCTCGTTAAGTATCTCCTCTTTCTCCCCCACGAAGAATTTTCCGTTGTACCCCAAGAGTATGACCTTATCAATGTACTGCCACACCGAGCTTATTTCGTGGGTTACCATGCAGATGCCGAAGCCCCTCTTTTTGTGGAGGTTGTCAAGGAGTTTTAGAATTTTCCTTGAGCTTTTAAGGTCAACGCCCGTTGTGGGCTCGTCAAGGAAGATGTAGTGAGGGGAGCTTACTAAAGACCTTGCTATTAAGACCTTTCTCTGTTGGCCGCCGGATAGCTGGTTAAATTTCCTGTTTTTTATCCCTTCAAGCTCAAGGGCTTCAATCCACCTGTTTACCTCGGCTATCTCGGCCTCTCCTATTTTTTGGAATCTCTTGAGTCTCGGAAAGAGTCCTGACATTATTACTTCAAAGACTGTTGAAGGGAAGGAATGGGAGTAGCTCTCCATCTGGGGGACATAGCTTAAGTACTTCCTCTCCTCACACCAGCCGGTACAGTCCTTACCGTGAATCAGGATTTTGCCCGATAGGGGTTTCAGAATTCCTAAGATTGTTTTTACTAAAGTACTCTTTCCGCTACCGTTAGGGCCGACTATTACCCAGAACTCCCCTTCCTTCATGTGAAATGAGAGCCCCGAAATGAGGGGCTCTCTGTAGCCTATTGTCAGGTTCTCTACTTTTACTCCTTCCATTACTTCATTTTGAGGACTTGGTCTATCGGCTTAAAGCCTACGATTATGTAGCCTTTGTCCTTCTCACCTTCGGGAATGTAGATTATGCTGGGAGTTGCGTGTACTCCCTTCTTAACGAGCTCCTCTTTCAGCTGGTTAAAGAACTTCTTTAACTTCTCCTGCTCCTCTTTTGAGAGTTTCAGCTCTTTCTCCTTCTCCTCAAGTTTCTTGGCATAAGTCCGGAAGTTGCCGTCTCCGAGGTTGTAGAGCTCCCTAAAGGCTTCGGTTGCTCCCTTCTCTCTTGCGAGCTGGGTGTAGTAGATTAACCCTTTAAGGGAGTTCTCTCCGTGGATAGGGAAGGGTATCATGTGAATTTCTACCTTATTTTTCTCGGCAATCTCTTTAATTTGGTTAAAGTGGCCGTAGCAGAAGGGACAGAAAACGTCCCAGACTATATAGACTTTCCTGTCGGATTTCCCGACTACGTGAGGGATGTTGGCCTCTTGGAGTTTTCTGTCTATCTCTTTAACCCAAGAGAGGTCTACTTTAACCTGCTTTACCGGGTTTTTAGGTCTAATTGGTTTGAGGTGAATCGTTTTTCCTTCCTCTTTTACCTCAAAAATTTCCAGCGTAAGGTATTTATTATCTGGAGAGATAAAGATGTACCTTTTTATCTCTTTTGAATTGATTTTGTCAAGGAGCGTTACTTCAAAGGCCCTGAAGCCGGGAACTTTTACGCTTTCGGCAGACTTTATCTCTTTTACTTCAATACCCCTTACCTTTAGGGGTTTAAGGAGTGCTTTTATTATCGCTTCTTCTTTCTTTATCTCTACCTGCTGGGTTTTTTGGGGTTTTTTTGCTTCCTCTTGGGAAGCCTGTGAGCAGGAAGTTAAAAGCAGTGTTGTTAAGAGTGCGGCGGTTAGAAGCCTCATTTTTCCCTCCCTGAAAAACTTTCCCTCTATTCTACGCCTATGAGGGGAAATAAAAAAGGGGGCGCGGGGCCCCCTCTTTAAGGTCTGTTAATGAAGGGTTAGAGCTCTCCCCTCTTCTGCCTGATTTTTGCCTGCGCTGCAGCAAGCCTTGCAATCGGAACCCTGAAGGGAGAGGGGCTTACGTACTGAACCCCTACTTTCTGGAAAAAGTTGATTGAGCGGGGGTCTCCACCGTGCTCGCCGCAAATTCCGGTCTTTATTCCCGGCCTTGTTTTGTTGCCCAGCTCTACGGCAGTTTCAATCAGCCTTCCTACGCCGTTTTCGTCAATGTGCATGAAGGGGTCACCCTTTAGGATTTCAAGCTCAATGTACTTACCGATAAACCTTCCGGCGTCGTCCCTTGAGAGGCCGAAAGTCATCTGAGTGAGGTCGTTTGTTCCGAATGAGAAGTACTCGGCGTAGCGGGCAAGCTGGTCTGCAATAAGGGCGGCCCTGGGGACTTCTATCATAGTTCCCACCTGGTAGGGAACTTCAATTCCCGTTTCAAGGAAGACCTGAGCCGCAACCCTGTCTATTAACTTCTTCAGCTCTTTAAGCTCCCTGTCGTCCGCAATTAGGGGGAGCATAATTTCCGGAAGGACTTCAACTCCGTTCTTCTTACACTCGCAGGCGGCCTCTAAGATTGCCCTGACCTGCATTTCGTAGATTTCGGGGAAGGTGATTCCCAGCCTTGAGCCCCTTAGACCTAACATCGGGTTAACTTCGTGGAGCTCCTCGGCTCTCTTCTTAATCTCCTCAACCGGAAGCCCCATCTCCTTAGCGGTTCTCTCAAACTCTTCTTCTGTTTTGGGGAGGAACTCGTGGAGAGGCGGGTCAAGGAGCCTTATGTTTACCGGAAGGCCGTTCATTACCTCAAAAATTGCGATAAAGTCGTTCCTCTGCATAGGTAATAACTTCTCAAGGGCCCTCTTCCTTTCCTCGTCGGTCTTTGCAAGTATCATCTCCCTAACTACGGGGATTCTCTCTTCCTTAAAGAACATGTGCTCGGTTCTGCAGAGGCCTATACCTTCTGCGCCGAAATCCCTTCCCTGCTTTGCGTCCTCGGGAGTGTCGGCGTTAACCCTTACCTTGAGGTCTCTGATTTCGTCGGCCCAGCTCATCAGCTCTTCAAACTCGCCGGAAATCTGGGCGGGGATTGTCTTAAGCTCCCCGTGGAAGACTTCTCCTGTGGTTCCGTTGAGGGTTATGACTTCTCCCTTCTTAACTACTACGTCTCCTACCCTGAACTCCTCTTTCTCGTAATCAACGTAGATTGCCTCGGCTCCGACGATGCAGGTCTTACCCATTCCCCTTGCAACGACCGCCGCGTGGGAGGTCATTCCACCCCTTGCAGTTAGAATTCCCTCGGCAGCGTGCATTCCGTGAATGTCCTCAGGAGAGGTCTCGTGGCGAACTAAGATTACCTTCTCTCCCTTCTCGGCCATCTCAACGGCCTCATCGGCGTTGAAGACGACCTTACCGCTTACTGCTCCGGGAGCTGCTGGGAGACCTTTGGCTATTAACCTACCCTCGGCAATCGCCTTCTTCCTCTCCTCTTCGTCAAGCATCGGGTGGAGGAGCTGGTTGATTAGTGAGGGGTCAATCCTTAGGAGAGCTTCCTCTTTCGTAATCAGTCCCTCTTTTACCATGTCAACGGCAATCTTTACTGCCGCCTTTGCAGTCCTCTTACCGGTTCTGGTCTGGAGCATCCAGAGGCGGCCGTTCTCTATTGTGAACTCAATGTCCTGCATGTCCCTGTAGTGCTTCTCTAAGATGTCCCTTACCTTAAGGAGTTGCTGGTAGACCTCGGGGAACTCCTCTTCAAGGGCAACCTGCTCGGGGCTTGTCTTCTGAGCTTTTGTTAGGGGTTGGGGAGTTCTGATTCCGGCAACTACGTCCTCACCCTGAGCGTTTTTGAGGTACTCGCCGTAGAAGACGTTCTCTCCGGTTGAGGGGTTCCTTGTGAAGGCTACTCCCGTTCCGGAGGTGTCTCCCATGTTTCCGAAGACCATTGCGACTATGTTTACTGCAGTTCCGTAGTCTTCGGGGATTTTGTTGATTTCCCTGTACTTTATTGCCCTTGGGTTGTTCCAGGAGTCAAAGACGGCCTTGATTGCCATTTTGAGCTGCTCGTAGGGATCTTGGGGGAACTCCTTTCCTGTTTCCTTTTTAACCAGCTCTTTGTACTGCCTTACGATGTCTTTGAGGTCTTCTGCCGTAAGGTCAACGTCCTCCTTTGCCCCTACCTCTTCCTTTTTCTTTTCTAAAATCTTTTCAAACTTCTCGTGGGGAATTCCCATTACGACGTTTCCGAACATCTGAATGAAGCGGCGGTAGGAGTCCCAGGCGAACCTTTCGTTTCCCGTGCTCTCTGCAAGCCCCTTTACGGTTTCGTCGTTGAGCCCGAGGTTGAGGATTGTGTCCATCATTCCGGGCATTGAGACGGGAGCTCCCGAGCGAACGGCAACTAAAAGCGGATTCTTCCTGTCGCCGAACTTCTTGCCCATCTCCTTCTCAATCTTTGCCATTCCCTCAAGAACCTGCTCCCACATGCCCTCGGGGAACTTCTGACCCAGCTCAAAGTACTCTTTGCAGACTTCCGTTGTTATCGTTATTCCGGGTGGAACCGGGAGACCGAGGTTTGTCATTTCGGCAAGGTTTGCTCCCTTGCCCCCGAGGAGAAGTTTCATGTCGGCACTTCCTTCGGCCTTTCCGCCGCCGAAGTAGTAGACCATCTTCTTAGGCATAGCCGCGCCCCCTTTAAAAAACGAGTTTTGAGAAGTCAAGGAGTTTGTTTAGCTCGTCTGCTATGGTTTTAAGAAGGCTGAGCCTTCTGCTTCTGACCTCTTCGTCCTTGTCCATTACCATGACGTTGTCAAAGAAGGCATCTACCGCAGGTTTCAGCTCCTTAATCAGGATTAGAGCCCCCTTGTAGTCTTTTTGGGAAATTTTACCCGAAATCTCCTCTTTAAGCCGGTTAAACTCCTCAAGAAGTCTCTCTTCGTACTCCCCTTCGGGCGTGAAGGGTTTGGCCTTGAAGCCCTCGGGGATTATGTTGACGACCCGCCTCATCGTAATCAGGACTTCCTCAAACTCGGGGTTGACCCTGAGCTCCTCAACCGCCTCTGCCCTGAGTAGCCCGTCGTAGGGGTCGTCAACTACCGACAGGACGGCCTCAACCGTATCGGCCTTGAAGCCCTTTTCTCTCAAAACTCCCTTTAACCTCTCTTTTATGAAGGAGACGGTCTCGGCAACCGTTTCGGGGCTGAGCTCTACTTCCTGCTCCTGGTAGAGCTCCCTCGCCCTCTCTATAGCCTCGGTAAGCCCCAGGAAGAGCCGGTTCTCTATGAGGGTCTGAATGAGGCCGAGGGCGTTTCTCCTCAGGGCGAAGGGGTCTGCCGAGCCGGTGGGTTTAAGGCCGGCACCTATGAAGCCTGTCAGGTTATCAACCTTCTCTGCAACCGAGAGGGCAATTCCCGTCTGAGTTTGGGCAACCCTGTCTCCCGAGAAGCGGGGAAGGTAGTGCTCCTCTATTGCGAGGGCTACCTCTTCCTTCTCCCCGTCAAGGAGGGCGTAGTACTTACCCATTATTCCCTGGAGCTCGGGGAACTCGTTGACCATTTCGGTTAGGAGGTCTGCCTTACACAGGTAGGCAGCCCTCGTGCTCTCCTCTTTTTTATTAAATCCGAGTTTTTCGCAAATGAAAGGAGCAAGGCTTTCAAGCCTTACGGTCTTCTGGAGCATGTTCCCCAGTTTTTCGTGGAATACTATCCCCTCAAGCTGGGGAACTCTCTCCTCAAGCCTCTTTTTCCTGTCCTCGTTAAAGAAGAAGAGGGCATCTTTTAGCCTCGCCCTCAAAACCTTCTCGTAGCCCAGCCTGACTACCGTTTCGTCCGGCGGCTTTATGTTTGAGACTCCGATGAAGTAGTTTTTGAGGTTTCCCTCTTCGTCAACCACCGAGAAGAACTTCTGGTGCTCCTTCATTACGGTAATGGGAACTTCCTTGGGAAGGGAGAGGAACTCCTCTTCAAAGGAGCCCAAAATCGGGTAGGGGAACTCTGTAAGGTTGGCGGTCTCGTTAAGGAGCTCCTCGTCTTCAAGGAGCCTTCCCCCTACCGTCCCGGCGAGGTCTTTTGCCCTGTCAAGGATTATCGCCTTTCTCTTCTCAATGTCCGCAACTACAAACCTCTCCTCAAGGGCAATGATAAAGTCAAAGGGGTTCTCTACAGTGAAGGGCTCGGGGGAGAGGAACCTGTGGCCGAAAGAGGTGTCGGAACTCCTTATCCCGTCTATCTCAAACTCTATCGTCTCGTTTCCGTAGAGGGCCAAAATCCACCTTATCGGCCTTGCAAACCTGATTTTTTTGTTTCCCCAGCGCATACTCTTTTTAAAGGGAATTGAGGTAATCAGCCGGGGAAGGATTTCTTTTAGGACTTCCGTTGCAGGCCTGCCCTTTATCAGCTTTTTAACGGCAACGTACTGGCCCTTTCTTCCCTTGGGGTTTTCAACTACTATGAGCTCCTCTACGCTTACCCCTTTGGAGCGGGCAAACCCCTCTGCGGCTTTTGTCGGCTTGCCGTCTTTAAAGGCTGCCCTGTACGAAGGGCCGATGAAGAGCTCCTCCCTGTCGGGCTGTTTTTCGGGAACTCCGTCTGCAAGGAGAATCAGCCTTCTGGGAGTTCCGAATACCTCAACGGAGGAGGGAGTAAGGAAGCTCTCCCTCAGCTTTTCTGTAAAGCTCTCCTTGAGGAATTTAAGCGCCGGCTCTATGAACGATGCCGGGAGCTCCTCAGTCCCTATCTCAAGAACTAACCCTTTCGCCTTCACCTTTACCCTCTTTCATTTCCAAGTACTTTTTTGCACACTTTCCCGCAAGCCTCCTTACCCTTGCGATGAAGGCCTGCCTCTCGGCCACCGAGATTGCTCCCCTTGCGTCAAGGAGGTTAAAAACGTGGGAGCACTTGAGGCAGTAGTCGTAGGCCGGTAGAACGAGCCCCTTTTCAACGAGGCGGGAGCTCTCGGCCTCAAACATCTTAAAGAGGTTAAAGAGCATCTCGGTATCGGCCTCTTCAAAGTTGTAGATTGACCACTGGCGCTCGTTTTCCCTGTAGAGGTCGCCGTACTTAACCCCTTCTGTCCACTCTATCTCGTAAACGCTGTCAACGTTCTGAATGAACATTGCAATACGCTCTAAGCCGTAAGTAATCTCAACTGAGACCGGCTCTAAGGTTATTCCTCCGGCCTGCTGGAAGTAGGTAAACTGGGTAATCTCCATTCCGTCAAGCCAGACTTCCCAGCCCAGTCCCCACGCTCCGAGAGTCGGGGATTCCCAGTCGTCCTCAACGAACCTAACGTCGTGCTCTTTAAGGTCAATTCCCAGGGCCTGCAGGCTCCCTAAGTAGAGCTCCTGAGAGTTTTCCGGGGAGGGCTTTAAAATCACCTGAAACTGGAAGTAGTGCTGGAGCCTGTTGGGGTTCTCTCCGTAGCGGCCGTCGGCCGGACGGCGGCAGGGCTGGAGGTAGGCAACTCTCCAGGGCTCCTTCCCCAGTACCTTTAAAAAGGTAAAGGGGTGCATAGTTCCGGCGCCCTGCTCAACGTCGTAAGGGGAGGCAATTACGCAACCCTTTGAAGCCCAGTACTTCTGGAGGGTGAAGATTATCTCCTGAAAGGTCAACTTAACTCTCCCGCCAAGGCTGTTTTGTTCGCCGTAATTTTAATTGAATTTGACAACTTGAGAAAGGTTATTATTTAGTCTGGACAAAATCCGGAGGAGAGCGTGGAAAAGGCTGTCGTAATTTTCTCGGGAGGTCTTGACTCAACCACCGCCCTGTACTGGGCTAAGAGGAACTTTAAGGAGATTTTTGCGATTACCTTTTCCTACGGCCAGCGCCACAGTATAGAGGTTGAAATGGCAAAGATAACTGCCGAAAAGGCCGGGGTAAAGGAGCACCTTATCTACGAGATTGACCTCTCCAAAATAGGAGCTTCGGCTTTGACCGACCTCTCCCTTGAGGTTCCCGAGCCCGAGAGCGTAGAGGAGATTAAAGAGAGGGGAATTCCGATAACCTACGTCCCCTTTAGAAACGGAATCTTTATCTCAATTGCCGCCGCCTACGCCGAGAGCAGGGGTACTGCCCACCTGGTAGGGGGCTGGAACGTAGTTGACTACTCGGGCTACCCCGACTGCCGTCCCGAGTTCTTAAAGGCCATGGAGAGGGCCCTTGACCTTGGGACGAAGCTCGGTGCAGAGGGGAATAAGTGGCACATTCACGCCCCCCTTATAAACCTTACTAAGGGAGAAATAATAAAGCTGGGGCTTGAGCTGGGAGCCGACTACTCCTACTCAATCTCCTGCTATAGGGGCGGTGAAGTCCCCTGCGGAAGGTGTGATAGTTGCCTCTTGAGGGCCAAAGGCTGGGCTGAGGTAGGAGAGGAGGACCACCTCATAAAGAGGCTGAAAGAGGAGGGAAAGATAGTTGAGTAGCAAGAAGTTTAAGTTTAAGCTGACTCAGACAGTCAGGGCTTCCGGCTGAGGGGCGAAGCTGAGCCCGGTCGGGCTCTCAAAAGCCCTTGAAGGGATTGAATTCTTCAGGGACGAAAACCTGATTGTCGGGATTGAGACGAACGAGGATGCCGGCGTTTACAGGCTCTCTGAGGAGCTGGCCCTCGTTCAGACGGCAGACTTTATAACTCCCGTTGTTGACGACCCCTTCGTTTACGGCCAGATAGCCGTTGCAAACGCCCTTTCTGACGTTTACGCAATGGGAGGCAGGCCGATAACGGCAATAAACCTTGTAATGTTTGATACCTGTAAGGTTCCCTTTGACTACCTTCGCCGGATTATAGAGGGGGGAGCGGAGAAGCTGAGGGAGGCCGAGGTTAACCTCGTCGGCGGCCATACGGTAGAAGACCTTGAGACCAAGTACGGCCTTGCCGTTACCGGCGTAGTTCACCCCGAGAAAATTGTGAGAAACTCAACGGCAAGGCCGGGAGACGCCCTTATCTATACGAAGCCTTTAGGAATAGGGGTTTTGACTACCGCAATAAAGGCCGACATGGCTACCCCCGAAGAGGTTGAGGAGGCTTCAAGGGTAATGGCCGCCCTCAACAGGGCTGCAAGTGAGGTTATGGTTGAGGTGGGGGTAAGCGCCTGCACCGATATTACGGGCTTCGGCTTCCTCGGGCACCTTTACGAGATGGTCAGGTTCAGCGGCGTTTCTGCCACCGTTTATGCGGAAAAAATTCCGCTCCTTAAAAGCGCCAAAGAGTACGCCTCAATGGGTCTCCTTCCGGCTGCTACATACGAGAACGTTGAGTACGTGGGCTCTGCCGTCTCCTTCCCCGAAAACTTTGACGAAGACTTAAAGCTCCTTCTCTTTGACCCTCAAACTTCCGGAGGCCTTCTCATCGCCGTTCCGGAGGAGAAGAAGGAGGAGCTCCTAACCCTCCTTAAAGAGAAGGGCGTTGAGTGGGCTACCGAAGTTGGTAAGATAGAGGAAGGAGAAGGAATTAAAGTGGTTTAGGAGAGAGAGTTGTCTAAGAAGAAGGTGGCGGTTATCAGCTTGGGCTGTCCTAAGAACCTCGTTGATACTGAAACTATGGTCGGCCTTTTGAAGGCTACCGGTGAGGTGGTTTTCGTTGATAACCTTAAGGAGGCCGACGTTATCCTCGTTAACACCTGCGGCTTTATTGAGCCTGCCAAAGAGGAGTCAATAGACGAGATACTGAACGCCATAGAGGAGAAGAAGGCCAGCCCTGAGAAGAAGGTCGTTGTTGCCGGCTGTCTCTACCAGAGGTACAAGGAGGAGCTCCGAAAGGAGCTCCCCGAAGTTGACGCCTTCATCGGCGTAAACGAGCTTTTAAAGAGCGTTGAGAGGATACTCAACAGGAAGGTGGCCTTCACCAAACCCTACCTTTTAAGGGAGATTCTGACCCCCCGCCACCTTGCCTACCTGAAAATCTCCGAAGGATGCTCAAACGCCTGTACCTACTGTGCCATTCCCCTCATAAGGGGGCCCTTGAGGAGTAGACCGATTGAGGAAGTTTTAGACGAGGCCAGGAGGCTTGCCGATTTGGGCGTTAAGGAGCTCTACGTCATAGCTCAGGATACGACCGCCTACCTCTACGACAGGGGAGAAAAGAACGGTCTCGTTAAACTCTTAAAAGAGCTTGAGAAGGTTGAAGGGATTGAGTGGATAAGGCTTATGTACACCTACCCATCCCACATAACCGACGAGCTCATAGACTTTTTTGCCTCTTCCGAGAAGCTGGTTAAGTACGTAGACGTTCCCCTGCAGCACATAAACGATAAAGTCCTTGCTTCTATGGGAAGGAAGTACACGAGAAAACAGGCCGAGGAGCTCATAGAGAAGTTGAGAAAGAGAATTCCCGGAATAGCAATCAGGACTACCTTCATAGTGGGCTTCCCGACTGAAGAGGAGAGGGAGTTTGAGGAGCTCCACTCCTTCATAAAGGAGGCCGAGTTTGACTGGGCCGGCTTTTTCAAGTACTCAAGGGAGGATGGGACTGTCGCCTATAAGTTGGGGGATTTGCCCGAGGATGTTAAGAAATCAAGGCTGGAGCTCCTTGAGGAGACCCAGTTCTGGATTTACGAGAAGAGGAACAGGGAGTTTGTGGGAAAGGAGCTCCCCCTTATAGTTGACTCTTCAAGCTCAGAGATGGCCGGCTACAGCGAGGCCCGGAGCTACCGGAACGCCTACGAGATAGACGGAATAGTCTACCTGAAAGGGAGTTTTGAGCCCGGCCGAATTGTTAGGGCAAAAATCACCGGGCTTGCAAGCAACGTTGACCTTATCGCAGAGC
>Ga0256836_1001345_pt1 | contig 10840 bp, 10 predicted proteins | sample 4561380metaG_FD_185974 | JGI IMG/M metagenome (GOLD analysis project Ga0256836, IMG submission 185974) | Hydrothermal vent microbial communities from Guaymas Basin, Mexico - 4561-380 | ecosystem: Environmental > Aquatic > Marine > Hydrothermal vents | place: Mexico: Guaymas Basin | collected...
TTCACTTTTCTGTTCTTATTTTAACTTTTTAAATAAGAATGTTGTATTAAGTGGTTTGTTTTTGTAGGGACATTATATTATTATGAATAAAAAAACATTGAGTAATGATACACTGATTCCTACAAGTGCCGTGAGTGAAAAAGACTTAGCAAGTTCTTTATTTGAGAGTGCAGGAAGTTCTGCCAAAAGTGAGTTTGAAGATATTGATAATATGACATTTGATGAGTTTGAATTTTATGTAAAAGAGATGTTTAATGCCAAAGGCTACAGTAGTTCTTTAACGGAAAAAATACCATCAGAATTTGGGGCAGATGTTATAGCTATTAAAGGTGATGAGATACTAGCTATTCAATGTAAGCATTCAAGAGTTGGAGCAAAAATCGATAAAGAAGCTATCAGACAGTTACATTCCGAAGCAAAACCATACTATAAACCAACAAAATTAATAGCAATAACAAACTCTTATTTTAATAATAATGCTATTAATTTAGCAGAGGTTCATAATATTGAGATTATTGATAGGTCTAATATATTGAATTATTGACCTGTAATCCTCAGTAAATACTAGAGGGTGAACTCAAAACTCTTGAGCGAAGATCTCTATGCCTTTTTCACCGCTGCAGTGTGTTGCATGCGCAGACTTTACTCCCATCTCTTTGAGTTGCTTAATTGTTTCTCTTATTTTTTGCTCATCACTCCTAAGAAGATGAAAACCACCCTCTACACAAAAAATATTTTTACCTAAAATATCCTTAGCAACCTGCACTATATTTTCTATGCCAAAATGTCCACAACCTGTAATCACTTTTGCTCTGTCACTCTCAACTATAAGAGCTTGTTCTGGCATCTCACTTCCTAAAACTCCTGTTGTGTAAAGATTGTCAAAAAGATGCATAGGTTTTTTATTGCATATAACAACTTTTTTCACTAATGACTCTAAATCTTTAATAAGATGTTTGGAGAGAGAAGAGGGAAGAAAAAGAGTTACATTAGGATTTAACTCTATAATAGAATCCAAACCCCCTATATGATCCCAATGAGAATGAGTAATAAAAATATACTCTATCTCTTCTACATTTACCCCAAGTTTTTGCATATTTTTAAGAAGAACTCGACCATTACTTCCTGTATCAAAAAGAAGTTTATGCTCTTTGAGATACGCACTAAATCCCCATAAAGATTGACACTCTTGAGGGAGGCTATTGTTGTCAAAAACTATTTGCACTCCACAAACCTCTCATCAGAGCGCATTGCGCCTACTTCATCACTACTCGATTGCATCCAACCTGTTCTCACTGTACCTCTGACTTGATCAAAATTTGGAATATAGGGCTTTATGTCAAGAAGTGGCGTTTCATTGAGTATATCAATCCCTTTTACCGTTACTATGTTCCCATTTACAGAGACAAGTTCAACAAGACTCATCCCTATAGAGTTAGGATGCATTGGTGTTCGTGTAGAGAAGACACCACGAGGTGTTTTTGTTTTATCGTTAAATGGAACTACTTTTAACTGTGGCTCTGCTACCTTATGAAAATAATAAATAAGATAAACATGACTAAAGCCATCAAGGTCATGCAAACCAGCAAGATACTCCTCTTCAAACTCTATAGTTGCATAGGTATCTTGTGCCCCACAAGGCTGAACTGGCATGTCTTTTAAGTCACAAAAGGGAGACTTTATAGTCGCTATAGCTTTGAGACTTACCATCTACTCGACCTCATTAGTTGGAGTTATTTCGATATTTAAGGCTTTTGTATGGAGAAGTGCATCTGCTATTTTTTTTCTAGCACTTACAATAAGACGAGAAAAAGTTGTACGTGAAATGCCCATTCTATCGGCACACTCTTGTTGGTACAAGCCCTCATAATCAGCTAAACGTGAGGCTTCCATCTCATCTTCTAAAAGGTAAACTCTCTCAAGTGCATTTTTTCTAACACCACAAGGTTTAAAACAGACACCGCTATGGTCGGCTTCTATATTTCTCTCTAGTTTTTTTCTTCTGCGCATTATTTCCCTTTGATTTGTTGGTTTGATTTAAGCTCATTCTCTTTATCTATTGCATCTGGATCAAATTCACAACATTCACTCACTGTTTTTTGAGGATATTTTATATAATAGTATCCATTTCTTATAGTATAGAGTCCAAAAATTACTACACTAATAGCCGCTATACTCATCATCATATTTCTAAATTTTGAATTTTTATAAAGTCCCACAAAAAAACCAAGTGAGAAAAGTGCAGGAACGGTACTAACACCAAAAATAAACATCACTAATGCACCATAGAGTGGGCTTGCTGTACTCGCAGCCGTAATAGCAAAAAAGTAAACTAAACCACAAGGAAGCAGACCGTTAAGCATACCTAAGATAAAAAAACTTGTAAATGATTTTGTTTGTAAGAGTTGGCGAAATAGTTTTGTGTACCAAGAGTTTGAGGCAAAAGAGTGCTCTAAAAGCGTTAAAAATTTAATTTTTCCAGAGAGGGACAAACCTGCTAAAACCATAAATATACCAGCAAAAAGGAGCATTAGTCCATTTGTCAAATTATTAAAGGTAGCAACCCCACCCAAAAAACCGAACATAGCTCCTAGTGTTGTATATGTAGTTATTCTCCCTGCGGAGTAAAGCAAGTGTGCAAAAGACTGCTGTAATTTATTCCACTTATCTTCTACTTTTGTACTACTATAAGCGATGACAATTCCACCACACATTCCCATACAATGCCCAAAAGAGCCTAAAAATGCTATGGTGATAATTGAGAGTATATTTACTGAATCCATAAGAAATTATAACGAACATATGTTCATTAGTCAAGATTTTTCAACACATAATTCAATGACATTGCAAAAGGGATAGCCGCATATGCTAAAACAGCCGCTATAATATATGTAGTATCGAGTCCTATTTTATCTCCAAACATACCCATCGCTAGCACTACTATGGAGCTAATACTAAAATTAATCGTCATATAGACACTATTTATAAATGTTGGCATATCTGTTTTTACTTCATGAATAACAGAGAGCATAATAGGACCATTTGCAAACATAAAAATGCCTAGTAATCCCAAAAGAGGAAAGAGTATGTAGATGTTTTCACTTAGTAAAAAAAGTGTCATCGTTACAGCAGCTCCCGTTGCCATGATAACCAAAGTTTTTTGTCTGCCTATTTTATCTGAAATAGTCCCTGAGAGAAATGTCCCTATCACTCCAAAGAATTGTAAAACAGAGAGTGCCATACTTGCATACCAGAGAGAAAAACCATGCTGAGTAAGATAAACAGCCAAGTAGAGTGTTGTTGCCATTTTCATAGCTGATTGAAAAAACATAAAGCCAGCCATCACACTAAAGAGTGGCATAAACTTTTTTACCTCTGCTAAAGCATCCCCTTTTTCAGCTTTTTTTGTAAATTTCTGCTGCGTAAATTGGAAATCTTTTAAACGATAATAAAGAATAAGCGATGCCACAAACCCAAAGGGCATTAAACGCCAAGTACCCTCTAAACCCCAAAGAGAAACTGCTCCAATGATTAAGAGAGGTCCCACTGTTCGCGCGAGTTCCCCACCTACCATATAAAAGCTCATTCCTCTTCCAATATTCCCCTCCGAAGATGCTTTAATAATTCCAGGGGATGGTATGTGAAAGAGTGTCGAACTTATGCCAGATATAATAAGTAAAACAATTAAAAAAGCATAGGAGTCTGCTACACCTAAAAGAGACATACTCAAAGCTGTCAAAGCAGGAGAGAGTATAACAAAGTAGCGAGCATCTGTTCTCTCGGCTAAAAGTCCAAAAAATGGATTTAAGAGTGATGGCAATTTTCGTGCTATGTCTAAAAAAGCACTCATGACAAGACTCATACCAAGCTTCTCTATAAGAAGTGGCAAAATAGGTGCTAAAAAAGCGGAGTAAGTGTCATGGGCTAGATGGGCTAGGGAGATTGTAGTGACTTGATTTACCTGTTTTTTGTTTGACATAAGAACTCTTCTTTAATTTATTATGAAATAATAACGAACATATGTTCATTATGTCAAGATTTTAAGTCATATTTTTTTAAAGCCCATTCACTCGCCACATAGTATGCAGATAAGTAGCAAAAATCTTATCTTGTTTATACCCACCCTCTTTAGCAGTTTTTTTACTTACTTTATAGAGTTTTATCTCAGTTTTTGGTGCTGTGAGTATTCGTGAGTAGTGAAAAGCATGCCCTTTTATGAGTTCATTTTCTAACTCACACTTATAATAACCCAAACGCTCACGTTTGTTTGTTAGCTCAAATCTTATAGGTAAAATTCCACTCATCTCTTTGTCATCACAAGACTCCCCTAAGTAGATAAGTCCAGCACACTCAGCATAGACTTTTTTACTCTTAGCATGCTCTTTGAGAGAATCTTTAAACGCCAAGGAGTGCTTCACCCTTTGGTAGCTCTCCTCTGTCTCCACATATCCACCAGGGATGATGACTAAATCTGCATCTTTTGGGATAACTTCATCTTCTGTACTATCAATCAAAACAACTTCACGATACTGCTCTTTTAGGTACTCTAAATTATCATGATAAACAAAAGAGAAGTTTTTATCTTTTACAAGGATACAAAGTTCATCTTTTTTATCTCTTTTTTCAAAAGGATAACTTCTTAGAGTACTCACACTCACATCCATAACAGACTCTAAAACATCTAACTCAATATGTTCTAAAACATCCTCTGTTACCTCATCTATAGCTTTTGTATCTAACTCTTTTAAATCAAGCCCAAGATGAGTAGAAGAGAGAGTTTTCAGACCCTTTTGAATCCATCCACACACTTTTATATGAGGCACTTCTTTCTCTATATGTTTTTTCACAAGCTCATAGTGCATCGTAGATGAGACCCTGTTAAGCACTACTGCTTGGATGGTATTATCTTCGCGAAACTCACACATCCCTTTTAAGATAGCTGAGATGGTGATGTAACTCCCCCCTGCATCGAGAATGAGGAGAGAGGGAGCTTTGATGATTTTTGCTATATCATAAGCACTACTCCCCTTGTCCATCCCATCATAGTAGCCCATTACCCCCTCAACGATAGCGACATCTTTATCAAAATAATTTGCATATATCCACTCTACTTGGTTCTCATTCATCATAAAGGCATCAAGATTTACCGAGGGGACACCAGCTATTTTCTCATGAAACTGAGGGTCTATGAAGTCAGGTCCACACTTAAAGGGGCGAACAGATTTTTTATAGTGTTGCAGAAGTGCCATAGTGAAGAGTGTTTTTCCTTGATTGGAGGCTATTGCTGAGATGACTAATGCTTTTTTCAAGATACTTGCCTATAATTAGATAATTTAAAAAATATGGAATAATTTATGAAACGATACAGACATTATAACAAAGGCACAGCAATAATTCTCTCATGTTTTGGTTCAGTTATAGAACAAGAGAAGTATTTGGCGTTTGAGAAATTTATACAAGAGAGTTTTACAGATACACCTGTATTTACTGCATTTAGTTCTAAAATGGTCATCAAAGAGTTAGCGAAAAATGGTGAAGTCTATAAAAATCTTCCACAAGTGATGGCTGATGTCGATATGGAAGGCTTTAAACGCTACATCATTGTAAGTGTAAATATCTTTCCAACAGATGAGCATGAAGTGCTTACTCGTATGGTTAAAGGGTTTAAAAACTTCTCACTTGCAAATATTCGCTATACAAATCCGCTACTACACAAGACCAAAGAGACATCTAACTACCTCAACTTTTTAGATGCTAAAATTCGTGAAAAAAACAGCGACATCATCAACCTCTACATCATCCACGGTGTTCCCGTTCTTAACCTTGGTGGACTAGAGGCTGTTAACTACACAGCTTCATTTTTAAAGATGATAAATGAGAAAAATCTTGCCTGTTCACTCGAAGGTGAGTTTCCATTCTTCGCTATAAAAGATGCCATAAAACGCGACATCCTAAAACTCACTGATGGAGATAAATCTGCTAAGGTTCAAATAGTCCCTATGCTTCTTGTAAGTGGTAACCATTACGACAAAGATATGACAGAGATATGTGAAGAGGTTGGTGAGTACTGTGATGCTTCTATCGTTGACTCTTTTACAGAAGACAAAAAGTTTAATCTTATTGAGCAAAATGAAGTGAGAGAGATTTTTAGAGAAAATATTTCTGTTGAGATTAAGAAGTTGGGGCTGTAAAAGCCCTAACTTTTTATAAACTTTTGTAAAAGCAAAAACATGGATTTTTTTAGATAACATACTTGTATGAAACATAATGATTTAGATATGCAAAACTGGAAAGAACTTGATATAAATACGGATTCACTTTGGATGATAAGTGAGCGAGATAAAAGTGGTAAGCATAAGAATGTATATCACGGTAATTTTATACCTCAAGTTCCAAACCAACTCATCAGAAGATATACAAAAGAAAATGAGATAATTTTAGAACCATTTATGGGAAGTGGTACAACACTTTTTGAGTGTGAAAAATTAAATCGTAAATATGTAGGGTTTGATATAAATCCAGATATGTTAGAGTATGTAAATGATAGTATGAAAGATGGAAATTACAAAGATAATTTTTATATAAATTACTGTAACTCACTAGATGAGATACAAGTAGATGAAAACATAGCAAATGCAGAGATAAAATTTAATGCTAAAAATGTACACTTCGTACTTATGCACCCACCATATATGGATATAGTAAAATTCACAGACAACAAAGATGACCTTAGTCAAATAGACAACATAAATGATTTTATAAAGAAATTTAAAATTATTTGTGAAAATAGTTTAAAGCATTTAGAAAAAGGTAGATATTTTGCCATTGTTATTGGTGATGTTTACAAAAACAGTGAAGTAATACCGCTTGGATTTTACTGTATGGATATGATAAAAAGAAACTTTAAGGTAAAACTAAAAGGTACTATTATTAAAAATATTGAGGGCAATCGTGGAAAACTTGGTGTCGGGGGCATTTGGAGATATAGGGCTTTAAATAGTGACTATTATATCTTTAAACATGAGTATATTTTTGTGTTTAAGAAAGAGTTTTAAAAATGAATTATCATCTGTTTATTGTTAATGAGATAAGCTTAAAATATCATCTTGAATATATGTTTGTAGGAACTGGAAAAAGTAATACTAATTTTGACATAGAATTATACAAAGATATAGCAAGATTAAAACCAAATGATAAAATAGTTTTTTATGTGCAATCATTAAAAAAGTTTTATGGTTTTTTTGAAGTGACATCACATCCTTTTTTTGATAGTACACATTATCTACAACCACATACTATGCCTTTTATAGAAATAAAGAAGTCAAATGGGCAAATTAATCAAATAAAATTACAATACAGAGCTTTAATACAACCTTATCAAGTATTTGAAAATGGAATAGATGAGTTTGATTTAGTTGATATTTTACCTTCAGATGCAAGAGATGTTTTATGGAGTATTTTATATAGAAAACTAAAAGGTACTAGAGGATGTAGTCCTCTATTTGAAAATGAGTTTAATATTATTTTTCACAAAATATCTCAAATCAATAATAATCAATTTTTAAATTATCAAAATTTTACTTTTGATAATGGAGAAATATTACCATTTCAGAATAGCTTTCAATATAATTCCCAAATAAATATTCCAAATATTAAACAAGATATTTTAAATGGAAATTATAGAGAATCACATATTCATACATTATTAATTCAGTTTTTAAATCAAGAACCAAATATTAAATGGTTAGGAAATGAAGTTTATAGTGGTGCTGGTATGCAGGCTATGGATATTTTAACTATTGACAATCAAAATGTTTTTAAAATCTATGAAGTGAAAAAAGAGGAGATAAATAAAGATATTACAATTCAAGTTTTTAAATATATTCAATGGTTACAAAATAGATTTCAAAATTTTATTCCAAATGATTTTCAACCAATTTTAATAGGTAAGAAAATATATGGGCAAAGAAAACTACAAAATAGAATTAATGAATTTAATAATTTTAATAGCCAACAAGTTTCACTACCTATTATCTATATAGACTATGAAATAAATTATCAGAATAATAGTATTGATTTTTATCAATTTGATTATATAAATCAAACTTCTATTTTTATGTGGCAAGTTTAGGAAATAATTATGCCTTATAGAAAGATTATAAAAGATGCAAAAAATCAAAATAAACTAGCCATATTTGTAGGTTCTGGAGTTTCAAAAGGCTCAAATTTACCTGATTGGGGTGAATTGATTGAAGAGTTAAAACAAGATATAGGCATAGAAAATGAAACTGATTTTTTAAAGATAGCACAACTGTATTATTTAGCAGTTGGAGAAGTTACATATAATCAAAAAATAAAAAGTTTTTTCAATAAAAATAGTGAACCAAATGAACTTCATAAACCTATATTTGATTTAAAGCCAAAATATTTAATTACAACAAATTGGGATACATTATTAGAGCAATGGTGTAAAGATAATTATATGTACTATAAAACAATTTCATCAGATTCTGATTTGGTATCTACAAATATAGATAAGATGATTATAAAAATGCATGGGGATTTCAATAGTGATAGGTTTGTATTTAAAGAAGATGATTACATTAATTATTCTCAAAACTTCCCATTGATTGAGAATTTTGTTAAAAGTATATTATCTACTCATACTATTATATTTATAGGGTATTCATATAGCGATATAAATCTAAAATATATTTTTAAATGGTTAGAAAATAGTTCAAAACTACAACCACCAATGTTTTATTTTACTTTTAGTGATAATAAAAATTATGAAAAGTATTTACATAATTTTAAAATTGAAACTGTTGTAATTCCTAAATATGATAAGCCAAAGGATTATCAATATAGGTTAGAAAGATTTTTACAAGAGTTAAATGATACAGTTGATGAAAAAAATATAGATTTTAACTTGGATAAACAATCATCTAAATCTTACCTAGATGTTTTAACATTTATATATAAAAAACTTAAACTTTTAGAAAATCAGAATTATATTTTAAGAGAGCAAATTTCTGAAGTTTTAGGTGAGTGCAATTTTGAATATCACAATAAACAAACATATTTAAATTTTTATACCAATGAACTAACTTGGGAATTTAGTAAAAATTCAAAAACTAAAAGAGATGTGTATAATTTATTTAAAAATTTACTTTTAAATAAAGATGAAATTTTTAGTTGTTTTAATCAAAAAGAAAAACTAGAGATTGAAGAAAAATTATCATCAATATTTGATATATTTATTTTTTCAGATATTGATGGTATTATAGCCAAGAAAGAGGGTAATCAGTTTTGGCCTTATGATTTTTCAGCTAAATGTTCAAAAGATATATTACACATGTATAAAAATCTATTTCAAGATACATTTAATTTATTAGATAGTGATGATACTATTTTAAAACAACAAAATAATATTTTTAGTTTATATCATCTAAGAGAGTATAAAAAAGCTTTTTTATTGAATCAAAAGTTAATTTCTACATGTTTTCAAGATAATGATTATATAAATTTATTGTTTGCTTACTTTAACCATAATCATCTAATTTTAGAGCTAAAAAATAGTACACTAAATGAAAAATTTAAAAATGATGTTTCTGAAACTTGGGCATATAGTTTGCAAAAATATGATTTAGAAGAGAAGTTTTTTGAGTTACCTATCGAAGTTAGAAATCAGCTCAAAACTCTAAAAAGATTTCTAACCTTAGATTTTTTAAATAACTTATATATTAAAGTTGATGAAGAGTATAGCAAGAAAAAAGAACAAGAAGAATCTTTTAGAGATAAAAAAGGTATGTATCTTGATTCTAATGTAGATAGATTTTATGCTTGGCAAAAAGAGTTAGTACTTTTTCATATAAAAAATTTTGTTTTAGTTAATAGACATTCAAGATTTAAAAAAATACATATAAAACTATTAGAAATAGAGCTTATTCGTGGTTTAAATTTTGAAAAGATGGAGTTTGATGTTTATCAAATCTACTCTTTTATCCATTTTGTAGATGATAAAACTTTTAAAAATATGTTTTATAGATTTGTAAATGATGAAAAATATAAAGACAAATTAGCTATAAATTGTTCTTTACAAAATTATTTATTTAAGTTATTGGAAAATAATTATGAATTATATAAAAACAGTAAAACACCTTTAAATTTTAATAGAGATGATGAGATTTTAAATATTATATTTTTATTTTCTATTATTAAAATAGATAAAAAAATCAAATATAGATTATTTAAGAAATTTATTCAAATGATTGAAGAGTATAATGCAAATATAAGTTTGTATGAGGCTATTGGAAGTTTTTTTAGAATTCAATATAATCTCTTTCAAAATAGTATAAATGAAGAAAATATAAATAAATTTTATACAATGTTGTTAGAAAAATTATTGAAATATTTTAATCATCAAGAAATTAATGCTTGGTTTTACAGAGCATTTGAAGATGGAAATTTTGATATATCTTTTATGGCAGAAACAGAAGTATTTGAGAATGAAGAATTAGTAACTAGATTTATAAATAAAATATCTATATTTGAGATACAGAATCAGATAAAAATAATTTTATCATTTTTACTTGGAATTTATAAAATATCAAAAAGTAAAACAAGAAGTAGGATTAAAAAATATTTATTAAATATATTTAAAAATATAGAGAGAATAGATATGAGACTTCATTTTTATTTATTATTTAATTTGATAGGTATAAAAAAAGTTAAAAAGAAAAAACTATTAGAATTTTTAAAAGAGTATCAAAAATATCTTATAGATAAAAATGAATTTAGTTATTTTAATGCCATTAAAAATAATCTATCAAGTGTTATT
>Ga0256836_1001354_pt1 | contig 10810 bp, 9 predicted proteins | sample 4561380metaG_FD_185974 | JGI IMG/M metagenome (GOLD analysis project Ga0256836, IMG submission 185974) | Hydrothermal vent microbial communities from Guaymas Basin, Mexico - 4561-380 | ecosystem: Environmental > Aquatic > Marine > Hydrothermal vents | place: Mexico: Guaymas Basin | collected...
GATGTAAAGCGATGCGGTTTTTATAATCTAAAAGAGGGCATCATTGAAGAGGAGAGCTTTTTATTTGAGAAGCTTGAGCGCCTAGAAGCGCATATTGATGAGCTTTTGAGCTTGCGTGAGGTGAACTTTGAGAAGTGTGAAGATACCAAAAACTGTAACTACTGCCCTTATGCAGTAATGTGTGGGAGAGGCTGATGGCATTTGTAAATAACTTAGCCTATGAGGCGAGTGCGGGAAGTGGAAAGACCTTTATGCTTGTTGTGCGCTATCTCTCACTCCTTTTTCGTGGTGCAGATGCTTCTAAGATTTTAGCCCTTACCTTTACCAACAAGGCCGCTGCTGAGATGAATGAGCGTATCATTGAGACACTGGAGCATCTGGAGTCTCGAGGAGAGCTTTATGAGATAGCAGCTATAACAGAGCTGAGCCCTGAGTATCTGCTCTCGCAAAAACATCGATTACTTGCCTCTTTTTTAAAGAGCAATACCAAGATTATGACCATAGACAGCTTCTTTACACAGCTGCTGCGCAAGTTTTCACTCTATGAGGGATTGATGCCGGACTTTACAACACACGCTTCACAGCATGAAGTAAAACTACTTTTACGTTTTTTAAAAGAGGTGAGTGTTGCCGGTGAGAAGGAGACGCTTATCAGACTCACCTTAGAGGCGAACAAGCGTGTACGTGATATTTTTGCTCTGCTTGATAACTTTTATGAAAAAGAAGAAGAACTCTCAAGGCTTTGCTTTGCTCCAGAGCCGACAGCACTACTTGAAGCAAAGATTATGGAACACTTTAATGCACTTGCACAGATGGTCACAAGCTCAAAAACAGCTTCTGCAACGGCTAAAAAGTCAGTCGATGCAAAGAGCATAGAAGAGCTGCGCCAAAAAGCATGGCTGGAACGTGAGACACTCAACTACAGAACCTTTGCAAAGTGCTACACTCCCGAGATGGATTATGAACTGCGTGAGATACAGCAGCTACTTGGGAAGTACTACAGCGCAAAAGAGCAGAACTTCTTTTATGGTCTGAGTCAGTTGCTCAAGTGCTACAAAAAGGCAAAAAAGGCACTCTATAAGGAAGAGAGTGAGCTTGGGTTTTCCGATGTGACACAGCTGCTCTTTGCCATCTTAAACAGAGTCGATGACAGGGAGTTTTTATACTTTAGAATCGATGCTGCCATTGAGCATATGCTTCTTGACGAGTTTCAAGATACTAGCATCATGCAGTACAAGATACTCAAGCCGATGATAGAGGAGATAACGGCAGGAAGCGGTATCTTTGAAGATGGCTCTTTTTTCTTTGTCGGTGATGTAAAACAGTCTATCTACCGTTTTCGCGGCGGAGTCTCTGCACTCTTTCATCAGGTAGCGCGTGAGCAGGGAACACGCGTTGAGAAGCTCCTTACAAACTACCGCTCAAAAGCAGAAGTGGTCTCTTTTGTAAATGATGTTTTTGTTGACAAGATAGCAGGCTATACGCCACAGCTTGTGCGTGAGGGAGCTGAGGGTGGTTATGTTGAAGTTTTGGAGAGTGACGGACTTGTAGAGAGTGTTGCATTTAAGGTCAAAAAGCTTTTAGAACTCGGTGCCAATGAGAATGACATCGCAGTTTTATGTGTCACGAATGGTGATGGTGAGTTGGTAAAAAACACTCTCCAAGAGGAGGGGGTCAGTGTTGTTACAGAGACGACTACAAAACTTATCAACCAAAAGAGCATTAAGGCAATTATCGAGTATATGAAGTATCTCTATTTTAAAGAAGATATCTATCGATATAACTTTTTTGCTCTTATCGAGCAGCCTCTTGCTGCCATAGAGCATGTGGATATCTCGAGTGTAAAACTCCACGCCATTGCCAAAAAGATAATTGAGAAGTATGGGCTTTTTAGCGATGATTTTCATACGATTCGCTTTTTGCATACTTTGAGTCACTATAAAGATATTGACGCTTTTGTCTTTGAGTATGAGCGACTCGATGTAAGTGCTGCTGCGAGTGATGTAAGTGGTGTGCGAGTGCTAACCATTCACAAATCAAAAGGGCTTGAGTATAAGCATGTTATTGTAATGGATAGAGTAGGTCGTGGGAGTAACCAAAAAGAGAGCATTATCTATGAGTATGATGGTATTGAGCTGCAAAATCTCTTTTTGCGAACCAAAGGGCGTGAGAGTCTGGACGTAGCTTATGCCAAAGCCCTGCAAAAAGAGAATGCGTTAGAGCGTGAAGATAGCCTCAATGCACTCTATGTTGCTTTTACCCGTGCCAAAGAGCATCTCTTTATTATCCAAAAAGAGAAATCTTCTGCTTTTAGCATAGTTGAGCTCTCAGTGATGCAAAGAGGAGAACTCCTTGTAGAGAAAACTCCAAAAGCAGCGCACAAAAAGCATCTGCCTTTGGTCTATGAAGAGCTTTATTATGGTACACAAAGTGACCTGCTTGCTACGCAAAAGAGCGAACAGGAAGATCTCTCGGCCATCAGTTTTGGTCTGGCACTTCACTATATGCTTGAGATGATGGAGAGTTTTGATGAGGCATCGATTGCAAATGCGAAGATGCTGCTGCTTAATAAGTATGGCGCAACTTTAAGTATAGATGAGATAGATGAGCTTGTCAAAAGAGTTACTATGCTTGTTAACAACAGAGAGTTTTTGGAGTTAAGTGAGGGGAAATGTTTTAAGGAGAAAGCCCTTCGCTACAAGAAGAACCTGCGCTATCTTGATCTGTTGGTACACAAAGATGATGGAAGTTATGTGGTGATTGACTATAAAAGTGCAACATCACATAGTGATGAGCATAAAAAACAGGTTGGCTCTTATGTACATGCCGTAAAAAGTATTACAAAAGAGAGTCGTGTCAGTGGGTATCTTTGCTATCTGCTTCCAACCAAGATTCAACTAGTTCAGGTCTAGGTTCTGAGATATAGTAGCCTTGGGCATAGTTGGCTTCCATCTCTTCAATAGCGCGGAAGATTTCTTTTGAGCTGACAAATTCGGCGATGACAGGGATTTTTTTCTTGTGTGCAAAGTCAATAATGGTGCTTGTAACGATTTTGCAATTGATATCATCTGTTAAATGTTTGATAAAACTGCCATCTATCTTTATAAAGTCTATTTTGAGATTGTTTAGTTGTGCAAAGTTGGAACAGTGCGCACCAAAATCATCAATAGCAATTTTAAAGCCATCATCATGCAGTTTATTAAGAAGTTTTTGAATATTTTTGTCTTGGGAGATACTTGTATGCTCCAATACTTCAAAAGTAATGCGTGAAGCGGCAATTTTACACTCTTTGATAGTGGCATTGATAAAGTTGCTAAAGTCAGGATTTTTGATATCATACTCACTTACATTGATGGTAAAATCTTTGTCCGTATCTTTTGCAACACTGCATACATTGTGAAACATCTGTTTAAAAATCTCAAAAATCTGACCGCTGTAGAGCGCTGCATCTAAAAAGTGAGCAGGAGTATAGACTTTTCCTTTATATTCAAGGCGTACAAGTGCTTCATATTTGGTGATTTGTCGCTTTTTGAGACTGTAAATGGGTTGATAGTAGGTTAAGATCTTATCTTTTTTAAAAGCCTCTCGTATGCGTGCACCCCAAAGAGAGTTTGCATGAATTGTCCGTACAATGTTGAGGTTGTCACTGTAGAGTTTTGCATTGTTTTTCCCATGAAGACGAGCCTCTTTAAGTGCAAACTCTGCTTTTTGAATGATATTTCCATCTTCATTGAGAACAACACCAAGGCTTGCAGTGAGGTGTAGTTTTTCACCATTATCAAGTTCAAATATATGTTTTTGAATATTCTCTTTAATATCTCGTATGCAGGTATCAACATCTCTTGGCTCTTTTTCATAGCAAAGCAGGGCAAAGACATCGGATTGTAGATGAAAAACATTCATTTGCTTTCCATACTCTTCTTGAAGAAACTTTGCAAAAGCACGCAAAACTTTGTCTCCATACTCAAAACCTTTGTGGTCATTGATAAGACTGAAATCATCAATATTTATCAAAATGAGCGACTTGTTGCCAGCTGTATCAAGTTTTTCGGAGAGCTTTACCCTGTTTGGCAGTTGTGTGATTTCATTGGTTGTCATTCGTTTGTAGATGGCATCTCTGCTCTCTTGTATCTCTTTAAACTGATCGTACTGTTTAATAGCAGTACGAATGACATTAAAAAGTTTTCGCTCACTGATCTCATCATACTCTTTATAGTCATTTATATCATAGCGCTCTATTATCTCTTCTGGAGGCATAGTTTGAGCCTCTTTGCTCGCTAATAAAATGATACGTGTGAGTTTGTTCTGTAGTTTGTTGCGAATGTAAGAGACAAGCTCAAGTTCCAAAGAGGGTGTTTGCATGGATATATCAATAAATGTAACGGCTATATCAGGATGTTCTTGAAGAAGGGATTTTGCTTCATCTATATTTTTTGTATGAAAGAGGTAGAGTCTTTTATTGTTTATATAGATATTTTTTGCAGCTGCTTCTATCGCCGTGTGAAGAGTATTGTTATTTTCAACGAGTAAAATTTTCCAGACCTGCTCTTGCATAAGAGCCCCTTTTTATAGATAGCTTCATACTTTATTATAACGAAGAAATTATAAAAAACAAAGTCATTTGTTTTTTATGCCTTTAGCAGCGCTCCGTCTTGGAGCTTGTAAACGCTGGATGCAAGCTTTTGAATCTCTGCAGGGTCGTGACTGACCATAATGGTTGTTGTCTCAAAGCGTTTGTGGAGTTCTAAAAGCTCATGCTGGAGTTTTATGCGCATCTGGGGATCAAGTGCAGAGAGCGGTTCATCTAAAAGCAGCAGTTTTGGTTTTCTCATCAGTGCTCTGGCAATGGCAACACGCTGTTTTTGTCCGCCGCTGAGGTTCTTTGGATAACGTGAGGCAAGACCGGTAAGCTCCATCATTTGCAGCAGTTCATGGGCAAGTTTTTCATCTTTTTGCACAAAGAGCAGATGCTCTTTTACTGTCATATTCTCAAAAAGTGCATAGTCTTGAAATACAAAACCGATAGAGCGCTTTTGAATGGCCAGTTTATGTGTGTGCGTGAGCCACTCTTCATCTTCAACTTTAATTATTCCGTCTGCATCTTCAAGCCCTGCAATGATGCGTAGAAGAGTGCTTTTTCCACTCCCGCTTCTGCCTGTTATGGCAAGAAATTCACCTTTTTGTATTTTGAGTTGCACATCGAGAGGAATAATGCCCTGGGCACCTTGCAGTTCTTTTTTTACAGCTATCTCTACCATTAAAAGCGTCTCCTTTTTTGAAGTGCATTAAAAAAGTAAGCACTTAAAAGTACAACAAAAGAGAGAGCAAGCATAATAGCACTGTAGATATGTGCCGTGCCATACTCCATGGTCTCTACCATCTCATAGATAGCAACCGAGGCAACTTTTGTCTCTCCGGGAATGCTTCCACCAACCATCAAAACAACACCAAACTCTCCGACAGTGTGGGCAAAGGTGATAATAAGTGCTGTAAGCAGGGCTGGTTTCATATTTGGCAGAGCGACATAAAAAAGTGTCTGAAGTCTGCTCTTTCCTGCAATATAGCTGGCTTCTATCATATGTCGATTGAGTGATTCAAAACCGTTTTGTAAGGGTTGCACCATAAAAGGCAGAGAGTAAAAACAGCTTGCAACGACAAGGCCTGTAAAAGAGAAGACAAGTTTAATGCCAAAGTGTTCTTCAAAAAAAGCACCGATGGCAGCATCGGGTGAGAGTGCCCACAGCAGATAAAAGCCAAGTACTGATGGAGGCAGTACAATAGGAAGTGCTGTGAGTGTTTCTAAAAAAGGTTTTGCCATTGAGCGAGTCTGCGAGAGGTACCATGCAAGCGGCAGGGCAATACAAAAGAGTATGAGTGTTGTCAGTGATGCCAGTTTAAAAGAGAGATAGAAGGGTTCAAAACTCATTGGTAACCATACTTTTGAAAAATTGTTTTTGCTTGCTTGCTAAAGAGATAGCGATAGAACTCTTTTGCTGCATTATTTGTTTTTGCGTGCGTCAACAAAAGAGCACTCTGTTTTATCGGTTTGTAGAGAGTAGGATCTACATCTATCCAGTTTACTCCTTTTTGAAAGCGGCGTAGCTGAGGTGCATAAAGAGCAGACTTTGCAATAAAGCCAAAGTCACTTGCATGCAGTGTATAGTTGAGTGTTTGGGCAATAGACTCTCCATAGATCAGCTTCTTTTTAATCAGTTTGTAGAGGTGTGCATTTTGTAGGGCTTCTATGGATGCTTTGCCATAAGGTGCTGTTTTTGGATTGGCAACGGCAATGCGTTTGATTGTGCTTTGTCGTAAAATATTAAGACCTTTTGAAAAATCATGCTTGTTTACGCTCAAAAGAGCAAGTGCACCTTTTGTATATACTTCAGGCTCACGCAGCCCTTTTTTTGCTGCATAAAGCTTTGTGGGATAAGTAGTGTTGGCACTGAGAAAAATATCATAAGGTGCAGAGTGAAGAATTTGTGAGGCAAGTTTACCACTCCCTGCGAATGTTATTTGAATTGTATCGTTTGGATGTTTTTTTTGAAAATCTGCACGCAGCTCTTTTATAACAAAAGTAAGGTTGGCTGCTGCTGCGACTTTGACAAGCTCGGCGTGAAGTGAGAGTGTAAAAAAGAGTAGATAGAGTATGAAAATCTTTCGCATAGTCTCCTCCTAAAAGAGATAGTTGAGCTCAAAACGAGCATCTATATAGTCTGATACATCAGATGAATTACCACGAAAATCCCTGTAACCCAAACGCATTCTGTACTGCAGATTTGGTAAAGAAGGCAGGTTTTGTACTAAGCCTGCATAGTACAAATAGCTTTGTGCCAAAGGTGTCTTTTTTCTGTCTCCGTCAATATAGAGTATAGAGGTTTGCAAAAAAGGTTTGGTATATATGCCTTTTTGATTGGCACCTTTTACAAGTTCTATACGGTATGATTTTGTGTTGGCCTTCCAGTTCTTTATTCCCATTGAACGGGTATAACCTGTTGTTGGAAAACCTCTCCACGGTGTTACCAAATCGGCTTTATTTAAAATATTTGTATAAGCGAGATTGAGCTTATAGTCTGAAAATCGTGCTACTAAACGAGCAGCTATCATATCACTCTTTAAAGAAGAGGGATCTTTATAGGCATCAGATCCGTTAAGAAGTGGTGTTAAAGAAGCTCCGGCTATTGCTCCTGCTCCATTGTCAAACTGGTGAATATAACGCACTCCCGGTGTTATAGAAAAATTATCAATACTTATTTTATAGTTTGCTTCTGTCATTACTTGCGAGAGAAGTTGAGGAACAATATATGATGAAAAATTCAGTTTGAGGTTTTGAATCGATTTATTTTGTATATCAAGTATGATAAGCGGTGCATCTGTTGGCTTGTTAGCTTGGCGTAGTTTTGTGTATGTAAGACCTTTTAGCATTGCCGAGTCATCATTTTCACTCCACTGAGGTTTTTGTACATCTCCTGCTGAAAGTGTGTCTCCTACCATAAAAAGGGCGTGACTCTTTTTGTGATCACGTAGTTTTTGTTTTGTAAGATATGCAAAAGTGATAGCTGTCTTTGGCAGCTCACGCGTTGTAAGAACTGCTCCGTCAAATGTGTTTGGAATCATCTTTGTATCATTTGATTTTGTGTAAAAGGTCTCTACAAGCTGCCGACCTATACGCAGATTTGTTTGAGAATAGGTATAGCCAATATTTGCCTGACCCAGTACACTCAGATGCGTACTGCCGTTATTTGCATACTCAAAACGACTAAAAGTGTCTTTGCCCGCTTTAAAGAGAGCATAGATATCATCTTTGTTAAAGAAGGCTTTTGTATAGTAAAATGCGATATTTGTATCAAAGCCTTTATAGCGGGCACTCCTATATACAAGACTGCCTCCAATACCTGAAATTACTTGGTTTTGATGTGTATTGTCTTGTTGTTTGTAGGCAAAGTAGAAGTTGTTGTTTCTGATTCTTCCAAAAATTTTTCCTTTGCTAAAGACCTCTCCAATAGTAGAAACATTGTTGACTTTGTCAAAATAGATAATTTGACCATTTGTCTTTATCGCCTGTCGAATCTCTTGATTTTGGGCATATAGCAGTGAAGTAAAGATTCCCGCTGCAAGAAAAATCTTTTTTATAATCATCTATTTTCCTGTAGAAAAAATTTAAGATATAATAATATTCTTTTTTAGATAAATAAGCGATGAATATGAGAGCCGATTCTTGTCCAAAACCTTATAAAAACCTTATTTTAAGCTATATATAAGTTTATACAGCTATACTTCCACTACTAAAACAGATGTTTACTATGTAATCATTCTAGATATTTGTTATAAATTCCTAAACGAAAGGTTCATGAATGAAATTTACTAAAATTGCAACTCCTGAACAAATCGATCAAAAATGGGTTTTGATTGATGCTGAAGGTAAAACTTTCGGTCGTTTAATCACTGAGGTAGCTACTATCTTACGTGGTAAAAACAAACCATGTTTTACTCCTAACATTGACTGTGGTGATTATGTAGTAATCATCAATGCTTCTAAAGCAAAATTCAACGGTCTTGGTAAAATCGCTAACAAAGAGTACTTTTCTCACTCTGGTTATTTCGGTTCTACTAAGAGTGTTAAAATGACTGAGCTTTTAGAGAAAAATCCTGAGAAACTATACAAATTAGCGACTCGTGGTATGCTTCCTAAAACTAAGCTTGGTGCTAAAATGCTTAAAAAATTAAAAGTTTACGCTGGTGCTGAGCATCCTCACACAGCGCAACTAGCTAAGTAAGGAGTAATTACATGGCTGAAAAAATATACGCAACTGGTCGCCGTAAAGCGTCTGTAGCAAAAGTATGGTTAACTCCAGGTTCTGGTAAAATCACAGTAAACGGTCTCTCTTTAGATGCATGGTTAGGTGGACTTGAAGCGAAAAAACTTCGTGTTAAACAACCTTTAACTATCACTAAACAAGATGAAAATGTTGATATCGTAGCTACTACTACTGGTGGTGGTTTCGGTGGTCAAGCTGATGCACTTCGTCACGGAATCTCTCGTGCACTAGTAGCATTCAACCCAGAGTTAAAAACAGTTCTCAAACCAGAAGGTATGATGACTCGTGATGCTCGTGTTGTTGAACGTAAGAAACCAGGTAAGAGAAAAGCACGTCGTTCTCGCCAGTTCTCAAAGCGTTAATCTTTTATCGTTTTGTCTCTTTTCAGGGCTTTGGCTCTGGAAAGACTCTTTTTTATCTTCCTCTCCAATTCACTTTATCAATTTTTCACAAAAATAAATTAAATCATATTCTTCTTAATAAAGTATTTGTTATCATAACAGCGAAATTTTCAAGGAATACAATATGAAACGAATAAACAATATTTTGCTAGCAGCACTCTTTGCAACTTCTCTAAGTGCTAATTCTGATGCAAATAACCTTACAGAGCTTTTTTCAAAAGGAAAAGCCTATGGGAATATCAAATACTATTACATCCAAACAGATAAAGATAAAACCTATACAAATCAGGCAGATACATCGGCTCACGCAAACTCTATCGGTGGACAGCTTGGTTTTAAAACAGCACGTTTTAAAGGTCTTAGTGCAGCTGTGACTTTTATGACAACCAATCCTTTTTTACTCAATGATAACCCTGCAAAGGTAGATACTTCCATTATTGCCAAAGATAACGGTTCTCGTGGTGGTGATGCTACAAAAGGCTTTTCAGTTCTTGGTGAGGCATACATCGGCTTTGATTACAAAGGTGCAAATGTAACATATGGACGTAAGATTATCAAAACACCGCTGATGCATGCCAAAGAGGTGAGAATGCTGCCTTCAACTTTTAATGGTCTTTATACCTCTTATGCAATCAATAAAGCAAATAAAATAGGTTTTGACTATATTACAGAGTTTAAACAAAGAACATCTGATGCGTTTGTAAATATAATTGAGCATGCTTTAGGAGATGATACAAAAGCAGTTACCGGTTCTGATGGTACTTATATGTTGATGGCAAACTATAATTATAAAAAAGATGCTCTTAAAATAAATGCATATGATTGTTATGCAAAGGACTTTATAAACTCTGTGTATTTAGATGCAGTTGTCGATACAACACTTGAAGGTATCAAGTTTCATATGGCAGTACAGTATATCAATCAAAGAAGTATAGGAAATGCAGAAGATAATCTTGCTAAAGCCGGTTCTATAACGGGTGCTAAGAAGGTACGTTCTAATGCATTTGGTGCGACTGTTTCAGGTACACTGGATTATGGAACATTGACTCTAGCATACTCAAAAGTTCTCAAAGATGATAAATATCATGACTCATTGGTGCTTCCGTGGGATGGTACACCGCTCTTTACAAATATGATAACATCAAATGACCTTTTTCAATCCATCTATGGCAATGCACTCAAAGCTGACAGTATCTACATAGGTGGTTCTGAGGCTATCAAGATTGCTTACAAGCAGCGTTTTGACGGAGTGGGACTAAAAGGTGTCTCTTTAACGGCAGCTGCAATGCGCACATCAAATGCAAAGTTTACGAAAGGTGCGCAGTATGATTATAATGCAGTCCTTGCTTATAAGTATGATAAAGTACTCTCTTTTGCACTCAAAGGTATCTGGGTAGAAGAGAATGCAGGTGCAGATAAACTAGGAAATGTTACTCAGCTAAAACTTCTTTCTCAATACCGTGTGATTGCCAACTATAAGTTTTAGCATTAATGAAAATTTTTATATAATACCCTCAAAAAGAGGGTATTGTTATATGCGAGTAGTTTTTTTTATTCTGTCTTTCTTACTACTCTCCCTGCAGGCAAGTA
>Ga0256836_1001355_pt1 | contig 10809 bp, 7 predicted proteins | sample 4561380metaG_FD_185974 | JGI IMG/M metagenome (GOLD analysis project Ga0256836, IMG submission 185974) | Hydrothermal vent microbial communities from Guaymas Basin, Mexico - 4561-380 | ecosystem: Environmental > Aquatic > Marine > Hydrothermal vents | place: Mexico: Guaymas Basin | collected...
CTTTTACAGTTTTATCAGTACCAGGACATTTATCTTTCACATCAGGAATACCATCTTGGTCATTATCAGGATCAGGACAACCATCTTTGTCTTGGAATCCATCTATATCTTCTGGTTGGAACGGACATTTATCATGTTTATCGTCTATACCATCATGATCAGAGTCTTTTATATTGTCAGGACATCCATCACTATCATCTATACCGTTTTTTGTTTCTGGTTGATTTGGACATTTATCAAGTTGATCAGGAATACCGTCTTTATCATTATCTAGATCAGGACAACCATCATTGTCTTGGAATCCATCTAAGTCTTCTTTTGTAGATAACGCATCTTGATCAGTACCAGGACATTTATCATCAACATCTGCTATACCATCTTTATCATTATCAGGGTCAGGACAACCGTCATCATCTTGGAAACTATCGTAGTCTTCAGGATCATTAGGACATTTATCTTTTTTATCAGGTATTTTATCGAGATCGTTGTCAAGGTCAGGACAACCATCATCATCTTGAAAGCCATCAAAATCTTCAGGCTCTGTAGGACATTTATCATATCTATCATTTATACCATCTTTATCCTGATCTGGCGGAATAATAAACCAATGAAATGTTACCTGAGCACTAGCACCCAGTTTTGGAGGAACATGAGCATTTACTAAATAAATATTATTATTATCTTTTATATAATAGAGCCCATGATTTAAGTTATCTTTATATGTTTTCTCTGCAGCAGGATCATCATCATTTAAAACATATCTATCCTTTACTATTTCAGGAGAAGAAAAAGTTTTCATTATAGACATAATAATAGATGCATGAGGAGATCTAACAAGTAATCCAAATTTTCCATTTAACTCGTCTTTAAAAAGATCATGATGATTAATTACATTAGACCACTCCATTGCTCCACTTAAAGAACCAAAAAAACCAAAACTAGGATGAGGACAATATTCAACCCCAAATTTTCCAAATATTTTATTGTCAGTATAAGATTTTGAATCCATAGAGGATCCTGTATTAGCCACTCCAAGACCACCAACATTAAAGTGAAATCTTAGAAGTAAATCAGGGTTAACAGCTCCAACATCAAATGTAAGAGCAAGTAATGCTTTTAAAGCCCAAAGTCTCGAATGATTTGCTGTATATGTTCCAAATATAGCATTTTTATACCCAGGAAACTCTGGACCATCCATAGTAGCTTTCCAGTGGAATTGGGGATCTCTTAAAATATATCCTGTTTTTAAACCTGTAGCTGTTTTATTTGTAGGAACATAACCTGTAAAAACAAAAGCAAGATTTACTATTTGATTAGTAGGAACAGCTAATTTTGTATTTATAAAGAAATCTCCAGTTCCTTTTTTCTCTAAATCTTGATTATTTACATCATAAACTTGATCCCAATAAGAGTAAACTCCTAAAGCAACGCTCCAATAATTAAAAAGTCCATAAGAGAAAAATACTGGAGCAAAAATTCCTAAAGTAGAATTTATTCTACTAGAAGCTGATGTTAACCCTGCTGCAACATAGTCATCCCATGTAATATCAGCAGGATTATCTGTTCTTGTATAAGGAACTATTCCAATTTTATCCCAAGTGATTAATGGAGATACACCTATTGCCATTCTACCTCTTTTCATTGTTTTAGCATCATAAAGATCTAAAATACCCCTTAAACCTTCATTATTAAATGAGATATCAGTGTATATATCAATATATCCCAAAATGTTGGATAAATAAACAAATACTAATAAAACACTATAAAAAATTCGTTTCATAAAAACCTCCTTATTTATCTATTTTATAAACTATTTTTTACCTTTTTTATACTTGATATAGCCTTTCTTGCAGCATATATATGTTTTGGTAGATAAGAATCATCTTCATCATAAAAAATTATTTTGAAAATTTTAGCAGCATATACTCCTTTTTTAAGGGCAGCAATAATCTCCTGTTTATGGTCACCAATTGACGATTTAAAAGTTTTATTTTTATACTTTTTTAATAACTTTTTCATTGTTAAATAATATGAATAAGAACGATTTTGATATTTTTCGTATAAGTAATCATCTTCCAATATTTCATCATATTTATCTTCAGAGACAGCAGCAATAGCAGATAAAATTGATATCGCTTTGTTTAGATCCTTTACAACTTGAACTTTTTCTTGGTTATAAATCTTTTGATCCTCTTCTGACTGTTTTGTTTTCATAACCTTCATTTCTAATTTCTTTTTCTCTTCCAATAGCTTTTGTTTCTCTAATTGTTCCTGTTGTATCTTTTTTTCAGAAATAGCAACGTAAATTTTTGTTATACCAGTAATAGTTGTAAATATTAATAATAAGGTTGCAAGAAAATAACTAATAACATTTTTAGCAATACCACGAGCAGTGTTTATAGTTATTAAAAAAGCTAAAATAGTTATATATACCATTAGAATTATTATCAAAGTATCTGTAGAGAAATTAAACATATTTTTACTCCTTGTTTTGAATCTTCGTTATTTTTAATTTTTTAATTCGGGTCGGTGAAGATTCCAGTATTGTTATTAAATAGTTATCTATTTTAAACTTTTCATTTTCTTTTGGTATATAGCCTATTTTATTGGTAATATATCCATTTATTGTACTAAATTGTTCATTTCCTATCTTTATTCCATATACATTTTCTAAGTCTACTACTGAATACAATCCGTCAACAACTACCTCATCAATCTCTTTGATATCCTTTTTTTTCTCTATATTTTCAGAAAAATATTTTAAAAGATCATCAACCTGCAAGTATCCTATTTCATTTCCGTATTCATCAACGATTACAGCATACTTAGTATCAGTCAAAATTAACCTTTTAAAAATAAAATAAATAGAAGAAAAAGAATTTACAAGTATAAATTTATCTTTTTCTTTAATTTTGTTTAAAGTATTTTTTTCTGTTTTCATAATAAACTTTACAGGCACATTAGATAATTTTATAATAGATAACAGAATTTTTTCTTCAATACTAGAAAACTTACTGGAGTAGTAGATTTTATTAATAAATTTTTTAAGATCTTCCTTATTAATTTCAATATCTGATGTTAATCTTTTTATATGGAAAAAGAATGTATCAATAAACTTAAAAATATTCACAATAGGCGATAAAATTTTGAATAAAAAAATTAATAAATTTCCTAATCTTATAAAGAAAATAGGATAATTTACACCAATACTTTTTGGTATAATTTCTCCAAAAATAAGTAATGAAAAAGTAGTAAATAAAAAGGAAACAAAAGAGCTATATTCTATATTTAAACTTTTTATAAAACTTTCTGAAAAACTAGAAAAACCAACGTTTACACTCATATTTCCTATAAGAATGAAGATTAAAAATTTATATTGTCTAGAAATAAAGAAATTGTAAATATTAAAATATTTTTTGTTTTCTTTTATTAAAGAATATTGATAGTCTGAAATAGAAAAAAAGGCTGTTTCTGTCCCTGATAGGAGCCCAGAAAGACTTAGAAAAAAAATAGAAAGAGCTATATTAAAAAGGAAGGTCGTCATCAGTAATTGCTTCTTCAGGGTTTATTTCAAAAGAAGACAACTCTTCTTTTACAATCTCTTCATTTATAGGTTCCTCTATAGGTGTAGGTTCTATATTATTACTTTTTATTTCTTCAACAGAAGGTCTTTCGTCTTTTCTAGAAAGCATTTTCATATTATTCCCTATTATCTCAGTAATATATCTTGTTTGGCCTGTAGAATCTTCATATTTTCTATATTTTATTCTTCCTTCAATTAAGAGCAACATTCCCTTTTTTACGTATTTATCAGCAACCTCTGCATTTTTTCCAAATAATACAATATTATGCCATTGGGTTGGTCGTTGACCTGTTTCATCAGGTGGCTCATCTGATGTAGCAAGAGGAAAAGCTGCTATAGGTATCCCACTTTTTGATATCCTAACTTCTGGATCTTTTCCAACGCGTCCAATTAAAATAACTTTATTTAAAGAAGACATTTTTTTCTCTCCTTAATTTTTTATTTTTTAATATATATATTAAAATAAATTTTTAATAGCATAGATATGAAAAAAAATATTCTTAATTTCTCAAAAAAAGAATTGGAGGAGTTTTTTAAATCTATTGGAGAACCTAAATTTAGAGTAACACAAGTACTTGATTGGATTTATAAAAAAAAAGTTTTAGATTTTTCTTCTTTCTCTAATCTTTCAAAAAGATTAAGAGAGAAATTGGAAGAGAATTTTGTAATAAAAACCCTTTCAATTGAGGAAATTCATGAAAGTAAAGATGGAAGTATAAAAATTGCTTTTAAGACCTTTGATGATAAATATATTGAATCGGTAATTATTCCATCAAAAGATAGAGTAACTTTATGTATATCAACTCAAATAGGATGTAATATTGGATGTGCTTTTTGTAATACAGCAAGGTTGGGGCTTATAAGAAATCTTTATACCTCAGAAATTTTAGAGCAATATCTACTTAGTGAATCAATAATAAATAAAAAAATAACCAACATTGTATATATGGGAATGGGAGAGCCTCTTGTAAATTTTGATAATTTTCTTAATAGTTTAGAGAGATTTATTTCAGAAGAGTATTTTAATTTTGGAAAGAGAAAGATTGTTGTAAGCACAATTGGAATACCTGAAAAGATAAGAAGATTAGCAGATTTTGAGTATGCTCCAAAGATCTCTCTTAGCCTTCATTTTTCTACAGATGAAGAGAGAAAAAAATATATTCCTGTTAGTTATAAAATAGATGAACTTGTGGAAAGCCTTTATTATTATTATAAGATGACAAATCTTCCTATAACATATGAATATCTCCTTTTAAATGGAATTAATACCTCCCAGCAGCATATGGAAAAACTATATCAAATAGTTTCTTTAATTCCAAAATCAAAAATAAATTTAATCCCTTTTAATGAATTTGAAGGCTCTTCTTTTTCTACACCAGATGTAGAAGAGATTGAACGTTTTAAAGAGTTTTTTAAAGAGAGAGGAATATTTACCTCTGTAAGAACCTCTTATGGTAGGGATATAAGTGCTGCATGTGGGAATCTTGGTTTTTCTCTTCTTAAAAGAGATTTAGTTAAGAGAGATTTAAAAAGAAAATCTTAGAATATTATTAGTTTTAAAGTTTTTTTTTGGTTTTTATTATAGATATCCCAAACAGAGATTTTTACTATATATATACCTTTACCCACTTTTTTTCCATTAAAATAAGGATCTATTTTTATATTACTATATCCAATAAAATCTCCATAGATAGATTTCTTTATTAGTCTTTTTCCTTTTGAATTATAAATAGAAACATCAATCCTTTTTGTAGGTTTTATAAAGTAAGCACCGAATATAATAGCACTATTTGAAGAAGTTCTATATGGATTTGGGTATATAAATGAGTCTTTTAGTATAATAGATGAATTCTCGTCAATAACCTTAAAATTAAATTCTTCCTCTTTCATGCTAGAGTTTTTATAAAGAATAGTTCTTAAAGTATTATAAAATGAGGTTATATTAGAAAGAGAAATATAAAAAGATGTATCATTCTCTAATTTTTTAGAATTTTTAACTAGGGAAATAGAGTTTAAATAAATCTTTAAAGAATCAATATAGGTGCTTAAACTAATTCTTATTATAATCTCTCCATTTTTTTCAGTAATATCGCCCTCTTTTAATTTAATAATCTTTTCTGTTTTGTCTTTATAGTAATAACTAAGTTTATAATCAAATACCTCATTAACCTTTAACGAATTACCTGAAAGAGTAGTGTATGAACTGTTATAGTATATAAAATCCTGATAAATATCTTTATTATATGCATAGAGAACCTCTTTTAAAGGGGTATAAGAAGAATCCACAAAAGGAAGATAAAATGATACAGAATATATGTTTGATGTTGTTATGGAAGAATCAACAACTATAGGAGATAGAGCTTTTGTTATAGTTATGGTATCCTCGCCTGTTAATGTTCGTTTTGTATATGTAATAGAAGAATCTTTTGGATAAACAAAAAAATTAACAGACCAATTTGTTAAATAGTCTAAACTATAGTCCTTTTTATTTACACTCTCAATGTCTAATGTATCAGGAGAGAGTTTTCTTATTATAGGGGAGACTATAATCATTGCCGGATCACCAAAAAGTTCATAGCTGGAAGAGTTAAGATAATAACCAGTATAGTTATAGGCTGTTTTTGCATAATAAAAAGTTTCTCCTATAGTTTTTTTTGAAGGAAGATCATATATTTTTTCCAAAAGCGCACCTCCAAATTCATTATTCTCTATAGCATAAACCTCCATTATTGATCCAATCCCTGCAACTGCTCCATATTCCGGTGTTATAAATATCCTTTCAACCACCCCTTTTTCATTGTATAGGTCAAATTTAGATGCATAGCATCCCAAAACTACGAAAATAGTTAAATCTTTATTTACCAAACTAGGAGTGCTCCATGATTTAAATACCCTCTCTATTGCTAAAACACCCCAATGGGAATGGCCAGAGAATAAAGTTATAAAAACACCTTTGTTTATATAATCAATAAAATCTGCTTCAGCAAGTGGTTTATAACTTTCATCATCTTTAGGATAGAGTTGTAAATAGACATTTTCTTTTTCAATTCCCTCTGGAATATATGGTAAGACATATTTTTCTACCAGTCTTTCATGATTGTAAGGATCTATTACTTCAGGTGATATCTCATCATCATCTACCGATATTAATATTTTTCTTTTATAATCACCGAAGGGATTTCCCTCATACCTTTTTATTTTGTAAAAAGCACCCCATGCCTCATCTATATTATCTGCAGGAATTCTTCCTACATACGCAAAAGTAGGATATATATTTGAAACCCCATATTGATATGAAACATAAAAATCATCACTTGCTCTTATAGAATCTACTGTTGATATTAAATTTTTATCATATATCATAGGAATAAAGTTAGGATGTTCTAGGGTGTCATACTCACTATATCCATCTCCCAAAAGAACTACATATTGAAGCTTCCCTTGAGAGAGTTCCTTAATTCTTCTTATACCCTCTCTTATACTAAAAGCCTTAGGAAGATAGGATGTTTTAAAGGAATCGAGATATAATAAATATAAAGTTTGGGTCGTTACAAATCTCGGAGAATAAACAAAATCTTTTTTTAGGGTATCTCTATATAAACAAAAACTATAAGCCACATCTTTAAATAACGAATCAGTAACAATAAGATAATCTACATCTATAGAATCAGATAAAAACTCCTCTTGAGTAATTTCATAATTTTGAGCAAAAGCCCAACCTATCCTTAAAATAAATAAGCCTAAAAGAAGATAAATTCTCATATTATTTAATATAAAAAAAGAAAAGCCCCTGAAAAAGGGGCTTAACTACTTTTTATATTTCTTTTTTTGCTTTTAGTTTTTCTACAATTTTATCACCAATAGAAACAAAAGCACTTGCTGCTAAAGAATCACTATAAGCCTCTATATAAGAAATACCTTTATCAGTTGCTTCTATAACTTTAGGATCAAGAGGAACATATCCTAAAATATCTATATGAAAATCCTCTGCAGCCCTTTCTACATTTCCTCTTGGAAAGATCTCTATCTCTTTTTCACAATGAGGACAGATTAAATAACTCATATTTTCAATAATACCTAAAACATCAACATTTACCCTTTTGGCAAATGTAATTGCTTTTCTTGCATCTAAAAGAGAAACTTCTTGAGGGGTTGTTACAATTATAGCACCATCAATTTTATTTGGCATCTGTTGAACAATTGTTAAAGGCGCATCACCTGTTCCTGGAGGATTATCAACAACCATAAAGTCAATCTCAGGCCAAACAAAATCATCAAAGAACTGTTTAATAACACCTGTTATCATTGGTCCTCTCCAAATTAACGCCTCGTCAGGATTTGGTAGGATGGAAGCAATAGATAGTACCCAAAGATTTTCTTTTACCTGAATTGGCATAGGTTTTCCATCTTCTGTAAATGGTAGTTTTTTCCCTTCAATACCTGTCATTCTGGCAATTGAGGGTCCATGGACATCTAAATCTAAAATAGCAGTTTTATATCCCTTTGAAGCTAAATAGTAAGCAAGATTAACACTTACAGTTGATTTTCCAACACCACCTTTTCCACTTAACACCAAAATAGTATTCTTTATTTTCTCAATATTTTTTTGTTTATTTTGTTCTTTTGCAAAGTTTTCAAAAGCATTTTTATTAAAATGATCTTTTCCTCCAGGTTGCATATCTTCCTCCTAATTTTGTTAAAATTTAGTATTGTTAGTTATAATTAAAAATATAAATAAAAAATCAAAAAATTCAAAATAAAATATCACAAATCACATAATATTAACAATAAAAATACCTATTTGGTAGAATAATGTGGCAACGGTCCATCCAAGGAGTATTGTATATACAGTTGTAAATATTGCCCATTTCCAGCCTATTTCATTTTTTATAGCAGCAATTGTTGCTACACATGGTATATACAAAAGGCTCATAAGCATGAAGGCATAACCAGATAAAGGATTAAAGTTGTTTGATATTATATTAACAAGGGAGTCCTCTCCTGCATTATATAAAATCCCAAGAGTTCCAACAACAAGTTCCTTTGCCATGGTTCCAAAAAGAAGAGCAACAGCATTTTGCCAAGAAGCAAAACCAGAAGGCACTAAAACAGGAGCTATAAATTGGCCAATTTTTCCTAAAATACTATCCTTAGATAGATATTCAACGCCCCAAGGAAGGGAAGCCAAAGCCCATATTAATATAGACGCAAATAAAATTATTGTTCCTGCTTTTTTAATAAAAAGTTTTGTTTTAAGCCAAGAATAAAATATTAATCCTTTAAATTGTGGCATATGATAAGGAGGCATTTCCATAATTAAAGGCGAGTATTCTTTTTTGAAGAAGATATTTTTAAATATTCTTGCAACAACAAAGGCTAAAATTATTCCTATTAAGTATAATGATAATAGGATTAAAGATTTATTTTTTTTAAATAAAGCATTTATAAAAAGAAGATAAATAGGAAGACGGGCAGAGCAAGACATAAGAGGTATTGTTATAATTGTCAATATTCTATCCTTAGGATTTGAAAGGGTTCTTGTAGCTGTTATTGCCGGGACATTACAACCAAATCCAAGAATAAATGGTATAAAAGATTTTCCATGAAGCCCCATCTTATGCATAATTTTATCCATTAAAAATGCTGCTCTTGCCATATATCCAGAGTCTTCAAGTATTCCCATTAAGAAATAAAGAATAAAAATACTAGGGAAAAATACTAAAATAGAACCAACTCCTCCTATTATTCCGTCAACCAAAAGAGATATTAACCAATCAGGAAAATGGTGATTCTCTCCTACTTTTGTAACAATATTTGATAATATTCCAAAGAAACTATCTATAATACCAGATAACGGCTCGCTTAATGTGAAAACAATCTGAAATATTATATATAAAATTAATATTAATATAGGAAAACCAAGATATTTATTTGTTAGAATATTGTCTATTTTGTTTGTTAATGATAGTTTTTCCTCTATATCCACCTTTTTTGTAATAACCTCATTAAGAAGTCCTTTTATATATCCATATCTGTTTTCTATAACAAGATCCTCTAAAGTAATCCCATGCTTATCAATAAAATCCCTCTCTATTTCGTCTTTTTTATATAAAACTTTTTTGCCGTTTTCATCATTTATTAGTTTATTTACAAGAAATTCATCATTCTCAAATATCCTTAATATTAGCCATCTTTTATTTAATGTTTTAAAGCCTATTTTTTCTAAAAGAGAATCATCTATTAAATCAAAAAGTTTGTTTATTTCATCCTCTAATGTAGATGAATATAATATAGGCTTTCTTCCTTTTGGAGATTTGTAAAACTCAACAATCCTCTTTTTTAATTCTTCAATCCCAACCGATTTATTCCCAATAGTCTCGACCACAGGAATATTAAGTAGTTTTTCTAAAAGTTTTGTATCTATTTTTATCCCCTGAGATTCAACAAGATCCATCATATTTAATACCAAAATTACAGGAAGATTTAGTTCTAAAAGCTGAAGGGTAAGATAGAGATTTCTATTTAAATTAGAGGCATCAACAATATTAACTAAAATATCATAACCACCCTCTAAAATTACATCTCTTGATATCTTTTCATCAATAGAAAAAGCATTTAAAGAATAAATACCGGGAAGATCAATCACATTAACTCTAAATCCATCAAAACTAAACTCACCTTCCTTTTTTTCAACAGTTACACCCGGCCAATTACCAACCTTTTGAGTATCCCCTGTTAATCCATTAAAAATTGACGTTTTCCCACAATTTGGGTTTCCCGCTAAAACTATATTTATAACATTTTTCATCTTCTACCTCCTTTTTTTATTTTATTACTAAATATATAATTTTTGTTATCAAAAATCACATATTAAATTTAGATATATCTAACTTTAATATAAAAAATTTCACAGAACAAAACAAAAACTTTATACAATAATATTTTATTTGGAGAGAGATTTTTTTATATATTTTTTGATATGGAGAAAATGTTTAAAGGTTTTTATAGAGTAATAGATGCTAATATAAATAGATTTAAAGAAGGTATAAGAGTTGTAGAGGATGTTCTAAGATATATATTTGAAGATGAAGCAGTATATAAACATTTAAAAAAATTACGCCATGATATAGATGAGATAATAAATAAAGCAGGAATAGATGATATACAAAGATTAAAAGAAAGGGATTCTATTAATGATATAGAAAGGAAAAACTATAATAAGAGTG
>Ga0256836_1001356_pt1 | contig 10808 bp, 11 predicted proteins | sample 4561380metaG_FD_185974 | JGI IMG/M metagenome (GOLD analysis project Ga0256836, IMG submission 185974) | Hydrothermal vent microbial communities from Guaymas Basin, Mexico - 4561-380 | ecosystem: Environmental > Aquatic > Marine > Hydrothermal vents | place: Mexico: Guaymas Basin | collected...
GTAATGAGAGAGTTTTAAGACCTAGATTAGCTGATGGACTTTTCTTTTTTGATAACGACTTAAAAAGAGGTTTAAAAACTGATGGTCTTGAAAAAGCTGTATTTATGCAAGGTCTTGGAAGCATAGCTGACAAGATAGAAAGAGAAAAAAAGATAGCAAATATCTTAGCTAAAAAGTATAATTTAGAAGATATGGATGCACTAAATCGTGCTGTAAGTTTGGCAAAAGCAGACCTTACAAGTGAGATGGTTTATGAGTTTACTGAGCTTCAAGGGCTTATGGGTTACTACTATGCAAAAGCTCAAGGGGAGAGTGAAGAGGTAGCAGTTGCTATAAAAGAGCAGTATCTACCAGATGGAGAAGATAGCGATTTACCTAGCTCAAAACTAAGTGCCATAGTTGCTATGAGTATAAAACTAGATACTCTTATAGGACTTTTTAGCATCAACCAAATCCCGACAGGTTCAAGAGACCCATTTGCTCTTCGTCGTGCTGTAAATGGACTTATAAAAATAGTAAATGACCAAAATATAGAGTTTGACATCATAGAGACTACAAAAGAGTTATCAGATGGTTATAACAGTATAGATATGCAAAAATTTGAAAACTTTTTCTTAGAGAGAGTTAAACAGTTTTATAAAGTAAACCCATCAGTAGTAGAAGCTGTTATCTCAACAGGTGAGAGAGAACTTTTAGCACTAGGTAAAAAGATACAAGCTTTAAATACTTTAGTTTTAAGTGATGGTTTTGATGAGATTTTCTCAACTTTTAAAAGGGTTGCAAATATCACAAAAGATATAGACTTAAACAAAGATTTAACAGTAGATGAAAACCTACTAAGTGAAGATGCTGAAAAGGCTTTAAACAGTGCTTATAATGAAGTTATATCAAAAGAGTACGACTCTTATGAAGCCCAGTTGGATGCACTTTTAGCTCTAAAACCACAACTAGACAACTTTTTCAATGATGTTATGGTAAATGTAGAAGATGAAGCAGTAAAAACTAACCGTAAAAACTTAGTAGCTTCTATATATAAAAGCATCTTAAATATTGCAGATATAAAAGAGGTAAGTGTATAATTTTTATATGAAAGTTAAAAATGAAACTAACAAAAGAGATAAAAGAGAAGATAGTTTCTCAACTTAAAGAATTAAATCCATATAAGATAATTATCTTTGGTAGTTATGCTTATGGAAATCCTAATGAAGATAGTGATTTAGATATTTGTGTAGTTGAAAAAGACTATACAAATAAATGGGAAGATAAAAGAAAAATAGATGACTTACTTGATTTTTTAAAAATACCTAAAGATATACTTAATCCAAAGGTAGATGAATATGAATTTTATAAAAATGAGTATTGTTCTGTTTATAAAGATATAGATGAGAAAGGGCTTATTTTATGGGAAAATTCTTAAAACAATACGAAGTTTTATTTAAAAAAGCAAAAGTTGATTTAAATATGGCTAAACTTGCCTTAGATGCTTTTGAAAAAGGTGAAATAGAACTTGATTTAGAAGTTATTATGTTTCATATCCAACAAAGTGCGGAAAAACTTTTAAAATCTTTACTATCTTATAATGAGATGAATTTTACAAAAACTCATGATATTAAGCAATTAATTTATGCTTTAAAAGATAAAAATATTACTATGCTTGAAAATATTGAAGAATTTATACCTCTGACTTATTATGCTGTTGATGGTAGATATGCAGTAATTCATGATGATATGGAAGATGTGAAAAAATATATAGAGTTATTAGAAACTTTTAAAGAGTTTGTAAGAGTTACTTTAAAGTTAGGTTGTTAGTTTGTATGACATAGCTATAATAGGTGCTGGGATAAATGGATGTTCAGTTGCCTATGAGTTAACTCAAAAAAGTAAAAATGTTGCTGTCTTTGACAAAGATGGTGTTGCTAGTGGTGGTAGTGGTGCTGCTGGAGCTTTTATCTCCCCTAAGTTTTCAAAAGCTGGGGAGTTAAAAGAGTTAATCCACGATGCTTTTTTATACTCTATGGAATATTATGAAAAAAACTTTCCTAATTTTTTAATAAAAACACAACTTATACATATAGCTCAAGATGAAAAGTCATCTGAGATTTTAAAAGCTTACAAACAAACAACACCTTTAAAACTAAAAGATATACCATTTCAAACTTCACAAGAGAGTATATCGTTAGATAGTGGGATAGTAGATGCTAAAGGTGTTTGTGAAGCTATGATAAAAGATGCAACTTTTATAAAAGATGAAGTTGTAAGTTTAGAGTTTAAAGATGATGTTTGGCTTATAAATGGTAGTTGTAGGGCTAAAAAAGTTGTTTTATCAACAGGTGCTTATAAGATGGTTTTAGATGAGCCATATATAAAACTTCGTGGAGTTTGGGGGCATCGCTGTGATGTTAAAACAACAACTAAAAATGAGTACTCTTTACATCAGTTTGTGTCAATTAGCCCTAGTTGTGATGGTGTTTTAGCCATAGGAGCAACACACAATGTTCACTATCATCCAGATACAGCTACAAAACCTTATGATATAGATGAGGGTAGAGTAGAGCTTTTAGAAAAAGCTTCAAAAACTTTAAAACTTGAAAATGTAGAGGTTATAAAAGATTATATGGGGCTTCGTTCAGGCTCGTTTGATTATATACCTATGGTTGGTCGCATCGTTATATCCAAAGAGAGTTTAACACTTCCAGAAAGAAGATTAAAAACCAAAAAACCAAATTTTGAAGATTATACATACTATAAAAATCTTTATATGATAAATGGTAATGGTGGATATGGGTTTGTTTTAGCACCTTATTTGGCTAAAAAACTCTCAGATAAGATTTTAGATAAGGGTAGGGTTGAAGATAGACTTAGCCCAGCTAGATTTTTTGCTAGATGGGCTAAGAAACTTTAGTCTATCCTCTGAATTTCAGGTGGATTTGTTGAGAACATCTTTTTAAAAGCATTTGCTCTTGTTGTTCTTGCTTTTCCAGTTGCGATAGGGTCTAAAAAGTATGCTTGGTCGATGCACTCATCTTCGTTATAGTTTCTATCGTGGATAAATAGCACTTTTTTTCCAAGTTTCTCAGCTTGTTTAGCTAAGTTTTTACTATATGTAAAAGTGTGAGTGTATTCTTTGTCATACTTATGTCCACTACCAAAAAATACAAACTTACCAGTTAAACGGATATTTAAGTAATCTTGATAGTTTAATTCTTTGTCAAATATAGTTAGTTGTTCTGATGTATATCTGTCTAAATCTATCTCGAACTTATCTATGATAGATGTGCTTTGAACATTTTCTTTGTTTAGATTAAAAAGGTATTTTATCTCTACAAGTTTGCCTCTGTACTCATTTTTCATAGCTTGATATATAAGATGGTGTATATCTGTATGATTTAACTCATGAAAATCATCATCAAACTCAAAACCTTGTTCAGTTAGTGTTGAGTTCATATTGTAACCCTTAGGTGCTATAGCTGGGTTATAAAATATCATAGTTCCAACTACTGTTTTTCTTTTCTTTTTTAGCATCTGTTCTAGTTCTTCTATATCTATTTGTTCATCATCTGAACCTATGTAAACAAAATGTTGTGTTAAGTATTCGTTATCGAAAGTTGTTGCATATTTACCAAATGCTTGCATAAAAAATCTCTCTTTATTAAAAATTAAGAAATTATAGTATAATTTGCTTATGATTTATATAATATATTTAATTTTTACATTTTTAGTTTTAGGATTTTCTTTTTATCAGTTTAAAAAGTATGGAGATAGTTAGTGGGATTTTTTCTAAAAAAAGCAGTATCATTTTTTATAGAGCCTTTAGGTATGATTTTGTTGTTAAGTCTTTTAGGATTACTATTTTTATTTAAAAAAAGAGAAAATTTAGCTAAGATTTATTTTACATTATCTTTTTTATTTTTATTTTTTTATTCATATCCACCAGTTTCCAATTTCCTTGTAAAGAATTTAGAAGAGAATTATACTAAATATGATTATAACCAAAAAGCTATATATATCCATGTTTTAGGGAGTGGACATCGCATAGATGACAATCAACCAATATCATCAAGTTTAACAACAAATGGTACAAAAAGAGTTATAGAAGGTGTTATGATTCATAAAAAGTTAGCAAATTCCAAACTTGTATTTACTGGGTATAAAGGGCATACTAGCATATCAAATGCACTGATGAACAAAAGATTTGCTATAGCTCTTGGAGTAGAAGAAAAAGATATCATTTTAAATAAAAAAGCAAAAGATACTATGGAAGAAGCAATATTTATGAAAAGTTTATTAAAAGATGATGATGAAAGATTTATTTTAGTAACATCTGCAAGTCATATGCATAGAGCTATGATGTTGTTTAAAAGTATAGGCTTAAACCCAATACCTGCACCAACTGACTTTTATGGTACCACTACAGGAAGTTTTTTAACCCCTCCAAATATAGGGGCTTTATCCATTAGTCAGATGGCTATTCATGAGTATTTGGGAATATTATGGGCTAAATTACAACAATTTTTGCATTAACTTTATATGATAATTTTCTTGAAAATTAATAAAGTCAAAAAACTTTGATAACTCTTCATCTTTGATAGCATCACTTAACTCTTTACACATCTCTTTAGCAGCTTCTTCTTCTGCTATACCATCTTTTATAAACTGATCTAAATCATCTACTATATATGTCATCTCATGAAGTTGGCGAGGTAGGGCTAAGATGCCTAGTTCTGTCATCATATTTGCAAATGATTTTAAATGAAAGTGAGATTCATCTATAAGGTCTTGAAACACATCAAACTGAGTTATATCTTTTGTTCTAGCTTGCATATAGGCATAAACTAGTATTAGTTCGTACTCTTTATAAGATTCATCAAACAAGAACATAGTAAGAGCATCTATTTGGTCTTGAGGTAGATTTTTATCTAAGAATTTTCTTTGCATATTAAATGCTGTTATAGGCTTATTGTTGTTTTCATCTTTTAGTAGAGTAGATATATATTCTAGTAGATAAGCATCATCTGTTTTTATCCTTCCACCTAGTACATTATCTGGATATATACCTTGAATATTTTTAACTTCATCTTTTAAAGCTTCTAAAATCTCAAATACATTTTCCCTTTTGTATAACATCATATCTCTATCATAGTTGTAGTTGCCATTTGCTTTTAAAATCTCACTAGATAACCATTTCATATGTCTAAAGGCTATTTGTGAAAAATCATAAAGTTTTGATTTTATTGCTTCATCTTTTATCGCATAAGATGCAAAACTTATACTTAACCATAGTTCATGTTTTTTTTGAAATACCTTATTCATCGTTATTCCCCATATTTTCAGCTTCACAACTCTCTTTCATTTTAAAAAGATGTAACTCCTCTTCTTTTCCAGCTTGTAAGTTTTCAAAGTTTTTAAGAGATGCTAAAAATGCAGAAAAAACTATCTCAGCACATATTTGTTGTTGTGGTGTCATAACTCCCAATCTCTTATGCATCTTTTCAATCGCACCATTTGCATACTCTGTATCGTTATTTTTAATCATCTCACTAAACATAGAGCCTATAACAACTGTATCTTGACAGCCATTTGTAGCAAATCTTACATCTTTTATGATATCACCATCTAAAAGTGTATAGAAGATAACATACTCTTTAGTTTTTTCATCAAGAGCTACCCCTATACAGCTAGGATTTTCAAGTTTTCCGTAATTTTTAGGGTTCATAAGGTGTTCTAGTGTTTCAGCACTCATACCCTCAGGCATCTTTACATTTTCAAACATTTTATATCCTTTGTGATTAGTGTTAGTATTTTATAGTTTAATATTTAATTTTAGCTAAATAAAGTCCATTAGATGGAGCAGGTTTTATTTTATGATTTTTTTTGCAGTTTAGTTTATCTAAAATCTCTTTTTCATTTAGATTTAGTAAAGCAGATACCATAAATCTTATTTGACTTCTTAAAAAACCGTTGGCTTCAAAGTTTAGTATGATAAAGTCTTTATATTTGTAAGCAAAAGCTTTATATATAACTCTTGTTGTTGAGCTGATATCGCTACCTGTTTTCATAAAGTATCTAAAGTTGTGGTTACCTATAAAAAGTTTGATATTGTTTTGAATCTTATTAAAATCAACTTTATCTAAAAATGTTATAAAATCATTTTCAAAAGGGTTTGATTTTGTATTTTTAATTATGTAGCGATAAACTCTTTTTTTTGCTCCATATCTTGCATGAAAATCATCTTTTTCTTTTTTTATCTTTATGATAGATATAGATGGCGGTAGCATAGTGTTTAAAACTCTTTTTAGTTTATGTAAATCTGACCAAAAAGGGGGTAGGTCTATATGACAAACTTGTCCAGTTGCATGAACACCTTTATCTGTTCTTCCACTTGCAACTATTTTTGAGTCAATATTTATCTGTTTTAGAACTATTTGTAAGTTTCCAAGTATGGTATTTGAGGTCTCTTTTTGTTGTTGAGAACCTAAAAAGTGTGTGCCGTTATAGGCTATAGTTAGTGAGCATCTCATAGGTATATATTATATAAAAGAGCAGACCAAATTATTACAAATAGAGTTATACTTAAAAACACAACAGTACTTCCAACATCCTTAGCTCGTTTTGCCATCTCATGATGTTCTAATGTTACCAAATCAACAACTCTCTCTATAGAGCTGTTTATAGTCTCAGCTATCAAAACACCCATAAGAGTTATAAATAATAAAGATTTTTCAACTATAGATGCATCTATATATAAGATAAATGGTATAAGAACCAATGCTAAAAGTATCTCTATCTTAAAAGAACTTTCATTTTGTAAGATATCTTTTAATCCAGCAAGTGCATAAGATGTATTTTTAAATAGGTGGTATTTTGGTTGGTTTCTCAATCTTTATCCTTAAGCATATCTAAATCTTTTTTATAAACTTTTGTTTTTACATTAAACAAGCCTAACAAAGTGTGAAACAAGTTGTCTTGTGAAAACTCTTTATCTTGTTTATTTTCTAAAAGCTTGTAGTAGTTTTTATCATTTGACCAAAAAATAGATGCTATATGTTTTTGCTCATCTGGTGCCATAAAGTATGGTAATCCATGTAGATATATACCATGTTCTCCTAAACTTTCTCCATGGTCACTTATGTATAACATAGAAGTTTTGTACTGAGGATATTTTTTTAAAAGATTTATAGTTTTTGATAAAAAATAGTCTGTATATAAAACAGCATTATCATAAGCATTGTTTATCTCCTCTTTGCTACACTTTTCTAGTTGATTTGTTTTACAAACAGGTGTGAACTTTTTAAACTCTTTTGTATATCTTTTATAGTAAGCTGGTCCGTGATTTCCCATCTGATGAAGAACTATAAGGATATTTTTCTTTTTAGAGTTTTTTATAAACTTATCTAAACCAACTAGCATCCCCTCATCTCTACACTCTTCATCGCAGATAGGATTGTTTTTTGAACTTTTATAATCTTGATAACTAACCCTTGTAGCTACACCTTTAGAATCAGAGTTATTATCTCTCCAAAGTATCTCTATATCGTTAGTTTTATTTAGTATATCTAGTACATTTTCTGTATATTTACCTTTTTGATAATCATAATCATCTCTTTCAAATACACTAAACATACAAGGAACAGACTCAGCAGTAGAAGTACCACAAGAGTAAAAGTTAGAAAAGTTTATAATCTTTTCTTTTTTTAGCAAAGGGTTTGTTTCTTTGTTATAGCCATTTAGTGAAAGTTTGTTTGCACGAGTTGCTTCACCCACTACCATTATCACTAAGTTTGGTTTCTTATCTGTTGTTACAATCTTAGCATCTTCACCTATTGTTTTTAATGTTTTATCTACAGTATTATATGTTTCATTTATGTATTTACCAGTTCCATATATCCAGTATGTAGGATTTGTATAGTATCTAAGTGGCTTATGTTCTCTGAAAAATGATGTATAAAACTTACTAAAACTAACAATCATTATGATAATGATAGCTAAAGATGATAGGATGACTTTGAGTTTTAAAATCATCTCATCTTTAAGATTTTTACTATAATCAATCTTAGTTTGATAAACAATAAAAGAGGGTAATATACCTAAAAATACAACATATAAAACTAACTTAATGCTAAGCAAATCCATACTCTCAGAGTAGTTTGTTTGCATCGTATTTCTTATCATATCACTATCTATGATAACACTATAGTTATTCATAAAGTAGTTTGTAAAAGATGAAACCATAAGTGTTATGATAAGTATAGGTTTTGTTGTATATTTGGATGATACTAATGTAAATAAAAGTACTATAAAAGATAAAAGTACAATAGTTAAGGAGATTATATATAGTATATTTATCCCTGAAAAACTATATACTTTTAGTGTATTTTGAAAAAAAGATACATTATCAAATAGTACAAAAAATATAGTTGTTGCTAGTATGAGTGTATATTGACTTATATGGTTTTTATATCTATTCATTTCTATTTAACCTGTGTTTATAAAGATAAGATGCACTTTGAAAGTACATTATCGCTTCATCTCTTTGAGATTTTGAAGTTGGCATCTCTTTGTATTTTGTACTTCTTAGTTTTTTATCTATGATTTTAAAAGTTTTTACACTTTTATCTGGACTAAGGATTGTAATCTTATCATCTTTTACAAGTCCTAGTTTTTGGTATGTTCCTATTAATGCTCTTTGTTTAAAGTTTTTGTCTAGTATATCTTTACCATACATTTTACTCTCATAACTCCAGTTCATAAGTGAAAACAGAGTTGGCATAGCATCTATTTGAGATGCTAGTTTAGTAACTGTTTGTGGTTTTATGATACTTGGTGCATAAACAATAAAAGGGATTTTATATCTATAAAGTGGTAGGTCTTGTTTACCAGCACTTCCACCATTGTGGTCAGCTATGATGATAAATATAGTATCTTTAAACCATGGTTTTTTAGATGCATTTTCTAAAAACTCATTTATAGAAAAGTCTGTGTATTTTACCCCACCATCACGACCCTCATGAGATGGTATATCTATCTTACCATCTGGGTAAGTATATGGTCTATGGTTTGATGTGGTCATAATGAAGTTAAAAAATGGCTTTTTATCTTTGTATGAGTTGTCAGCCTCTTTTATAGCTTTGTTAAAAAGGTCTTCATCACAAACGCCCCAAACATTTGAAAATGTTATCTCATCATCTTTAAAACTTAGTCTATCTACTATATCAAATCCATTGTTTGAAAAGTAGTCGTTCATATTGTCAAAGTAGCCATGTCCAGCATAGATAAACTTACTCTCATAACCTCTATCTCTAAACATAAAGCCAACTGAAAGCATATTGTGGTTGTCTGGTCTTTTTACGATGCTTCTACCTGGGGTTGGTGGAACACTAAGAGTTACAGCTTCCATACCTCTAACTGTTCTAGTTCCAGTTGCATAAAGGTTGTTGAAAAATAAAGATTTTTTTGTAAGATTGTCAAGATGTTTTGTAAGTCCTCTTTTATCGCCGTATATCCCCATATACTCAGCACTTAAACTCTCAACCATAACAAGCATCACATTGTATCTCTTCTCTTTACCTTGTTTTATGATGGAAAGTTTTGTTTTATCATCAAAACCCACCTCTTTTTTTAACTGTTTAAAAACTGTTTTTATATCGTTAGTTGCATAAAACTCATCATAGTCTAGTGTGTTGTTTCTAAAAGCAGAAAAAAGAGAGTAAAAACCATCTTTTGCTAGTTCGTTGTTGTACTGATTTTTAGAGATTTTTGATAAAGATTGTTCATTTAAGATGTTAAAAAAGAAAACAAGAGTAACGATTAGCCCAGTTGCGATTTTTATCCTACTTGAAAAAGTTATATCCTCTTTAAAAGAGTTTTCTATCAGATTGTACTTTTTAAGTAACATAAAGATACCAGTAGTTAGAACAAAGATAACACTTAAAAGAAGTGGGATAGGGTAGGACTCTAAGATATTGTTTATAACTTCGTGTGTATAAACTAAGTAATCAACTGCGATAAAGTTAAATCTTTTTCCAAACTCATCCCAAAAAAACCACTCCGAAAAACCATTAAATATAAGTATATAAGTCTGAACAAACACAACACCATACATAATCTTTTTATGTATAGATGAGTTAAAAACTTTTTGAGGTATAAGAGCTAAGTAGATAACAAAAGGGCTTATATAGTATAAACTAGCAACAGTATCATAAAACAAACCAGTTAGATATAGCTGTATAAAGTCCATAGGACCAATATCCACCAAAGAGATACTTTTAAGTAACAAAATAGTTCTTGTAATAAAACTTACAAAAATAAAAATAAAAATTAATAATACTGCTAAGTTAAAACGATTGTTTATTTTGAACATAATTATCCTATAAAATTTTTAATCCAAAAGTATATCTAAAATTTAGAAACAATCAAGTGTTAAAGGATTTATGCATTTTAATAGGTTTTTTAAGCAATATTTTGTTTGTTATGTAAGAAAATAATCAAATAACAAACAAAATGTTAAGTTATCTTTTTATACAGTTTCTAACACACACTATATGTTTAAGGATAATATCTTTTTTTAGGATATAAGTATAAAAATATTGCAATTTGTCATATTTTATAAAAATAACACTTATAAGTTTTGTTGGTTATTTTTGTTGTTTGGTAAAATTTTGTGTATAATGTTGGTTGATAAATAGTTATGTGTCAACCAAAGCACCAAGCTTATGGTTAAGCAGTTTTTGCAAACAAAAACAATTTTAAAAAGATTAGTTTAAAAATATATTTGCTAACAGCAAACTAAAAAAAACTTATCAGTTAGAAAG
>Ga0256836_1001362_pt1 | contig 10764 bp, 12 predicted proteins | sample 4561380metaG_FD_185974 | JGI IMG/M metagenome (GOLD analysis project Ga0256836, IMG submission 185974) | Hydrothermal vent microbial communities from Guaymas Basin, Mexico - 4561-380 | ecosystem: Environmental > Aquatic > Marine > Hydrothermal vents | place: Mexico: Guaymas Basin | collected...
TTTGTACATCCCTTTTGCCTCATCGGGATGTTTCATATCTACAAGTAAATTTCCATAATTATAAAATGTAATAGCATTGTTTGGGTCAAGTTCAAGTGATCTGTTTAAATGATTTCTCGCACTTGCAAACTCACCCATTTTTCTATAAAGTGATGCCATTGCCTGATGAATATATGTATCATCCGGATCAAGTTCCAGAGCCTCTTTATAGTACTCCAGAGCCTCATCATCTCTGTTTTGACGCGCTAAAGTATAACCCATCTTAAAGAGTGTTTCAGGGTTGTTAGGCTCTTTTATATTTGCTTCAGAGTAGATTGCAAGTGCTTTTTGCAAATCACCTTTTTGCATCTCTTCATCCGCCTTTTCCACAAGGGAGGATGCATCAAAAGGAGAGAAAGCCTCTGCTGTCCTACTTTCGCCCCCTCCACTGTTTTCATCTGCTTGTGGATCTTTGAGTGTCTGAATATGTTCATAAATTTTGTATGCAAAAAATGCTGATGCACCAAGCATAATTAACTGAAATAGAGTCATTATTTTCCTTTTACTAGATTGTTGTTTAAGAGTGAGATAAGCTGCAATGGATCAACCTGCACACCATCTACTCGGGCACTAAAATGCAGATGAGGACCTGTTACTCTGCCGCTCTCTCCCGAGAGAGCTATCACTTGGCCTCTATTGACAAACGCACCCTCTTTGACTTTAAATTTACTCAAATGAAAATAACAGGTATAAATCCCCTCTCCATGATCAATGAGCACTGTTCCTCCGGAGTAAAATCTTTTTTTTACTAAAACTACTTTCCCGTCATTTGCAGCTTTTATGGGAGTTCCTGTTTTTGCCCGAAAATCTGTTCCACTGTGATAACCTTTAAGTGAACCATTGTAGACCCGAGCCATCCCAAACGGACTGGTGATAGTACTTTGCAGTGGCAAAATAAAATCTTTGGAGATATAGCTCACTTTGGCTACACTATTATAAATTTTCATCGCTTGTTTGTACTCTTTGGCTATTCTCTTTTTGACTTGAGGCGATTTTGGATTTACTTTTTTGCTTGAGACCTTTATCTGCTCTTTTTTATAATTGCCGTCCAAAACCTTTAGAGTGATTTGCTGCTCTTTTTTTACCCCTGCGTTTAGATACTCAAGCTCTATCTTTTTTTCTCCTGCACTCTCATAGTATGAAATAGGAAGTAGCGCAAAATGACTCCCTTTTTTAAAAGGATGTGCAAATATTGGAAATTTTTTCTTTCCAAATTTAATATCCAAATAGTGAATATTTTTTTCATGCGATAGTTCTATAAACGCAGTGCTACCTCTTACAACCTCATCATTTTGCAGATGAATATTAAACGCAGTAAGTGTACTGAGCAACAGAGTTAAAAGAATAATTAATCGCATCAGTAATCCTTCATCGCCCTTGCAATATCTCTCTTTTGGTCTTTCTCTTTTAAGTCATTGCGTTTGTCATGCAGCAACTTTCCTTTTGCTATACCTATCTGAATCTTTGCTATATTTCTATTGTTAAAATAGAGCTGTAGAGGGACAATAGTATAGCCGTCACGAGAGATAGCCTTTTGAAGTTTCTGCAGCTCTTTTTTATGTAAAAGCAGCTTACGTGTTCCCCTCTCTTCATGTCCATAGTAGTGATGCGTAGTATCTAACCTGCCTATATGTGCATTAAATAAAAAAGCTTCCCCTCTTACCAATCGCACAAAACTGTCTTTGAGGTTTACTCTGTGTGCACGCAGACCCTTTACCTCACTACCTGTTAAAACAAGCCCTGCCTCAAACTTCTCTTCAATAAAATAATCATGATACGCTTTTTTGTTTTTTGCTATTGTTTCACCCATTATATTTCCATCATCTCTTTTTACTTATTGCTCTTTTACTCTAAAAAAGCTGCTTCCGCTTCCACTGAAGAAGTAACTCTCTTTATAGTAAGACTCTAACTCAGGGTACTCTTTGAGTGCCGGTGCAAAGAGGTCATTTGCCTCTTTTGGTGTCATTGTACTGAGTATCTCTTTTGAAGAGCACTCTTTTAGCTCTTGTACCATAAAGCCATCTATAGGATTGTAAAAATTCTCCCTGTATGATTTATATACTTTAGGTGTACTAATCTCCACATCCGGAGTATAAATATCAAAAGAGAGTGGAATCTCTTCAAACTTCTCTACAACTTCACCGATACCGCTTACATTTGCACTCTCATATCCATAAATAAAAAAAGGCACATCGGCCCCAACTTCAAGTCCGATGGCAGCGAGTTCATTAAAACTCAGTCCCAAATGCAGCACTTCATTACACATTTTAAGGTAAGTTGCTGCATCACTGCTGCCTCCGCCAAGTCCTGCAAACGCAGGTATATTTTTCTCTACCTCTACAGCATGTGTGCGCATCAGCTTCTCGAGTGCTTCACTTGAAACTACTCTTTGCAGTGCAACATAGGCTTTGTAGATAGTATTTTGTTTTGTATCGCAGGAAAAGGAACCAATGATCTTAAACTCATTTGCCTTTGCCTGAACCTCTTTTTTAGGTACAAATGAGAGTTCATCATATAGATCATCCACTCTCATAAAACGAGAAACTATCTCATGGTAGTTCTCTCTTGTTCCTGTTATCTTTAAAAAGATATTTACCTTCGCAAAAGCTCTGTACTTTTTCATCTGTTTTTTTACTTTCCTAAGAGTTTGGAAATAGTTGCAATATCATCTTCACTTGAGTGACCCACTGCAGCTCTGTTTGTTTTTGTAATTGCTTCAAGCAGTTCGTTTCTAATGATAGCTATCTCTTTAGGCGCTTCTATACCCAACTTTACCACACCATTTTCAATGGAGACCACTTTTACGACAATATTGTCTCCAATAACGATAGATTCATCTACTTTTCTTGCTAATACTAACATTCTATCCTGCCTAATTCATATTTTACTTCTGCTGCGTTTAGAGTGACAATAGAGATATACTCACCATTATCCACCCAATACGTCCCCTCATCTTGCACTTTAAAATCCTCTAAAGCAAGAACTCTTCCATACCTAATATTATCATAATCACCCAAATAATAGTTTTGGGGAATATTTAATGAGCTTTTAATATCAAGTGCTTTTTCATTTTCATAAAAGAACTGTCCCTCATTTAAACGCTCCAACATAGTTAAGCTTCCATCGGTCACGCCAAGTCTGTTGGCCAGCAGTAAGCCAAGAGAACGGATATAAGTCCCCTCGCTCACTGTCGCTTCAAAGGTTACAAAAGGATGTGCGTAGTGAATAAGCTTTGTCTCATAGATAGTAGAGTTTATTTTATTTAACTCTACCTTCTTGCCTGCTCTTGCCAGATCATACGCACGCATACCGTTAATGCGCTTAGCACTAAAAATAGGCGGTTCATACTCCAACTCACCCTCAAGTGAACTGAGTGCCTCCTGTACCTCCAAGAGAGGTAATTCGCTAAGTTCTGCGATGCTCTCTATCATCTCACTATCCAAGGTAGCACTCTTTGCACCAAGCCAGAGTGTAGCTCGGTATCTTTTAGGCGTTTTATTTAAAAAGCGAAACAGCTTCGTATGTGAACCAAAACCAACAAGCAGTACCCCTTTTGCAAAAGGATCAAGTGTTCCGGCAAAACCAGCTTTTTTTTCCTGATACTTGCGTTTAAGAGTATAGAGAAATTTGTTCGAGCCGATACCTGATGGTTTGTATGCTACTATGAGCCTGTTCATAGTCTCTCTACAAAAGAAGCTAAGATTTCGCGTTTTGTGCCTGCAAAATTAATACTTAACTTAAACTCTCTTCCGGTCTTGCTTACACCATTGACACGTCCTGTTCCAAAGATCTTATGTCTTACCAGATCACCCTTTTTAAACGCAGTGTTCTTCTCAACTATCAAAGAGCCTTCACATAGTCCTGCTTCATTAAAAAATCTACTCTTTTCAAGATCGCTTCTTCGCCCTTTGTAAAATCTGCTTGAAGCGTGACAAAGGGTAAGCGTCTCTTTTGCCCGAGTAAACGCAACATACCCAAGACGTCTCTCCTCTTCAAGGTCGCTACCCTCACCCACAAGTGGTAAAAAGCCCTCTTCCATCCCTATGACGAAAACATGCTCGAACTCCAAACCTTTAGAGGCATGAATACTCATCATATAGATACTCTCACCCTCAACCTGATCCTGTTCACTCTGCAGAGTAAGCTCATTTAAAAATTCATCCAAAGAGGCTGCCGGTGATTTTTTTACAAAATCTCTAAAAAGACCGTAAAACTCATCCATATTTAACATTCTCTCTTGAGCATCCTGAACATTTGCATAGATATCTTTTACATGAAAGGTCTCTTCTAGAAGTTCTACAAATTCGTAGGTTGACTCTTTTGTCGCATCTGCAACATGCTGTAAATCTGAAACAAACTTCTTAAGGGTTTGTGTATTTTTTTTCTTTACAAGCGTTTCAAGCTCTTGAGGCTCAACAGTTTCAATATATTCAAAAAGAGACATCCCTTTTTTATTGGCTGCAAGTTCTATTTTATCAAGACTTGCTTTTCCTAAACCACGTTTTGGCTTGTTTGCAATGCGTTTAAATGAGAAATCATCATGATGATTTGTTATAACACGGATGTAAGAGATAAGATCTTTTATCTCCGCTCTGTCATAAAAACGCAGTCCGCCGACAAGTTTATAGTTGATACCTGAACGATTAAGCCCCTCTTCAATAGAACGTGAAAGTACATTTACACGATACAGTACGGCAATCTCTTTAGCACGCACTCCGCTCTCTAAAAGTTTTTGTACACTCTGTGCAATTTTTCGTGCCTCTTCATTCTCATCGCTGGAGTTTAAGATGGCAACATCCTCTCCATTGCCCCGTGTTGCAATAAGCTTTTTGCCCAAACGTGAACGGTTATGCTCAATCAGTGCATTGGCAACTTTGAGTATAGGAGAGCGTGAACGGTAATTCTCTTCAAGTTTAAAGACTGAAGTACCGTTAAAATCCTGATCAAACTCCATAATGTTTCGAATGTTAGCGCCACGCCAGCCATAAATACTCTGATCGTCATCCCCTACGACACAAAGATTGTTATGTGTAGTGCAGAGCTTTTGCAAAAGTTTAAGCTGCAACTCATTTGTATCTTGATACTCATCAATCATTATATATTTATACCGCTCAGAAGTAGCCTTGGCAAGCTCAGGATTTTCATCCAGCAATCTGTATGTTATGGCTATCAAGTCATCAAAATCGACAAGATTATTCTCTTTGAGATAGGTTTCATACTCCGCATACACTTCGGCAATCTGTTTATAGTTAAAAAGCTCTGTCTGTTTGTAAACATCATCAGGAGAGAGAAGTGAGTTCTTATACCGTGAAATCTCACTTGCCACGAGTTGCGTAGGAAGTTCTGCGTTTATCTTCTTAATAATCCGCTTTTTATCATCCGTATCTATAACTACAAAATTGTTTGCACGACCTAAAAGCTGTATATTGAATTTTAAAAATAATAAGCCGAACTTATGAAACGTACAAAGCAGAGGAGGATAGGCAACATTCTCTATCATTGCAAGAGAACGCTCTTTCATCTCCTTTGCGGCTTTGTTTGTAAAAGTAAGTGTAAGTGTATTAGAAGCAGGAATACCGACTACCTCAATCAAATACGCCAAACGCGATACTATCGTCGTCGTCTTCCCACTGCCTGCTCCGGCCAAGATTAGCACAGGACCCTCTGTCTGCTTGACTGCGTTTGCCTGCGACTCGTTTAATTTATCAAATATTTTTTCCATGTACAACCACTATTTACTTCAAATTAATAATATTATAACAAAAAAATTTGAAATTATTACAAAACTATTGCAATAATTATAATATTGAGTTATAATTTTACTATTATCAATACTTATAGGAATTATTATGTTAAGAGATTTTGCTAAATTACAAACTTTTCTAATGGTTATCAAAGAAAAGAGTTTTTCAAAAGCATCAGCAAAACTAGGAATTTCTCAACCTGCAGTCACACAACAGATTAAATTTATAGAAGAATACATTGACACAAAGATTGTTGAGAGAAAGAAAAACGGAATTGTGCTTACAAAAGAGGGTGAAGACCTTTATCGTATTGCGCAAAGACTTGAGAAAGCGATACAAATCAGCGAAAAAGAGTTACTAAAAATCATAAACAAAGAGTTTACTTTTGTTATGGGTTCTTCTTTTGCGATTGGAAATTATGTACTTCCAAATTACCTCGGTGAAATTAAAAAACGCATTGAAAACGAAGTCTTTATGAATGTGGACGTCTCTGAAAATATCATCAATCAACTTGAAGATAAAAAAATCGATGTGGCACTTATCGAATCACCTGTCTTTAGAGATGGGATTATCTACAGAGAGTGGGTAGAAGATGAGCTTGTTCTTTTCTCAAATCAGCCTATTAAAAAGCATCTTGGAGTAGATGACTTGATGGAGTTTGACTGGATATGTAGAAATGAAGAATCACACACAAGACGCCTTACAGCTGAAACATTTGAAGAGATAGGCGCCAACTGTAACAACTTCAACGTAATAGGCGTTCTTACAAGTCCGACTTCTATTAAAGAATCTATACTTCATGCCGATAAAAACAGTGCAAGACCTTTAGTGTCCATCATGTCGCGCCATGTAATTAAATCTGAGATTGAAGAGGGCAGACTCTTTGAAGCAAAATTAAAAAATCATAAGATTACAAGACACTTTTACATTGCCTATCTTAAAGAGCGAAAGCACGATGCTTTTGTTGACAATGTAGTCAACTACCTTTTATCTCTTCACAGAGTATAAAAGAGAAGCTTCTACTTCAAAAACTTAGAATTTTCAGGGTTGGAGAGGAACGATGCCATAGAATTTTTCACTCCACTCTCATCAATTTTCTGCTCTTTTTTCTCATTGTTTGTCTCTATTGCAAGGTTAATGAGCACTGGAGTTTCATCTACAATAACCTGAATAATGCTCAAAAGCGGTACACTCACAACACTTCCAAAATTATCACTTCCAAAACCAGCTTCAAAGATTAGATACTCATCTTCGATTCTTGCTGTCTCAAACGTATATCCAGCCAAGAAAAAGAGTGTTAATGGTCTAAACTCACTGTTAATATCATCAGGGAGTTGAGGATTAAATGTAACATCTTCAATTTTGCACAGTATTCCGAAATTTTGCTCTTTCTGAAAAAAAAGCAAAATCAAATCCTGCATATTTTTTTTCATCAATGCTGCAAAATCTTCATCTTGAATTATATTTTCTAACAAATCATATCCTCTATCTTTTTATTGTGTATTATATCAAAATCTATCATGGCATTCATCAAGGCCATCGCCTCAAAGTTTGACAAATCTTCCAAAGCTATCTCTGCTTCATCCAATCTCTTTTGAGCTATCAGTCGCATACGTGTCGTACCGTTTAAAAGTGGTTCTTTAGGTGTTATCCAACGCCCTTTATACAAAAAAGCAACATTTGCTATGGTCGTATCTGTGATGAGACCGTGCTTGAGTATCAAGACATCATCTGCAGAGCCTTTTTGTAAAAACAGAGCCTCTAAAAGAGTTCTGTCAAGATATTTTTTTGAGTATTCAATCTCCCCGCCCTCTATTACTTTAAGCTGTGAGATACTGCGTTTAGTATAGGGATGATAACTCACGTCACAAGAGTTTGCATCATAAACGACCCTACACCTAAAGAGTCCCTCCTTTGGAGGAGATAAAATATCTTGTAAAATAATGCCACACTCTGCACAACTCCTTTCTAAACGCAGTTGATGATACTCAAGATGAAAAAGTTCTCCATCTTCAACCCGAATAGTCTCTAATAGCTTTTTATTCACTAAAAAGTTCTGTACTGAGGTATCTCTCTCCTGTATCACACAAAATTGTCACAATAGTTTTACCTTGAAACTCCTCTTTTTGTGCTACCTGCATAGCTGCGTAAACATTTGCTCCTGCAGATATACCCACAAGCAATCCCTCTTTTTTTGCAAGCATTCTTGCCGTCTCTATAGCATCTTCATTGCTCACTTTCACTACTTCACCATAACAGTGGGTATCTAATACAGCAGGAACAAAACCGGCACCGATACCTTGAATTTTATGTGGTGAGGGAGACTCTCCTGAAAGGATGGCAGAGGCTGCCGGCTCTACTGCAAAAATTGCAATATCTGCACATTTTTCTTTTAAAACTTTTGATGTACCTGTAAGTGTTCCCCCTGTTCCAACAGCAGCGACAAAAGCATCTATCTCACCATCAGTATCTCGCAAAATCTCTTGGGCGGTTGTAAGTTCATGTATCTCAGGATTTGCAGGGTTTTCAAACTGTTGGAGTATCACAGAGTCCGGAGTTTGAGACTGCAGTTCTTTTGCTTTTGCAATTGCACCATTCATTCCCTTTGCAGCAGGAGTAAGTACCAGCTCTGCTCCCAGCGCTTTAAGGAGATTTCGTCTCTCTATACTCATAGAGTCAGGCATCGTTAAAATAAGCTTGAGATTCTGTGCAGCACAGTTTGCCGCCAGTGCAATCCCCGTATTACCACTCGTTGGCTCGATGATTGTGGTGTTTGACTTTATCCTGCCAGCCTCAATGCCCCGTCTAATCATATTAAAACCTATTCTGTCTTTTACTGAACTTGTAGGATTCATAAACTCACATTTACCTAAAATCGTAGCTCCGCTTAACTCTGATGGAGTATTTAACCTTACTAAAGGGGTGTTGCCCACCAACTCCGTTATATCCTTTGCAATATTCATATCTAGTTCCTTTCAATGTATCTCACTATTTTTTTCTCATATTTAATGTATAATCTTAGATGTATTATACTAAAAAAACAGAGGTTGAAATGGCTATTTACAATAGTGACGGGAAAAAGCTGCTTGATGTCGAATATGATGTTCTACCCGTAAGCGGGGATGTAGTTGATACAATGCGTGTCTTATCAACTGACTATAATGAAAATAACGAGTACGCGGTATTTTTACTTGAACCAAATACACGTGTAAGCTGCTATGTCTTTGATGAGATATTTATCATCGGTAAAGAGAGCGGTTTTGAGAGTCTAAACGAAGCGATAAGTGCCTGGAAGAACAGTGAAATCTAAAAGTATACTTTCCCTCCTTTCTCTGTCTCTTATAAGGGTTTAGTAAATGATAAAAAAAAGGCTGGCGGGGACTTAATGAAAAATACGTCCAAAGAGTTGGAAAAGCACTTAAGTCCTACTTTTTAAGCAGAAGTTATTTTATAGAGGTGATTCGTCCATCTTTCATCATAATTATCACATCTGCAATATCTGCAACATTTTGATCATGCGTAGCGATTAAAAGTGTTTCTTTGTTTTTTTGAGCATTTTCTTTCATAATTTTTAAAATACTTATAGCTGTGTTTGAATCTACATTTCCTGTTGGTTCATCAGCTAATACAATTTTTGGCTTATTGATAAGTGCTCTTGCTATTGCAGCTCTTTGTCTCTCACCGCCTGATACATCTGATGCAAATGAATCACTACGATTTAAAATACCCATCTGTTCTAAAAGCAAGGTAGTCATTTCATATCTTTTTTTTGAAGATAAATTAGCATCAGACAATAAGGCTGATTCAATATTTTCACGTAGTGTAAGAACGGGAATTAAATGATGAAATTGAAATACAAAACCCATAAATTTTCTTCGAAATTCATGGATATTTCCCATATCATCAATCTTTTTACCTTCATAATATATATTTCCGCTTGTCGGAGTATCCAAGCTACCAATCAAGTTTAAAAGTGTACTCTTTCCACACCCTGATGGACCCATCAGTGCATAAATCACACCTCTTTCAAGAGTTAAATTTATATTTTCTAATGCCTCTATCAGTCCATTTTCATATGTTTTACTAACAGATTTTATCTCTATAAAACTATTCATGTCGTATCGCTTCTGCTATCTTTATATTTGTACTATACAAAATTGGAAAAAGAATACTTACTATAGAAATTACAAAGCACATAAGAATGACATTAACAAAAATACTTATATCTGGAGAATTTGGAAGGTACATATATATATTTGTAAAATTTTGTCGTAATAGATACATAATCGGATATGAGCTTAAATATCCAAGTAATCCTCCCGTAAACGATAATAACATCGATTCAACTAAAAACACACTTATGATCATTTTTTTTGACCACCCGATCGCATTCAATATTCCCACCTCTTTCGTTCTTTCATTGATTGCCATAATAAATGTATTGAGTAAAACAGCGACAGCTATTAAAAGTGTTAAAACAGATACTATCTTTGCAAAATAAAACACACTTTTAATTGGACCTAGATAATTTGGAAATTGTTCTGCCTCAATTGCTCTTAAATATGGATACTTCGTATTAATTTTAGTAATTAAATTTTTTGTATATGTTGTATCTTTCAAAGTAAGAAAAAGCATATTTACCTTCTTTTCTTTGCCGACTAAAGATTGTGCTGAGCTTAAATCTATCAATAAACCTGCATTAAAAAAATTTAACCAACTTGAGTAAATACCAACTATTTTGTATCGTTTTTTATTTTCAAATTTAAAATAACTTCCTATCTTTAAATGCAGCACATTAGCCATTTTTTCTCCAATGACTAACTCATCTGATTTTTCTTGGGCTACCCGACCCTTAATTATATTTAATCCAAAACGTTGAGCAAAGATTTGATAATTTGAAATACCCAATACAAAAACTGATATATCTTTTTTCACGCGCTTACGTTCTATCAGTAAAGCATCTACATTTTTCACCTCTTCA
>Ga0256836_1001364_pt1 | contig 10759 bp, 15 predicted proteins | sample 4561380metaG_FD_185974 | JGI IMG/M metagenome (GOLD analysis project Ga0256836, IMG submission 185974) | Hydrothermal vent microbial communities from Guaymas Basin, Mexico - 4561-380 | ecosystem: Environmental > Aquatic > Marine > Hydrothermal vents | place: Mexico: Guaymas Basin | collected...
CTCTCTGTGAGACAAACTTTGTTATCTTGAAATCCACTTTTGCACTCTGAATAAAAAATATTTTTATCTGACTTAACTATTTCGTCGTAATCTCTTACAAAATTGCTTCGTACACTTTCTTTAATATCTTCATAAAAGTTTGATGTAGGCTCTCCATGATTGTTTATATAGCTTTCTCTTTGTGGTTTCATATACTCTACTGCGAAAACTACTTCATGCTCAATATTTAGATACTTTAGTGCAAATTCAACACTTCCGAATCCTCCACTAAATGCTGTTGCAACTTTCAACATCTCAACTTCCTTACAATTTCAATAGACTCTTCATATGTTTCTTCTGTGACATTTCCTGCTTCTGTTTCAATGAGTAAATCAAATACTGAATAGCTTTTAAAATCTTTCAGCCATTCGTACTCTTGAATAACTGGCTTATCTCTTTCCATAAAGCACTCAAAAAGAATCTGATTTGCAAGTAGTTCGAGATTTGTATCTTTTTCCATTCCATTTAAAATGTTTACTATCTTGCTATCAAGCTTCGATTTAATCCATTTTCCAAGACTTCCATCTGCACCATATTTTTTAAACACTTTGTCTTGTGTGCTTTTTAAGTCACTTACTAACTTTTCAAGTCGTCTATCAATTCGTTTATTAAGATTGTAGTGCTTATTTGTTCTTTTCGTAAGGTCTTTGTCCTCTTTTACTGCTTTCGTGTCTTCTATAACAATAGAAATTAATCCTATTGCTAAATTAATCACAAGTAAATCTTTTTTAGCTCCTGATGGTATTATCATTTCTTCATTCCTATTAAATCTCTTACTTTTTTATTTTCTATTGCATTTGTTGAGTATTTTGTTGTTATGGCTTTTTTGATTGATTTCTCTATTGCTGTTATAGCAACTTCTGAATTTGGATAAAGTCTAATATTGCAAAGCCATTCTCCACTACCTAAATCGTTTAATACATAAAGTTCTTGCTTTGTGTATGCTGATTCTCCAAGTTTGTTTTTAAGTGATGCATAGTCGCAATTTGTAAAAAACTCTCTATCGCTATTTATTTTTTCTCTATTGTCTGTGCAATAGTCAAGCATTCTGCAACACTCAACATAGAACTTGTCGTACATTGATTTTGCTTTATCTCTTGAACCATCATAAATATCAACTTTACTTGTAAACAATTTAGATGCTTCAATGATTGCTTTCATTCCATTTCCAAAACTATCAACACTCATTACTGATTTGTAAAATTCTCTTAATTTGTCTTGTGGTATATGCTTTATTTCATCTTCGATTGTTGAGTAGTTAAAGTTTCCTTGTGGAATTTTTAGAGTGAGCATAAGTTCTTCAATTAACGATTTTCTGAACTGGCTCATTTTGCACTCCTCTTTTTTCTATTTCATCCCATACATTTACATCTGTGTTTAGTGTTTGTGATTTTGGTGTGTTGTATTGTTGTGTATTTTGTTTTGGTGGAAATAATCCCTTATATTGATTCATTATGCTTGTATCAACAATAATTTGCTGTGTATTTAAATCATAAGAACTTAAAAAGTTTAAAGTTTTTGTTACTGGTGCAATAGATTTAAACTTTTTGTATGTAATCCATTCATAGAATGCACTGATATTAATATTTTTATATTCAGATAGCTTTGATTGTATTTTAGATTCTATTGAATAACTCTTCTTACAATCTTCTATATCTTTATCTATATCTTTATCTTTATCTATATCTTTATCTTTATCTATGTGTGACAAAATCCGACTTACTCCTGACACACTCCTGACACACTTCTGATTTTCAACAGAAACAGCACTTAAAATCTTGTTAGTGTTTACTGACTTTCTAGTGAACTCATCGAGTCTATCGGCTATTTTTATACATCTTAACTTTTCATTTTTCGATATGTCAAAAAGCTTCAAATCTATCATTTTTTGCATCATGTGTTTCGTTTTTTCTATTGATAAGTTTAGATTTCTCGCTATAACTCTTGAATCATGTTCTAATTCAAAAGTTATGTTTTTTGGAGTTACATTTGCAGATATTAATTCTATACAGTACCAATAAAGACCATAACCCTCTGCACCATAATCAAATAGTAACTCCTGCAGTTTTGCATCAACAGATGCATCTGTATCGTGTTTAAACCATTTCATTAATATGTCCTAAAATAAAGATGTTTGTTTTCGCTCTTTTAGAGCCATTTCGCAGTTTTTTGCAGCTTGATTGTAGTAAGATGGTTTTAGTTCAATCCCCACTGCTTTTCTTCCCATTTTTAATGCTTGATAGGCTTCACTTCCTATCCCTAAGAATGGGGTTAAAACGGTATCTCCATCATTGCTCCAAAGCTGTAAAGCTCTTTCAATTACATCAAGTTGTAGTGGGCATATATGTCTCTCGTCTTCTGCTTCTCTTGCTGATCTATGTTGAAGTGTGCATGATGGATTTATATCCATCCATACTGGACTTGCATATCTTTGCCAAGTCATAATGCTTCCTCTGTTTAATCGTCCGTTTTCTTCTTCAAACTTATCATTAAATATATCTGTTCCGTTGTAGTATGTAAATCCACCACTTATAGGTTCATCGTTATCGCCTAGTTTTCTCATAGTTACTAAATAGTCTGGTATTCCTTGTCTGCTCATTGCACTGTCTTTAACAACCTGCTTATGTAATAAACCTAGTGCTTTTGTTCTTTGTTGTGCAACTACTGGATCTTTCCAAATACACACCTCTGAATGAAAAACAAATCCTACATCTTCAAAAAGCTTTATTAGTTCCCCTCTAAAGTCTCTAATTCCTATAAACCCATCTCTTTGTTTTGATGTTGGCAAGTTCATGCAGTGGAAACTCATTAGTCTTCCTGGTTTTAAAACTCTGTATAGCTCTTTTGCTAAAAATTTAAAATGCTGAACAAACTCTCCTTTTGCACTGTTACCCATATCTCTATCACTATTTGAATATGTGTACAGACTGTCGAATGGTGGAGAATAAATCTGATAGTGAATACTATTGTCTGGTATTCCTTTTATTACTTCTGTGCTATCTCCATTGTAAACTGCATACTCTTCTGTTACTTGTTGATTTTCTACTTTCATTATGCTACCTCTTTTAAAAATGTTGGAATTTTCATATCTATTTGTGGGTTATAATCAGTCTTGATTATTTCTACTTGTTTGATTTCTTTTAGTGTTTGTTTTTTTGTATGTGAAACAATTTCATCTATCATTGTTAAAAAGTCTTTTTCTTTTCTAGCAAGATTTAACTTTATGCTTCCCTCTGCTTCACTTGTAACAACATGAGTATTAACATCATGCTTTTGACCATATCTGTAAACTCTTCTTTCTGATTGGAAAAATTGCTCAAAGCTATCTGAAATACTTGCAAATGCTACATTGTGGCAAACTTGCCAGTTCATTCCAAATCCTGCTATTTTTGGCTTTGTTATTAAGCACTTTATGTTTCCTTTTGCGAACTCGTGCATAGATTTTGATTTGTGTTCATCCTTATCACTTCCTTTTACTTCAACACAATCATCTATAAGTTTTTTTAGTAATGCACTTTCATCATTTCTTTCGCACCAAACAAGCCATATATCATCACTGTTATTTACAAGTTCTGCAACAACATTACATCTATCAACTAAGCTATCTTTTTTAGCTTGTCTTCTTTCATCTAATGTTTCAGCATGATTTGCGAATAGTGCATTTGTTGGTTTTGAATAAACTATATGCTCAAATGTGTTCTTTTTTGGAAGTTTAAATTTATTATCCTCTTTTTTTGAGTACCCTATATCTGATGGCTTTGTAAATACTGCACTCCATGATGATACGAACTCCCAGAACTTATCTCTTGCATGACCTTTTAATCTCCACTTTGAAGTTTCTCCTCCATCATGAACAAAAAACATACTAAGCATTTCAGTTCTACTCATAACATTTAAAAATTCACTATGATTTCCAAGTTCCATATGATCGTTTGGTGCAGGTGTCGCACTACAAGCTAACTTATAAGGTGTAGATTGAAAATTTTCTATTATCATGTCTCTGTATTTTCCAGTGAAGCTTTTTAATATTGAACTTTCATCAAGAACTATTGCAACAAACTCATCAGCATTGAAGTGTTCAAGCTTTTCGTAGTTTGTAATGTTAATACCATTTATAACTTCTTCTTGATTTGTCACAAATTTTACATCATAACCAAGAATATCTTTTGCCTCATCTACACTTTGATGTGATACAGCTAACGGGGCAAGTATTAATATAGGTTTTTTCTCTTTTTTCCATACTTGATAAGCCCATTCCATTTGCATTGCAGTTTTTCCAGATCCAGTCATTGCAAATAATGCAAAATGACCTTTTTTAAGTGCTAGATAAACTAAATCTTTCTGATATTCAAACAGAGAACTATTTAAATCATCTCTTTTTATATCAACTGATTTGAAATTAACACTAAATTGTTTAGATTTTAAAAATTCTTCATATGTCATTTTTTACCTTTTTTTAGACATAGAAATATCCTCGTGCAATCACGATTAATTTTTTTGTCTTGTTAAATTTGTTTTTTTTGAAATTTTTATTTATTTTTGTAGTTTATTTTTTACTGCATATTTTTTATTAATTTTAATCTACTGTAATGTCAGTAAAAATGTCAGTAAAAAGCAAAGAATATCACTGACAGTTGCTAGTGTCAGTTGGAGCAAAGTCCGTAAAATAGGGGGTTAAAGGTATGTGGTACCAGAGAGGGGATTTGCATCCATTGCCCTATATTACGATGTTTGCGACATGGTGTCAGTTGTTTTGTCAGTAAAGATATTTAAGTCTCTATTTATATTTAGGTGTTCTCCTTTAATAAATTTAGCATAGTTTCTAACTATCATTTCAGTATTTGAGTGTCCTACTATCTGTGCAATGTCAAGCATATTCAAATCACTACTCTTTAACATTGTAGTGATGAAAGTATGTCTTGTGCTATAAAGTATTCTGTACTCTATTTTGCACTCTTCAAGTAAACTTTTCCAAAATGGAGTTAGTTTTGCAGATTTGTAAAACATTTTCCCAGTGTTTGGATTTAAAAATAATGGGATGCTTCTGTTTGAGTTCAAATGCTCTTCAATGTAAGGAACTAATGCACTGAAAATTGGAACTTCTCTGACTGATTGCTTAGTCTTTGGTGTTCCTATAACACCATTTCTTAAGCCTTTAGTTATTGATATTGTTCCATTATCCAGGTCTATATCGTTTCTTGTTAATGCTAGTACCTCTCCAGTTCTAGCACCAGTGAAAAAGCTAATAGCCAAAAATGTTCTAAACCATCCACTAGATTTAGATAATATATTTTTTACTTCATCTTGTGTAAATGGATCAAACTCTTTCTTGTCGTGCTTTGGAAGAGATATGTTTTTAGCTACATTTGAGCTTATAACCTCATAGTCTATTGCAATATCAAATATTGCTACTAGCATATTCAATACTGTTCTTACTCTTTTTGGTGATGCTTCTCTAAGTCTATCTTCTGCAAACTCTTTTATTTCATATCTCTTTATTGAGTCAATCTCTCTATATTTAAACAATTTGTAAAATTGATTATCTACAATGTTTCTCAACTGTGAGTATGTTTTTAAAGAAGTTTTTGAATTTAGATACTTTTCTGCATAGAAACTAAAATCTTTGCTTACTTTTTGTTGTGAATTATACTCACCTTGAAGTATTTTTATCTCCAAAGATGGTATAATATGGCTTTTAATGAACTTACGGTTTTTTTGTGTGTCCTTTAATTTTGTTGATCTTTGGATGCACTTACCGTCTATATTAAACTGAACATACAGCTTATCTTTTCTTTTAAATATACTAACCATAAAAATCCTTTTAATAGTCAGCGATATTCTTTGCAACTATTAGTATAACTATTTTTTGTTAAGAATATCATCAACAATAATATCTACTTCACTTTTACTGCTTCCTTTCATCCATGATAAAAGTGCATCCCTATCCCACATAGCATACTTTAAACCATCTGGGATGAAGTAGTGAATACCTTGTTTAAAAATTGTATCTTTAAGTTCATTTAGTAGTTTTGTTGATATGCCTATTTCTGATTCGACTTGATTAGGTCTTAAAAACATTGGAATGTTTGACATAAATTCTCCCTAAAATGGTATATCATCATTTGGTATCACTTCGTGATGAACTGGAATTTGTTGCTGTTGCTGCTGTTGATGTTTGTATGAGTTTTGACCTTGTGAGTGTAAATTGTTTTGATTGTAAGCATTTGAATTATTTTGTTGATAATTTTGTGCATTTTGTTGTTGTCCTTGCTGATAATTATTTTTATCATTAGTATCATCTGATTTTCTATCAATGAAACTAAACCCATTCATTTTTATAGATACCTTGCTGTGTTTTTGACCATCTTTTTCCCATTGCTGAAAATCAAGTGATCCATCTATTAAAATTCTACTTCCTTTTCTAAAATACTGATTTATTGTCTCTGCTTGTTTTCCAAAAACTGAAACATCAAAGAAGTGAGCTTTTTCTTTTACTTGTCCTTGTTGATCTTTCCATTTATCGTTATATGCAATTCCAAAATTTGCTACTGCACTTCCACTTTGAGAGTATCTCAACTCTATGTCTCTTGTTATTGTTCCTAAAATTTGTACTTTATTCATCGTTTACCTCTCTGTTAGGAAAGTCTGGAACTACTATTCCTTTTTGTGCAAATGCTTTCACAATTGCATCTATTATGTTCTCAAACTCATCTTTTTTTAACTTTGTTGTGCTGTTTTTATTGTAGAGTTGTTTGACTACTGGCTTAAATATATTTTCTTTGACTTTGCTCATACTCCATTGTGTTTCCATCTTTAAAACATCTGTCACATAAAGACCACTATCATTGAGTTGATTTGCTATTAGATCGCACCACTTATGAAGTGCTTTGTTTTGTTGAAGTGTCCTCGTGTCTATATTTTTTATGTCAATCTCATAAATAGCTCCATCTTGCAACTTTTTCAACAATTCAAAGTCTTCATCGCTGTATGGTATTAGATGTCCTCTAATTAGCTTTAGAGTTATTTTCATTGATTGTAAACTCTTGTATCATATTGTCAAGTTGTTCTTTGTTTTGCAGAAGCTCTTTTGCTTGTTTAGCTTGAATCATAAAGTGACTTGAGAACTTTTTAGCATTAATATTTCTTTCTTTTAGATATCCTCCAAGTGTCTCTATTTTTTTATTTGGCTCATCATTTTGTGTTGTTACATCAGGATCTCGATTATCGTCAATTGCGAGTAGCCCATTCATGGCACTTTTTCTACTATAACTAGAAGTTGCAACTGTTATCTGTGATTCATCCATTCCTTTTCTACTTAGTGGCTCTCGTGCCATTGCAAATACTTCAACACTTTCTCCACTTTTAACATCAATTATTGAAGCAGTTGTTTTGTTGTAAACTCTCTCTCCAATCTGAACTATTTCATCACTTAACTTTGTGCAACAGTCATATTTTTTTAGAAGTGGCTTTATTGATTTTTGTATGTCCTCAAGTGATCTGTATGAATATTTTCCAAAGTTGTTATATTGATTTTTATTTGCTTTCAATTCAAATTGAATGCAACTTAGCTTTTCATAGATATTCACGACACTTTCCTTTTGTTTATTTTTACACCGCTTTTTATATTGTTTATTGATTCTTCTTCGTGTGCAAAACCTTTTTCTAAAAGTTCTTTATCTGTAATATCTCTTACAATTTTTGTTCTAATACTAACACTCTCTTTTTTTGTTGTAATACTTGAACAATGGATTCCTTTTAGTTTTTCTATACCATTAGATTCCATCCATTCAAATACTTTTGACTCTGTTTCTTTTTCAAGTTCAATCATTGACTTTATAGCTTCGTCAAGTTCTTTCTTGTATTGCTTATATTGTTCAATCTTGTTTTTTTGTCCTTGAATACCAAGTGCTATGTAATCAGCTATGCTTTCTTCTACTGGCATATTGTTTGATTTGTAATGCTCAACTTTTAAATCAAGTAATGCACTTACATCTTGATCTGTTTCTACTGCTGTTTCAAGTCGTGTTGTTATTCTTTTTTCTAAGTTTTTCATCTATTTCTCCATATTTTATATTTAACAATTGTTGATGATGACCATATTTTAAATTTCAATTTTGCTATTTTATACTCAAACACAAAATAGTTATAAACTCTCAATAAATGAAATCTTATTTTTCCAATATATAGAGTGTATTTTATTTTAAGATATGTTTTGTTTGTAAGTAGTTTTAAGTTCATCTCATCAACCTTATCATTTCTAAATCTAACTTCATAGAATTTAAGTGTCTGATATGCATCTTGCACTCTCTTATTATTGAACTCATAAGAACTCTTTACTGTCAATGACCATATAAAAAGCTATGCAAACAAGCGAACTTAATGCAACAATCATTGCTAAATCGTTATAACTTAACATTTCGCTAATCATCACTTTCTCCATAACACAAATTGATAGATTTGAAAATATGCTCTTTCCACTTGTTCCACCATTCTAAAGCATAGTCATCTAACTTTGATATTTCATCGTCAGTAAAGTTTTTCCATTCTTTAATTGTATGTTGTTGGCAACCTATACACAGTAATCTATTATTGAAACCTATTTCATAAGTGTCTAACTGCATAGAGTGCCACTCTCTCATATTTCCTATTTTGTATTGATGCTTACTAATGCTAAAGTCGGCAGAGCTAAAGTTTGCACCTCTAAAGTCGGCAGAGCTAAAGTTTGCACCTCTAAAGTGTGCATATCTAAAGTTTGCACCTCTAAAGTCTACATCTCTAAAGTCTACATCTCTAAAGTCTACACCTCTAAAGTCTGCACCTCTAAAGTCTGCACCTCTAAAGTTTGCACCTCTAAAGTTTGCACCTCTAAAGTCGGCAGAGCTAAAGTTTGCACCTCTAAAGTGTGCATATCTAAAGTTTGCACCTCTAAAGTTTGCACCTCTAAAGTGTGCATATCTAAAGTCTACATCTCTAAAGTCTACATCTCTAAAGTCTACACCTCTAAAGTCTGCACCTCTAAAGTCTGCACCTCTAAAGTTTGCACCTCTAAAGTCGGCAGAGCTAAAGTTTGCACCTCTAAAGTCGGCAGAGCTAAAGTTTGCTCTATAAAAAGAAACATTAGCTTTTAATGCACCTTTTAACAATTCTCCCCAAGAGTTACACTCTAACTCAAATATAACCTCTTTAGTATCCCATCTTTTTAATTGCACTTTTTATCTCCTTTAAAATCAAGTTCCCAAGCAAGAGCAGCATTTGACTCTGTGTAAGCTTTTCTCAACTTTTGTCTATCGTTTTTCACTATTACTTTTTTGATTCCTGATGTTTTACGATATAATTTCGTCATTCACATTCCTTTTAGTGTGTTTTATTTGAGAGTGGTCGGACACTCTCTGAACTTTTTAAAAGCTCAATCAACAAGTCAATGCACATATCTATAAAGCATTAGTGAATTAAAGTCTTTTTCTAAAAATTATTTTAAATTTGTTTTTATTTAGATGTTTCGACTTGTTGATTGAGATTTTAAACAATAACCTCGCTTGATAGGCTAATGTTGGTATTTTTTAACAAAGAGTTATCCTGCGAACTCTATCAATAAATCAAATAGCAAGTTAGCGAGACTTTACTCCGTTATGGAACACTCGCACCTCATTCTTCATTGTCGATACTTGCTATACTCAAACAGTTAAACTGCTCAATAAAGCCACTCGTGAGTGACTCTATGAGAGGTTTATGCTACTTCTTTAAAATGCTCTAGTATTTTATTTCCTACTTCTAATTGACCTAATCCAGTTATTTTAAGTTGTGTATATTCTCTATTTCCTTTTGGTGTTGCCATTGTTATAGGTATGAGTGAAAAATAGTTTGTTGCATATTTTGCATATGGTTGAAGTTTGTTCTTTTTGTCTCTGTATATAAACTTCTTCTCTATTAAGAACTGAATCACTTTTCTCTCTCCAACCTTAAGACCTTCATCACTTTTAAGTGTGTTGATCCATTCTCTAATGCTTATTGGGTTGATGCTTCCCACAACTGCTTCTGCATATGATACTTTTGGTTTGTCTATCTCAACTTTGTGCTGTAAAACAAGAACTTCATCTTTTAATTCTCCTATAACTTTTACATTTTGCTCAAGAAGTTGTTCTATTGTGAGTGGTTTGTTTGATTGTTTCTCTAACTGTATAAAATACTTACGAGTTTCTTTACCTTTTTTAGTGTTTGAAACCATACATAACTCTTTTGCCATATCTAGTGTTACAATGTAATCAGTTTGAGTAGCCTTTCCATTAACAAATTTGTGAGTCGTAAAATCTTCATCTTTCTCAAAGTCGTATTTTTCGATAGCTCTCTGAATCCACATTGAGTATGGAGTCTCAACTTCAAGATACTCATAAATTTCTCTACTATTTACAGAGTTTGTCTCAACCCCATTGATTTCAGTTACATTAACTGCTATAATTTCTTGATTCATTGGATTTATTCCTTTAATATTTTGCAGATTGTTCGTGCAATCTGTCAATTTTTGATTACCATTCCAGATAACACATTTCTTATTTTTAAAACTTTATCAAAAGACATAGTACAAAAACGAGAAACTTTTAAATTTATGCTACTTTTTCGTCTTCTAATATATAACCCATTGATTTTAGTTTTTTATATGCCTTAAAAGAAGCACTGTTCTCTCTAAAAGATTTAGTTGTCTTTTTCTTTAGTCCGCTATAAA
>Ga0256836_1001365_pt1 | contig 10749 bp, 11 predicted proteins | sample 4561380metaG_FD_185974 | JGI IMG/M metagenome (GOLD analysis project Ga0256836, IMG submission 185974) | Hydrothermal vent microbial communities from Guaymas Basin, Mexico - 4561-380 | ecosystem: Environmental > Aquatic > Marine > Hydrothermal vents | place: Mexico: Guaymas Basin | collected...
TAGGAGAAAAGGCTGCTGCATTTTCTGCTGTAAGTCACTGCTACCTGCGTCCAAAATATCCAAACTGGCCCTACAATCTTTTTACTATGGTTCATGGTAAAACTACAGAAGAAACAAATAGCATTATAGAAGATATGGCAAATGAGATAGAATCAAAAGAACATATGCCACTCTACTCATCAAGAGAGTTTAAAAAAGTACGAATTGAATATTTCACTCCTGCCTTTAAAGAGTGGGAAGAGAGAGCCTTACAAGAAGCGTAAAAGCATAAGAGAAAAACTCTTATGCCAAAAATCTAAGCACCAAGTGCCTTTTTAACGTTATCATCTGCCATAGAGATATTCCACTCAGGCTCCCAGACAACTTCAACATCAACATCTTTTACATTTGGCAGTTTTTCAACAGCCTCTTTTACCCATTGTAAAATCATCTGATGTAAAGGACAAGCACGAGTAGAGAGAGTCATAGTAACTTTTACATTCCCCTCATCATCACTGCTAGCATCATAAATTAAACCCATTTCTACAAGATTAAAACCAACTTCTGGATCAATTACAGTTGAAATTGCCTTAAATATTTCCTCTTTTGTATACATAGCCATATATATCCTTTTATTTAAAATTTATCATATAAAGCATACTTCTTACAAATGCAAGTGCACCAAAAAACAAAAAAGTTGCACCACTATGTAAAAGAGTATCACTCTTTGTTAAAATTGCTATTGCAACAACAATCACACCTACAGCTGAAAATATAAACTGTGCCTGTGAACTTTTATAAGGTACCATATCTGCAAGCATAGGAATTTTTTGCTTTCCAACCAATGGAGAAAATCTCTCAAACCAAACTAAAAACGGAATAATTTTATAGATATGTCCAGTAATTAAAAAGCCAAAAAAGCCAAAGAAAAAGACCCATGCACTCGCTAACATTATTTGCTCTTTTTGCAACACAAAGTATAAAAATGCTAAAAAAAGCGCAACTAACATTGAAATATATGAAAACATCATTGATATCGCATAAACATCATTCTCTTTTCTTGGTCGTGTTTTATAGATTATATAAATTATATAAAAATAAAACGGTAAAGATCCAAAAGATAAGATATACCCTAAATTTTCTAAAGCACTACTATTAAAAAATGTAGATAAAACAACACTTACAACACCTGCACTCATCATTGAGATAGAGATACGAAGCGGTACAAGTGAAAAACTGTGAGAGAGTGTAAACATTGGAACAAGTACAATGGAAAGACCCATAATAGTCACACCGATATAACCACCGACAACAGAATAAACATGAGCACGCAACATTTGAGAGATATCAATAGATATAGTCCCTGCATACGAAAGTGCCATTAATAATCCAAAAATAATCCCAAAAAATAAAAATGTATTTGAAATTAAAACGCTACTCATAACTAGATTAAATTTCTTCACTTTCTTAATCGTTAAAAATATCTCTCCAACGAAAATCATCATACTGATAAGAACAATTATGCCACCATAAGGCAGTAGTGCCGCTGAATATAAAAACCCAAAAACCATTAGGAGCGTTCCTATAAGCAATAGTGGCCAAATAGCATAAAAAAGTTCTACTCCAAAGTGCCCTACTTCAAGTACAACAGGAACAAGTTGTGCCATAGCACCAAATATAGTCATCATAACAAAGCCCAATAAAAAAAGATGGACAAAACTAATAACATTCGGAGATGTAAAAACCAAATCTTGTGTTTGAAATAAAAAAATACTTAATGTTGAAAGAGTGTAAAACAGACTCCCCAAAATAAAAAAGGGAGCTATTAATTTAAACGGGGGTGCAAAATCTTGCGAAATGCTATTCATTGTACATTCTTATCCGTGGCAAGAAGTTTGTGCAAGATCACTCTCTTCATCAGCATCAACACTTCTAAATACAATTTGTACTAAACCATCAGGTAAATCTGTCACTTCATAAGCAATATCAGAACCTAATTTATCAAAAAGACCACCTGGTGCTTTATGGTTAATCATCACTACTTTATCATTTGTACCTTTGATAAGTTTTAAACAACTCATAGCATTTACCATTGGATGAGGAGGACCCTCTTTTGATGTATCAAAATAATAACTACTCTCACCATCTTTGGCAAGTTTAAAACAATCTACAGTTGCACCTTCAACTTCTATCTTTTGTGCTTCACTTGGAATATGTGACATACTAAATCCTTTATCTTAAATATAAATAGATTGTAATTTAATAAGATAAAGCCCTGATTGATATATATCAATAAATAATGAAATTATTCAAAAAGAATAGTCAATGCATCTTTATCTTTAACAATATAGCTACTTCCTACCTTCTCGATAAACCCTAATTTAGCAAATTTTTTAAAAACACGCGAAAGTGTTTCCGGTGTCATATGTAGATATTGTGCTAGTTGATTATGCTTCATCTGCAATGCTTCTTGATTTTCACAAATATATTTTGCTACACGAGCTGTTGAATCCAGTACAATATTAAGCGCTATTACATCCTCTAAACATTTAATTTTCTGTGTAAGTGATTTAAAAAATGCAAAAGCAATATCAGGAGAATATAAAAAACTCTTTTTAAATTTAATAAAATCAATTTCTATTACTGAACCATCTGTCTCAAATGCAGCAGATGCTGGGTAAGGAATACCTTCAAAAACAGCCATCTCTGCAACAAGTGTTTTGTATTGAAAACGATGGAGTACTATTTCATTATTTTTCGGATCTGTCTTATAAACTTTTAAAATACCCTCAGTTAAAAGTGTTAAAAAACGAGATTCATCTTTTTCATAAAAAAGAACTTCCCCTTTTGAAAATTTACGCTTTCTTGATATTGTTGCAAGCTGTTCTAATTCTTCAGAATTTAAATTTTCAAAAAATGTAATATCTCTTAATTCATTGATATCTTGCATTATCTAATCTGCCCACTTCCATAAATTTTATACTTATATGTTGTCAGTCCTTCGATCCCCATAGGACCTCTTGCATGCAGTTTATTTGTTGAGATTCCAACTTCTGCGCCAAAACCAAAAGCTCCACCATCTGTAAAACGTGTAGAAGCATTTACATAAACAGCTGCAGCATCAATTGCATTTAAAAAGCTCTCTGCAGTTTTTATATTTTCAGTAATAATAGACTCCGAATGCCCTGAACCAAAACGAACAATATGTTCAATTGCACCTTCAACACCCTCAACTACTTTTATATTTAAAATATTTGCCAAATACTCTGTATCAAAATCTTTATCAGTCGCTTTGGCTACTGTTATAATCTCTTGAGTTGAAGCACACCCCTTTAACTCTGTATGCGCTGCATCAAAAGCCTCTTTTAATTTTGGTAAAGCCTCTTTTGCCACAGCCTTATCTACAAGTAGCGTTTCCATAGCATTACATACCCCGGGACGTTGCACTTTTGCATTCAATGCAATTTTAATCGCATCTTCTAAATTTGCATCTTTATCAATATATGTATGGCACTGCCCTTTATCATGTTTTACAACACTTACCGTAGCATTTTGACTGACATACTTAATAAGCCCCTCTCCACCTCTTGGAATAATCAAATCCACATAGTTATCCATCTTGATTAACTTTGCAACACCTTCTCTGGATGAATCAGGTATTAAAGCGATTAGCTCACGTGGCAAATCATTTTTCTCCAAGGTTGCCTGCAGCACCTTTGCAATTGCACGATTTGAGTGCTCTGCTTCTTTTCCTCCTTTTAAAACACAGACATTTGAACTTTTAAAACATAAAGCTGCTGTGTCACTAGTTACGTTGGGACGAGATTCATAAATAATACCAATCACCCCAATAGGAATAGAAACTTTTTCAATTTTCAACCCATCTTCTGTAACCCAACCATCAAGAACACGCCCTACAGGATCTTTGAGTCCTGCGATCTCTTCAATAGCAACAGCCATCGCATCAATACGTTTCTCATCCAAAAACAGTCTATCCATCAATGCAGAGGAGAGTTGGTTTTTTTCACCATCTGCCATATCTTTTGCATTTGCTTCTAAGAGCTCCATTGTATTTGCACGGAGTGCTTCTGCCATCTCTTTTAAAATCCTATTGATCTCTGCACCACTCAGCGTGTTAAAAACACGACTAGCAGATTTTGCCTCTTGTAAAAATTTTTCCATAGTTTATATCCAAATAATTTAAATTTAATAAATGGTATAATACTACCATAAAATATTTAGGACTTTTATGAAAACGATAACATTTATTGGAAATGGGAATATGGCGCTTAGTATTGCTAAAGGGTTAAAAGAAAACTATAAGATTGAAGTAGTAGGAAGAGATCTACAAAAACTCAAAAATTTTGAAAAAAAACTCGGTATTTATGTAGAAAAATATCTATTAGATGATTTCAATATAAATGATAAAACAATTATGTTGTGTATAAAACCTGCAAATGTTGAAGAGGTCTCAGCAAAACTTCAAGGTCAAGCAGATGTTTTATACTCTGTTCTTGCAGGAACAACACTTCAAAAACTCAAAAAATACTTACCAACAAAAGCAGTTGTTCGTTCCATGCCAAATCTTGCAGCATCTGTTGGCAAGTCTATGACAACACTCACAGGAGATACAAACTATAAAGAAGAAGCAGAGCTACTCTTTAGTGCCATAGGTACTACTCGCTGGTTAAACAGTGAAAAAGAGATAGATATAGCAACGGCCCTTGCAGGAAGTGGCCCGGCATATCTTGCACTCATTACAGAAGCACTTGCAGATGGTGCTGTAAAACAGGGACTTAAAAGAGATGATGCTTTAGCTATCACAAAAGGGCTTTTTGAAGGCTTTGGAAAACTTATTCAGAAAGAACATCCTGCACTGCTTAAAGATGGTGTTATGAGCCCAGGAGGAACTACAGCGGCAGGATATGCAGCACTTGAAGAAGGAAATGTCAGAAATGCCTGCATCCAAGCAGTTGAAAAAGCTTACAAAAGAGCAACTGAATTATAAACTCAGTTGCTTAATAGGAACATTCCTCTGGATCATATTTTAGATAAAGTATCATAATCCAAATCAGTGAAAAAACAGCAACAACTTCATATCCAATCAACCATATAATGGCAAATGCATCTATATTTAAGAGTTTGAAATTTTCATAACTTCCATCTGCTACAACGAAGAAGAGAAATACAATCCCTGTCAAATAAGGAATAAATACGCCATATAAAGTATAAAAAAAAGCTTCCCATTTTTCTGGAATTAATAAAAAATCTTTAAAATTCACTTCTTGTGTAGCAAATGAATTTCTTTTTTTTCCTTTTTTTTGTTGACAAATAGCTTTTATAAATGTCGAATCTCTATCTTTTAATAACATTTGATTATAATAACGTATATTACGTTGTTTCATCAACTCTTCATTTACACTCTCATTCATATTTATCCTTTAAATACTATTCTACATATAAATCAATTAACAACAACTTAAAATGTTATTTTTAATTATTTATATATCTAACCGCCAGATAAATTTAAAATATTACAAAAAATGAAGAGAAAATTAGAAGAGAAGAAGAGATATTAGAGATATTAAAGTTATAAAAACTTTAATATCTCTTTTTCAATATCATCTTTATCAATAACAGTTTTTTGAGCTATCTTTTTTGTAAAAAGCTCTTGAATCATCACCGGAATCTTAAGTTTTGCTACTTTAGATATCGACTCTAATGCTTCAATGTCTTTTGTATCAACTTCCCCTGTTAATGCATTCGCAATTACTGGTGAAAATTTTGTCCACTCTGCAGTTGAGTAGATAATTGATTTAATTGCAGGATTTGATCGTGTTTCGTACGATTTCATACATGTAGCTGTATGTGGATCCATCAAATAACCATCTTTTTCAAATGTTGCTTTAATATATTTCTTTCCCTCTTCTCCACTACACCAATCAGCATCAAAACTCTCTTGAAGCTTTGCAAGCTCATCAGAAGTAAGCTCATATACATTTTTCTCTTCTAAATCAAACATTAACTCTTTTGTTCTTTGATGACCAAAAAGATCAAATAAGACACGCTCAACATTTGAAGATTTTAAAATATCCATTGCCGGAGATGTAGTACTTACAACTTCACTCTCACGAAGATCATATTTTCCATCACGAATAAGACGTGTAAGTACATTATTTTCATTTGATGAAATAATAATTTTTTCTACAGGCAGACCCATCTTCCATGCATAATATCCACCAAGAGCATTTCCAAAATTTCCACTTGGAACATTGAGATAAACTTTTTCACCCATGCTAATAGCATTTTGGCGTACCAACTCTAAATAAGAGTGAATATGATAAATAATCTGAAAAATAATACGCCCAAAATTTACCGAGTTGGCTGCTGAGAGTTTTGTGTCTTTTTTTTGTAAAGCCTCTTTAAAGTTATCACTTGCAAGTAAACGTTTTAATGCACTTTGTGCATCATCAAAAACACCATGAATACCAATAACCTTTAAATTATCAGCATCTTCTGTAACCATTTGTAAACGCTGTACATCACTTGTACCACCATCTGGGTACATGCATGCCACTTTTACATTGGCTCTGTTTTTAAATGTCTCTAATGCTGCTGGACCTGTATCTCCACTTGTAGCAGCTAAAATCAAATAGTTTTGATTCAATCTCTGTGCAATAGATGAAAGAACAACACCAAAAGGTTGCAGTGCCATATCTTTAAAAGCACGTGTTGGACCATGATAGAGTTCACTTACAAAAAGATTCTCTTTTACCTTTACAACAGGGACAGGATTCGATGCATCATCAAAATTATCATAGAGATCAAGAGCCTCGTCAATCACTTCTGAATCAATATCTATTTCAAAAGCATCCAACATATCTTTTGCAAGAACTTTGTAAGAAGAGTTGCTATGCTTTTGTAAAAATGCTTCTCCCAATTCTGGAAGTTTTTCAGGTACATAAAGTCCACCAAAAGAGGCTATCGGGCTTAAAATTGCCTCTGAAAATGTTACAGTTTCCGGTTTTGTAGCGTCATTACCACGTGTTTGAATAAATTTCATTGTTATCTCTACTCTTAAATTTTTTATGCAATTATAGCTAAAACTATCTAAGTAAGAGCTAATATTGCCATCTGACAGCAAACTAATTACTTAAATAATCTTATAGGATTTATATGTGCACTCTTTTGTGTTACTTCAAAAACAAGTTCATTTTTAACACGACCAATTACCGCACCACGCCGTACCTTTTTTCCTTTTTTAATACCAGGAGCAATTTGAGAAAGATTTGCATAGATTGTATGTAAGCCATGTTTATGTTCCACAATAACTATATTGTTAAGCACTGCAGTTTTATCTGCATAAATCACTTTACCGTTAAATACAGTTTTTACTTTTGCATCTGCCTGTTTCGGTTTTAAAGAGATTGATTCGTTAAATATTTTTATACCGTAGATCGGATCTGTATATGTTCCATACTTTTTTGTTATTGTATAGCGATGAAGAGGAGCAATGGTTTTAGGGCCTCTATAACGAATAGTTTTGACACTTTGATAAGAGCTTCCATGTTGTTTCACTTTTGGCAGCTTTTCATTCAAGACTATTTTTTGACGTTTAAATGCTTCTTTTTGTGCTTTTTCTTCTTTTGCTTTTTTTATTTCATCAATTTTAATCAAATTCAATTGAGAAAGAGTTCTTTTTAATGCACTTTGTCTTTGAAGCAATTTTTTAAGTTCTTTTCTATAGGATGCTTTTGCTAATTGAAGTTTTTTAAGAGCCTTCTTGTTTTCCATCTGCTTTTTCAACAACTCTTTTCTTTTAGCATCTATGGATGCTATAGATTTTTCTAAAAAATAAGTTTTTTTATTAAGAGCATCTATATTTTTAACATTGTTAAAAAAAACATTACTGAGTTTTTTTGCTTTTGTTTTAGATTTTTTCAACATTGACTTGAGTACTTCTAATTCAATAAGCGCATCTTCATTAACAGGATAGTCTTCATTCAAAACTACAGAAAGAGAAACACTTTTTGCAATAACAAAAACCAACTCTTCTTCTAGTTTATTTTGTTTTTGTTTTAAGGCTAACTGTTTCTTTTTTAAAATTTCCAACTCTTTTGTGTTTTCTTTATAAACACTCTCTTTGCTTATTAATTCAGCTTTTAATTTTTTCAAATAAGCATCTTGTTTGACTAATTCTTTTTTTTGATTCAATATTGCTTTAGCAGTTTTTGCCATTTTTTTATTTAAATTAGAGTAATTTTCACTATAAGAGTGTAATTTTAAACTTGTCTGTTTAATCTTTTTATCAATATCTACCTTTGCATTTAAAGAGATGGAACAAACAACTAAAAGGAAAAATAAATAACGCATCATACCTCTTCTTTATGTCCAAGAACTATAAATATCGCAAGTAATATAGAAACACTTAGTGAAACACCTAACATAATAAGAAAATCATACATAGTATCAAATACAACTATATCAATTCCTATATGTGAAAACTGTTCTCTTACCCATGGCATTGATGAAATATAAGTAAAAAGTCCAAAAGCCAATCCTGATGCGATTAAAGCATCAACAATTGCTAATCGAAAAAGTACAGCTGAACGGAGCCATACAGGAGCACCAAAAAGTCCCATAATACTCATACGTTCATTATGTTTAAATTGCCAGATACGAAGTTCTTTAAATATCAATAAAATTGTAACAATAATAACAGTTGCAGCAAAAAGTGTTACTACCGTTTTAAAAAGTACAAGAAGCTTATATGTTGTATCATGCGTCTTACTAAATGTTTCAACTTTCTGAATTGCTGATCGCTTTAATAAAGACTCAGTTAACTTTTTTAGTTCTACAGGGGAAGGATAATATTTTAATTTCAACTTGTAAAACTTCGGTAAAGTCACCTTTAAGAGTTCAATATTTTTCTTACTTATACCACTATTAAGCTTTTTTATCACACTATCAGGAGATAATTCACTAATATTATCAATAATTGAAAAACTTTTTTGTAATTTTTTTATATCTACTTTTTTCTGCGCAACGACAACTAATGAATAATGTTGTGCTAAATTCTCTTTATAGGCATCAATCGCTCTATCAACAATTGTAAATACCTGTAAAGAAAAAAGTATACTCAATAATGCAATCACTAAAGAAAGATGGTTTTTAAAGGACTTCACGTATATCTCCAGACTCAATATGATAGTGTTTATAACGTACTGTCATATTTTCAGGGATGTGGTGCGTTACAACAATTACAGTAGTTTTCAACTGTTCATTTGCACCTTCAAGAAGATTCCAAATAAGCTGAGATGAATAATCATCTAGGTTACCTGTCGGTTCATCGGCTAAAATTAAAATTGGATTATGTGCCAATGCTCTTGCCATTGCAACACGCTGCTGTTCTCCACCACTTAACTCTTGTGGATATTTTCCTATTTGATGCTGTAACTTAACATGCTTTAAAAGAGAATCAACCTGATTTTGTGTCACTGCTTTTTCATATCCGTTAATAATCAACGGTAACATAATGTTTTTTTCAATAGTCCACTCTTTTACAAGTTTATAATCTTGAAAAACAATTCCTAAATGCTTCCTTAAAAAACTAAGTTTTGAACTAGAGACACCTCGTAATTCAACACCCCCGACAACAAGACTGCCTTCAATAGGTTTGAGTGCTCCATAAAGAGATTTTAAAAGTGTTGATTTTCCACTTCCACTTGCACCTGTAATAAAGACAAAACTTCCAGAGTCTATAGAAAAATTAGCTTTATTGATAATGGTTTCATTATCAGAATAAGCCAAAGATAAATTGTCAGCTATAATCACCTTATCCATTTATAACCTTTAACAACTCTTTATGTGCTGATAAATTAATTGGGGAACGAAGAGGTGACTCAGGATAATATGATGCTTCTTTCTTTTGAACTAGTACATAAAGATGCTCAGGTCTGTCAAAACTTCCCATCGAAATTCGTAACATTACCCCATCTTCTATCTTGTAAACTCTCTCAAAATGAATAAAACCACCGTCAAAACGAATTGTTTTATTATGCAGTGCAATAAGTGCATCATTTGAAAGTTCTATTTTTTTATCAAAAGAAAAATCACCTTCTATCTTTAATTCAAGAGAAGACTCATCATTTGTCATGATCACATCATAGATATTTTTTTCCATCCGCTTCCATCTGTCTTCATATTTTGAACGGACGGCTATATCTTTATTTTTATTTATCTGCAAAGAAATTTTAGCAAAAGCAATGAACGTTTCATAAGAATAAGCATAATAGTTTTCACTGTCAGTTCGAAGTTCTAATGTCCCACCGACTTTTAAAACACGACGTGCTTCTTTGATAAAGTTTGTAGATATAACGCGACGGTGTGGTTTTTTATCCCACGGAACTGGAAAGTGTACATAGATTGCACCAACACGGTTAGATGGAACAAGCTCCATAAAAAGACGAGCATCATAATCTAAAAGCATTACATTATCAAGTTTTTGAATCACAAGTTGTTTAAGGACTTGTTCTATTGATGGACGATGTATTTCTATACCTATAAAAAGTACTTCAGGATTGTTAGCAGCCTGATGCAGCAAATGACGACCTGATCCAAAACCAACTTCTATTCTAATCTCTTTAGCCTGAGGAAAATCTTTAGCAAAATATTCTATCTTTTTTAAAGCATTTGCCTCTTGTAAATGAATATTTTTCTTTCCCTCTGGTACATTTGAAGCAAGCACTTCTAAATTAGCTGCTTTGGAAT
>Ga0256836_1001368_pt1 | contig 10726 bp, 9 predicted proteins | sample 4561380metaG_FD_185974 | JGI IMG/M metagenome (GOLD analysis project Ga0256836, IMG submission 185974) | Hydrothermal vent microbial communities from Guaymas Basin, Mexico - 4561-380 | ecosystem: Environmental > Aquatic > Marine > Hydrothermal vents | place: Mexico: Guaymas Basin | collected...
TCTGTCATTTGGCAGCTCAGGCGGGGGTTAGGTATTCTCTTGAAAATCCGGACGCTTATATCCAAAGCAATATAGTGGGGCATATGAATATCCTTGAAGCTGTAAGACACAATGACGTTAAGGCTTTGAGTTACGCAAGCTCTTCAAGCGTTTACGGACTAAATAAAAAGCAGCCTTTTTCAACTGATGACAATGTCGACCATCCCATAAGTCTTTATGCTGCTACGAAAAAAGCCGACGAGCTTATGAGCCATACATATTCCTATCTTTATAATATCCCGACAACGGGGCTTAGGTTTTTTACCGTTTACGGACCCTGGGGAAGACCCGATATGGCACTTTTTAAATTCGTAAAAAATATACTTGAAGATAAACCGATAGAAGTGTATAATTACGGAAAAATGCAAAGGGATTTTACTTATATAGACGATATAGTGGAAGGAATTGTCAGGGTTATAGATAATCCACCAAAGGGTAATAATCCAAATTGGGATGGAAGACCAAGCGAAAGCATAGCACCTTATAAGGTATATAATATAGGAAACGGAAGCCCGGTTAAGCTTATGGATTTTATAGAAGCTATAGAAGAGACGCTTGGTAAAAAAGCCAAAAAGAATCTCCTTCCAATGCAACCCGGGGACGTGTCAAGTACTTATGCAGATACAACCGATTTAGAAAAAGATTTAGGGTATAAACCTTATACGAATGTGAAAGAAGGGATTAAAAAGTTTGTTGAGTGGTACAGGGAGTTTTATATGATCTAATTTTAGTATAAAAAGGTTAATAATATGCAAGCATTAATGTTAGCAGCAGGAAAAGGTAGCAGATTAGGTAAATATACAAAAGATAATACAAAATGTATGTTAGAGATAAATGGTAAGCCGTTAATCGATCAAGCAATAGAAAATTTAAAAAAAGTCGGAATTAATAAACTAATTATGGTTGTGGGATATAAAAAAGAGAATGTAATAAAATATTTGGGAAATGAATATAACGGGATAAAAATTGAATATATAGAAAACCCTATCTATAATACCACTAATAATATTTATTCGTTATATTTAGCAAAAGATAAGCTTATAGAAGATGATTCAATTTTACTTGAAAGCGATTTGATTTTTGAGGCTAAAATTTTAGAAAAGCTTATTACTGATAAAAGAAAAAATTTAGCAGTAGTGGATAAGTATCAAATTTGGATGGATGGGACATCTGTTAGACTTGATGAAGAAGATAATATTATTGGTTTTTATGGTAAGAAAGATTTTAAATTTCAAGATGTTAGAGATTATTATAAAACAGTGAACATATATAAATTTTCAAAAGAGTTTAGTAAAAAAATTTATCTTCCGTTTTTAGAAGCTTATATGAAAGCGATGGGAGTAAATGAATATTATGAAACTGTAATTAAAGTTATAGCAGATTTAGAAGGTACGGGATTGAAAGCATTGAGGTTAAATGGTGAAAAATGGTATGAAATAGATGATGCCCAAGATAAAGCTAATGCTGAGATAATTTTCGCTCCAAATACTGATATCAAATTAAAGCTTATTCAAAAAAGATATGGAGGATATTGGAGATTTCCAAATTTAAAGGATTTTTGTTATTTGGTAAATCCATATTTCCCTCCTCAAAAAATGCAAGAAGAAATGAAAGCTTATTTTTATGAACTTTTGTCTCAATATCCTTCAGGTCAAGAAACACAGAAGTTGCTTGCAGGTAAAATGTTTGGAGTAGAACCGGAAAATGTAATAGTAGGAAACGGAGCGGCAGAGATTATAAGACATTTAGGAGAAGAGATTGAGGGCACTTTTGGTTTAATGCATCCTACATTTAATGAGTATCCTGAAAGTATAGGATTTGATAGAATTGTGGAAATGTATCCAAATAATAATTTTGTTTATGGTAAAAAGGAATTATTAACACTTGCTGAAAAAAGCGATAATTTAATTTTGATAAATCCAGATAATCCAAGTGGTAATTTTATTTCTAAAAATGATTTGTTGGAAATTGCAGAAAGATTAAAAAAAGAGAATAAATTTTTTATTGTAGATGAATCATTTGTCGATTTTTCAAATGAAGGTGAAAATAATACGTTAATAAAACAAGAAATTTTAGATGAATATCCAAATTTAATAGTTATCAAAAGCATTTCAAAAAGCTATGGAGTTCCTGGAATAAGGTTAGGAATATTGGCTACTTCAAATAAAGATATTTTAGAAAAATTACAAAAAAAATTAACTATTTGGAATATAAATTCATTTGGTGAATTTTTCTTGCAAATTTATGGAAAATATAAAAATGATTATAAAATAGCAAGTGAAAAAATAAGAAAAGAAAGAGATAGATTTTTTGAAAGATTAAAAGAGATTAGTTATTTAAGACCAATTTATTCGCAAGCAAATTATTTTTTAGTAGAAATAATTAATAAATATACGGCTACTGATCTGACTAAGAAACTTTTATGGGAAGAAGAAATTTTTATAAAAGATTTAACCGGAAAAAAAGGATTTGAGAATAAAGAGTTTGTAAGAATTGCTGTTAGAGATTTCTATGATAATGAATTTTTGATTCAGAAATTAAAAGAGTTGGAATGAATATAACTATTATAGGAAGTGGTAATATTGCTCATGCACTTATTGCTTGTATGAGACAGGATAGTTATAAAGAACTTTATATATTAACTTCTAACCCCTTCAAAAGTGAATATATAGAAAGTGTTGGCTGTAAAGGTAAGGGTAAATTTAATATTATTACAAATAATCCAAAAGATATAATTCCTTATAGTGATTTAATAATTTTTACTATTCCTGCACATATTAGAGAAAAGTATGTAAAAAAAATAGCTCCTTATATTAAAGAAGGTACTTTAATTGGAGCTTTTCCAGGGATAGCTGGATTTAATGAAGAGATTGAGAGAAATATAAATAAAAATATAAATGTTTTTGCTTCTCAAAGAGTTCCTTATATTGCAAGAATTAAAGAAAAAGGTAAATTAGTAGTTACGGATAAAAAAGAAGAACTTTTTATTGCTGTAAAAAAAGATTCTAAAAAAGTTAAAGGATTATTAGAAAACCTTTTAGATATTAAAGTAATCTTATTAGATAATTTTTTAGAAGTGAATTTATCTAATTCTAATCCAATATTACATAGTGCAAGGTTGTATGATATTTTAATCAATCAAAAATTGAATAAAGAAGATTATTTTTATAGAGAATGGAGTGTAGAGTCTTCTAAAATACTTTTAGCGATGGATGAAGAGTTTATGCAAATAGTAAAAAAATTAAATCTGAATATCAAATCTTTAAAAGAACATTATAAAGTTAAAGATGAAATTGAAATGACGGAAAAAATAAAATCTATAAATTCATTTAAGAATATAAAAATTCCTAAATTAAAACTAAAAGATGGTTATATTTTAGATTATACTTCAAGATATTTTTCAGAAGATATAGGAAAGAGCTTATTATATATTAAAGAGTATGCTAAAAGATTGAATATTAAAACGCCTATAATTGACAAAGTCTATAACACATTATTTAATACATCACAAGCAAATAAAAGATTTTATTAATTTTAAAAAGGTTCTTAGGTGAGAAAAAAAATAAAACAGTTTTTAAAGCCATATAAAATTAGAGGAGAAATGTTTATAGCATATTTTATTAGAAAAATAAATAAAGTAAAAAATCCAAATTTTAAATGTAATGCAGATACTGTAAGATGTGTAAATAATATAAAAAGTCCAAATTATAAGTATGAATATTTTGGTGAAAATACTCCTGTTTGTTGTGCTACAAATCTTTATAAAATTTTAAAAGATGTAACAAATATTTTGGAAAAAAATAATTTGGAGTATTTTATCTCTTTTGGGGAATATTAATTAAAGGTTAAAAGTATGTTAAAGTATTATCTTTTTGCAACAAAGAAAAGATAAATATATGAGAAGGAATATCATAAAAATGAATGCAGATAAAATGGAAGGCTTTATGGTAGAATGAAAAAAAAATTACTTAGTTCTTTTAGTTTTACATTTTTATCTTCCGGGCTTTTTTTTGGTTTTACTTTTTTTGTAGCAAAATATTTTGGTGCAAAAGAATATGGAAAAATTAGTTATTATCTTTCTTTTGTTTTTTTAACAACATTATTTATTGGTTTTAACCATCCCGGCTTATATATGGGAGAGAGGATAACAAAACAGAATAAAAATGCTTTTAGTCTTTTTTTTACGATAGAGAGCATATTTTTTATAATTGTTTTTTTACCTGCTATATATATCTTAATCGATAAGATAAAAAGTATAGAAATTTCAATTTTAATACTATTTATAGCATATTTTACAGCAGTAATAGGTTTAATTGGACTTGAATTTAATGCAAGAAAAGAGATAGAAAAATCTATTTTATTTTCTGCTCTACTTCCGAGGATATTATTTATATCTTTGTTTCTATTGGCAATATTATTAAATTTCGCAACACCTAGAAGTTATTTATATATATATTTAATTAGTTTTTTCTCTATAGGTGTCTATTTTCTTTATAAATGGAAACCAAAGTTTTATTTAAAAAAAGATATTTTTAAAAGGGCATGGAAGTTTTATTTGCTTGGCATTATTGGAGCTTCTTTTAAGCCATTGGCTAATATTTTACAAAAAGAGTATTATGGGTATAAAGAAGTGGCAAATCTATCTTTGGCACTTCTTTTTTTAGCTGGATTTTACTTAATAGGAAGTGTTTTAGTTAAGTTTGTTTTGCCAAAGGTTCATGAAGCATGGAGAAGTAAGGATTTAAAAACTATTGAAAAATTATACTCAAATAACACGACTTTGGAAGTAATTTTAATTTCTCCTCTTGTTATTGTAATACTCATAAATATTGATTTAATTATAAAATTTCTTGGAACATCTTATGATTTATTAGGAGTATATTTAACTATTTTAATGATTGGTTTTTTACCTGACCTTTTTACGGGAATAACTGGAAATTTATTAAGAAGTACAGAGAATGAAAAATATGAAATTTTTAATGAAATTTTAGTTTTAATCAGTGGACTTGGTTTAATATATCTTTTGAAAGATTATAAATATGGAGTGGTAGTTGCAATTTCAATATCAACTTTTTTATATAATATTGCTAAACTTTTGGAAGTTTATATTTTATTAAAAATAAAGCCTTTTGATTTGAAAAAAATCTTTTTGTTGATTTTATATATTTTGTTTTTAATTATAATTTTTAAAAGTATAGCATCTTTTAATTTTAATACATTTTTTAAATTAGTTTTAATTTCTATAATGTTATTGGTAATATATATTTTCAATTATAAAATAATAAAAAAATTACAACTTTTAAAAGGATTTGAATGAGTGTAAAAATTTTTATAGAAGATAAATTTCCATATATTGCCAATATATTAAAAAAAATTAAAAATGTAACCATAAATAAGTATAAACAGAAAAAACAACGAAAAATTTTACATAATAATGGAAAAGAAGCATTGGAGAAACTAAAAGAAGTTTTTAATGAGTTAAATATTGATTGGTTTTTGGTATATGGAACATTGCTTGGTGCTTATAGGGATAAAGATTTTATTTCTCATGATATTGATATTGATATAGGTTTGTTTTTTAGTGATTACTCAAAGCAAATAGAAAACATAATGGTAAAATATGGTTTTACAAAAAAACATGAGTTTTTGGTAGATAACGGAAAATTTGCAGTAGAAGAAACCTATGAATATAAAGGAATAGGCATTGATATTTTTTATTTTAAAGTTATGAATGACAAGTTAATTGGATATGGTTTTATTAATAAAGAAGGATTGAGTTGGGATAAAACCATTCAAAAATATGGAGGATTGCTTGTTAGGGAATTAACTTTCCCTTATGAAGGATTAGATAAAATAAAATTTTTAGGTAGTTACTATCCAATTCCAAGAAATCCAAAAAAACATTTATCAAGTCATTATGGAGAAAGTTTTATGATAAAAGATGATAAATGGAAACCTAATAAAGTTACAAATGTTAAGTATTTATATAACAAATTAGGAGTTTTAAAAAAATATGAAAAATAAATTAAAAGCATATGGAATTGTTTTAATAACAACTTTTAATTTATTTTTTCCTGTTATAGGTTTTTTTGTAAATGTTTTATTTTATTTTCTTTTAAAATTATCTTCAAGACAGAAAATAGTTATTATTTTTAATATGGCATTTTCATTTGCTTTTTTAGGATTTTTATATGTAAGAGTTAACGAAACAGGAGATGTATATAGATATGCATTAAGTTTGTATAATTACACTCTGTCACTTTTAAATGGAAGAGAGAATATAATTGAAGATATTTATGAAGCATTTTACCCAGTGTGGTATACTATTTTATATATAGCTTCTAAATTAAATTTATCTATACAAGCTATAAATTTTTTGGCAGGTTTTACGATTTATTTTTCGTTATTATATATAATCTATCAATTAGATAAAAAATATAAACAACAAAAAATAGATAAGTTATTAATTATGAAAATATTTTTATTTATATCTTTTGTTGCAGTTTTTTCTAGTTATAAAACTTTATGGGCTTTTTCTTTATTATTTTTAGGATTGTATTTTTTAATGAATAACCAAAAAAAAGGTTATATATTCGTTTTGTTAGGTATAGGCATTCATCCTGTTGCATGGATACCGTTTAGTATATATATGGTTTCGAAAGTTGTAAAGTTTAATATAATATATCTTTATATCTCGATAATTTTTGGCTTTGTTTTTAAAAATTTTATTGGTATATTCAATAATTTTTTGAATATACCTTTTATAGGAAATAAAATAAACACATATATTTTTGGGCAATGGTCCCAATATAGATTTCATGAAAATAGTGAATATATTAGATTTTTTTTGTTAGTCTTATTAATTTTGTTTATTATGAATGTAATAGTGTTTAAGTATATTAATTTTAAAAATAATTGTGATAATTTTATTAGAAAGTATAACAATTTTATTTTATGGTATTTTGCTGTTGCGATGTTATTCATTTCTTTTAGAACTATTGAATTAAGATTAATGTTAGATGGATTTATTTTTTTTATTCCTTTATTTTATCAAGTATTTATGTATAGGAAAATATATAAAAAAAATATTTTGTCTTTATTTTTATTAATTATATGGTTTATTTTAATAGATATAAGATTATTTAACATTTATAATAATGCTTATCAAATAGGAGATGGACTACCTTATAATATTTTTGCTTCTCCAATAATTTATATTTTGAAAGGGAATATATGATGCCATTAGTTTCAGTTATAATGAGTGTATACAATGAAAAAGAAGAGTGGATAAATGAATCTATAGAATCTATACTAAATCAAACGTATCCAAATATCGAGTTTATAATAATAATAGATAATCCTAATAACGATAATGCTATAAAGCTTATAAAAGAGTATGCTAAAAAAGATACTAGAATAAGGTATTTTATAAATGAAAAAAACAAAGGGTTAGTATATAGTTTAAACAAAGCATTAAAGTATGCTAAAGGAGATTATATTGCCAGAATAGATGCGGATGATATATCTCATAACGATAGATTAGAAAAACAATTAGATTATTTATCTAAAAATAATTTAGATTTAATAGGTTCAAATGTAAATTTATTTAACGAGAATGGTATCTTTTATACTACAAATAAACTACTAACTCATAAATATATAACAAAACTATTAAAAGCAGGAACAATAGGTATAGTTCACCCAACTTTTTTTGGAAAAAAGGAAGTTTTTGAAAAATTAAACGGATATAAAAATGCTTTACATGCTGAAGATATGGAATTTTTAGCAAGAGTTATTTGTAGTGGTTTTAAAGTAGGAAATATACCAAATGTCTTACTTGATTATAGATACAATAATCAAAGTGTTACTAAAACTAATGCTTTTTTGGTGTATAAAACTTCATTATATATTACAAATTCTTTTAGAAAATGTATAAAAAATGGTAAATATTTGTTTGATGAAAAGTATTATGAAAATTTACCATTATCACAAAAGGAGAATGATAGCTATAATAAAAAACAAATATTAATGGGAAAAGTTAGAGAGGCGGTGAATAAAAAAAACTATATAAAAGCAACTTATTTTTTATTTAAAGCTTTTTATTATAGTCCGTTTTCTGTTTTTAATTCTATTAAAATAAACTTATTTTTTAAATTATATAAATTTTTAGAAAATTTAGAATTAAGGTTCAATAAATGAAATTTTCAGTTTTAATGTCTATTTATTACAAAGAAAAATCAGAATATTTTGATAGAGCTATGAAGTCTATTTGGGATGAACAAACGGTTAAACCAAATGAAATAGTTTTAGTTCAAGATGGAAAGCTTACAGATGAACTTTATATCGTGATAGATAAATGGCAAAAGAGGTTAGGAGATAATTTTAAGACTATTCCACTTGAAAAAAATGTAGGGCTTGGAGATGCTTTAAATATAGGGCTTGATAAATGTAGTTATGAGTTAGTAGCAAGAATGGATACTGATGATGTAGCAGTGCCACATCGTTTTGCAAAACAATTAGAAGTTCTTAAAAATAAAAATATAGATATTTGTGGTAGTTGGGTAAGTGAATTTAAAAATAATGAAGAAAATATTGTTTCTTATAGAAAAGTTCCTAAAAGTCATAATGAGATAGTAAAATTTGCTAAATTAAGATGTCCACTTAATCATCCAAGTGTAATGTATAAAAAAGAAGCAGTTATAAAAGCGGGTGGATATCAAAAAATGATGTGGTTTGAAGATTATTATTTATGGATTAGAATGATTCTCAGTGGTGCAAAGTTTTATAATATTCAAGAGCCATTAGTTAAAATGAGGGTAGATAATCAATTAGAAAGAAGAAAAGGGAAAAACTATATATTAAATGAAATAAAGTTGCAAAAAAAATTTTTAGAATTAAGTTTTATTGATGAAAAAGAGTTTATTAGAAATATATTTATAAGGAATTTACCTAGAATATTGCCATCTGTTATATTAAAAAACTTATATAAGAAATTATTAAGAAACTAAACTACATTCCCTTCCTGCCGACCATCACCCAGATGGTTTTGAAAATAGTTTTTATTTCAAGCCAAAGCGACCAGTTTTTGATGTAGTAGAGGTCGTACATAAGTTTTTGATATGCGTCTTCTTCATTCGCTCCATATGGGTAGCATACCTGAGCCCAGCCCGTAATACCGGGTTTTACAATATGTCTGAGGTTGTAATAAGGAATGTTTTTTTCAAAAATTTCAATCCAATATTTTCTCTCAGGTCTTGGACCAATTATATGCATATCGCCTTTTATAACATTCCAAATTTGAGGCAGTTCATCTATTCTTGTTTTGCGCATTATGGCACCCCATTTGAAAATTCTTGGGTCATCTTTGCTTGCAAACTGGGGTTTACCTTTTTCGGCATCCGGCACCATACTTCTGAATTTGTAGCATACAAACTCTTTTCCGTTTAATCCAACTCTTTTTTGTTTAAATATCACAGCTCCCTCAGGCGATTCTTTTTTGATTCTGTATGCGGCATAAAGCATAATCGGTGAAGAAATTATTCCAAGAGGGACTGCTATGGAAAAATCAATTATTCTTTTTATAAAATACTGGGTTTTGCTGTAAGGTTTTATATCGTCTAAAAAATCAATGTTGCTTCCGTCTTTTGGAATATAGATTTTTTCTAAATACTTCTCTAAAAAATGTTCAATAGTTAGGAATTTAATACCTTTGAGTTCTAGAGAAATGAGATAATGGATAATGTCATTATGAATTTTTACTTTTGCGTTAAGTATAATAATTTTGCATTTATTTTCACATTTTTTTATATTTGGTAATAAATTATCATCAATTTTTAAGTATTTAATATCGTATTTTTTTAATCTTTTGATTTCAATGTTGTTAAATTTATATTTTTCACCTAGAATTAAAATCATTTTTCTTTCAAGCTTTTGATGAATTCAATAAAAAAGACCAAAAATGTTGATAAAATAAATCCCGTGATAAAGGCCACTGTTATAATAAGTTTCTTTTTTGGTTTTATAGGATGATTTTTTGTTTGGATTTGGCCTATTATATTTGTTCTTGTGATATTTAAGGGTGAAATTTTTGCTTTTAAATCATTTATTTGTAATTTTGTTCTGGCTATATCGTTTTGAAAATCGTTTATTTTATTTAATGTAATCTGGTAAATGTTCGGGTCTTTTATATATTTTAAATTTTTATTCAAAGTTTTTATTTGTTTTTTGCTATTTATAATTTTTTCATTTAATATTTTTATCTGCGAATTTACAGTTTTTATATATGATGTGAGTTTTTTGTTTTCTTTGTTTTGTAGCGCGGTTAATATTGTATGAAGGTATGATATGGCAGATTTGTTTGAAAAATCCTGTATTTTAATGTTTAATATATCATTAGTGTTTTTTACAAAATCAATATTTACTTTGGGATATGTGATATTTTCATCACTGGATTTGTCAAAATTATTTTTAATATAAATTTTTACAGCGTTTGGTTCAAGTAAGTATATTTTACTATTACTATTACTATTATTACTACTATTACTACTATTACCTATATAACCTATCTGTAAATATGCTTTGATTTCATAAATAGGTTTTTTTATAAAAGCGTAAATTCCTGCAAGTAATGTAATAATTAACGTAAAAATAAATATAAATTTTTTATATTTAAGAATGGTTTTTATTA
>Ga0256836_1001370_pt1 | contig 10705 bp, 10 predicted proteins | sample 4561380metaG_FD_185974 | JGI IMG/M metagenome (GOLD analysis project Ga0256836, IMG submission 185974) | Hydrothermal vent microbial communities from Guaymas Basin, Mexico - 4561-380 | ecosystem: Environmental > Aquatic > Marine > Hydrothermal vents | place: Mexico: Guaymas Basin | collected...
TTTCACGAATAAAAGAGGCAAAAGAGCTGCCTGTCCAAGATATTATATTTGACTTGACAGATAGTACTTTGAGCCTTTTGTTGGTTTTTTTGTCTCAGGCACAGTTGAAAATAGGCTACCCATATAGAACTATAAGAAGAATGTTTTTTGATATAACTACGCTTAGAAGTGATTTTGTTGTAGAGGCTGTTTCAGTAGAGCATATGCTTAATATTTTAGGCGCAAAAACAGAGTTTCCCCTGCATTATGGATTGGGAAAAAGTTATCCAAAAACAGAAGATAAGAAACAAATAGTTTATTTCGCCGGAGCTTCTACAAAAGTAAAATGTTGGGAAGAGAAGAAATTTTGTGATTTAATAGCAAAAATGTCGCAAAATTATCAAGATTATGATCATGTTATATTACAAGGGATCAAAGATGATGAAAAGTTTTATGAAATATATGAGCCTTTACAAGAGAGAAAAAATGTAAAGCTTCAAGAAGTTATGCCCATAGAAAAAGTTATGCAGTTCTTAGCAAATAGCCGATGTTTGGTTTCAAACGATACCGGTGTGAGAAATATGGGAATTGCTTTAGAAATCCCAACTGTAGGCATATTTTTTCATATACCGCCTTTTAGATATTGGCCGCGAGAAGAAAAACATGAATGTGTATTTAATGTAGAGTACACTTCCCCAGATGTTGAAGATGTCTATATTTCGACACAACAACTCATAGATAAGCTTTATGAAAAATAAAAATATTTTAGAACTATGTTTGGCACATGGTCTAGGTGGGTTGGAAATGTTTGTGGCAAGTTGTTATGAAGAGTTTTCTAAAAAGGGTACATGTAAAGTAGTTGTAGCCCCAAATAGTAAACTTGACAACTATTTGGATATAAATGACAAATTTCATATAAAAAGAAGCAAGTTTTTTCCTTTTATATCAGCATTTGAATTGGCTAAATATATAGATAAAAACGATATTGACATTGTTCATTTTCATTGGACAAAAGACATTATAACAGCTGTTTTAGCGAAAGTTTTCAGTAAAAAAAAACCAAAACTTGTACAAAGCAGACACATGAGAATGACACGTTTTAAAGATGACTTTTATCATAAATGGCTCTATAAAAATATATACATGATACATGCCGTAACAAAAGATGTGGCAAAGCAGCTTGAAAAATTTATTCCATTAGAGATACGTCCAAAAATTGAGATGGTCTATCTTGGTGTTAAAGCCGCAAAAATTGATGCCAAAAAAGTTGCCAAGTTGAAACAACGGTATCAACTACGAGATGAGTTTGTCGTCGGTATTGTCGGTAGAATAGAAAAAGGCAAAGGCCAGTATAAAGTTTTAGAAGCAATAGCGCAGTTAAAAGATTTAAATATAAAAGCAGTTGTTGTAGGTTCTTTTATGAATGATGCATATAAAAAAGAGTTAGCAGAGTATGTAAAAGATTTAGGTATTGAGCAAAAAGTGATATTTACCGGTTTTACAAAAGATGTCAATGAACATATGCAACTTTTTGATGTCAATGTCCTGGCAACCGAAAATGAAACCTTTGGACTTGTTGTTATAGAGGCTATGGAAAATGGAGTACCTGTAATTGCAACAAATAAAGGTGGACCATTGGAAATTATTGAAGATGGAGTTGACGGGCTGTTTTTTGACAGTACAAGTAATGATTTGGAAGAAAAAATAGAAATGCTTTATAATAATGAAAATTTGAAAAAAAAATTGACAAAGCATGGATACGCAAAGATAAGAGAAAAGTTTGATTATGAAAAGCAGCTAAATATTTTATATGAGGTAGTTATATGAATCATTTTAGTATTTTACAAAAATTCAGGAATAAAATTAAAATACAGAGCTCTACTGTCTTAAAGATAGATAAATCTGTAAAAATCGTGCATTGTAAAATTGAGATAAAAGGGAAAAATAATAAACTAATCATTGAAGAAGGTGTAACTATTCGAAATACTCAAATAGAAATATTGGGAGAAGGAAGTAGTATTTACATCGGAAAAACCTGTATAGTGGGGCATGATTGCTATTTATCTGCAAAAGAAGGGAAAACATTAATAATAAAAGACAATTGTATGCTCTCTCGTAATGTGAAAATTATGACCTCTGACGGTCATCCAATATATCAAAACGGATGTGTCATTAATCAGGCTAAAGATGTGAGAATAAACAATAATGTTTGGCTGGCAGACAATGTAACTGTCTTAAAAGGTGTAACTATTGGCAGCAATTGTATTGTAGGTATTAATTCGACTTTAACGCATTCTATAAAGTCTCATACTGTAGCAGTTGGAAATCCTGCTAAAGTTGTGAAAGAAGATATTAGCTGGGAGAAGTAAAGTATTCTATAGAGAATTAGCAACTTTTTTTGGTAAAACAAGAAAATCCTCAAAAATTAAAAAATCAATTCTATCATCTAAGAGAGATTGAAAAGCTTCTTTTGGTGTATTTATTATTGGTTCTTCATGTGCATTAAAACTTGTATTTACAAGTACCGGCAGGGATGTCAGCTTTTTAAATTCGGTCAATATATCATAATAGAGATAATTATCTTCTCTTTGCATGATTTGAGGTCTAGCAGTATTATCTACATGAACAACGGCAGGACTTTGATCAATATATTCTTCTTTGACATCCGTTGTGATAGTGGAGCGGTAATCTTAACGCGTACCAAAAGCAACTAATTTTCTGCTTGTTTCTAATCTGTATAATGTAATTGAATTTTAATAGTTTTAATTGTTCCATTAACAGTAATAGAATTTATTTTATAATCTTTGATATTGTTAATTCCATCATTTTCTTGAGATGTAATTCCTCTTTTAAATTTAGAAAAAGTTTGTTTATTTGTATCGGAGAGTTTTTTATTCTCTTTTAGTGTCTTTGTATCTGTTGCTACATTTCCATGAACATCAATTGTAAGTGCTCGTGGATGTGGTAACATAGAGAGCTTTGCGTTTGTTTCATAGAGTGGAATATATCCCTTAAAGAGATGTCTCAGTAAAAAATCATCATCTTCTTTGCCCCATTGCCAATAATTATTTGCAAACCCATTTATATCAAAAAATATATTTTTTGGAATTAAAATAGCTCCACCAAAAACAGTTTGAGGATATTCTTCATATTCACTATCCCTTTTAATATAGTTAAATAATCTCACTGTATGGTTACAATACTTATAGTTTACATCAAGAGGGATAGAATCAACATCGTGAAAAACAAAGTAATCACTTTTTTCATCTGCATGTAATGCTGCTATATTCATGAGTTTTGCTTTATTGAAAAAATTGTTGTCATCTTGCTCTGCAATAATGATTTCATAGTCAATATTTTGTGTATCTAATTCTTTTATGATTGTTGGAAGAAATATTTTTAAATGTTCTTTACGATTTCTATAAGGAATAATAAGCGTTAATTTTTTATTTGCTCGAGTAATTGTTATATGACTGTTTTGTTTGCGTAAGTTGAGAACTTTCTTTTTCATAAGTGAGGTTAAAGATAGCTCATGAATGTTAAGTGGCTTTAAATCATCACATTGATTGTAAGTGATACTTACGTCTTGATTGAGTTTAGAGGATGGTAAAAGCATAAGGATAAAGTTTTGAATGGTTTTTAGCATAGTGTTAATGATTCCATGAGATATTTTCTTTTAAAATTTTAGCAGGATTTCCGGCAATAATACTGTTTTTAGTGATAAAAGGTTTCGTAATAGTTGTATTTGCTCCAATAATACAACCATCTGCAATATTTGACCCCTTGAGTATAAAACTTTTTGCTCCTATCCAAACATTGTTACCAATAGTAATTTTTTTATCCTGATTGATAATATGCTGTTGATTGTCATAAATGGCATGTTGATCGGTATCCATAATAATGCTTTGCCATGCTATCATAGTATGGTTGCCGATTTCGATTTCTTTTGCACAAATGATTGTGGTGTCACCTGTAATGTCAAAATGTGTTCCCACTCTTAATGTACCACTGACCATAATCCTCGCGCCGACACCAATTTTGGTTTTTCCTTGGAAATAAATATCACCTGTAATTTTTAAAATAGTTCGCTGGTAGGTATAGTCCATCATATCAGTTCCGCCAAAACCAATGCGGACTATACCGGTTTTTACTTTTGAAAGATGAACATTACCCGAAAGTGAACGAAGTTTCGTTTTTCGAGAAACTATAATAGGCAAACGAATTGCTTCGTTAAAAGGGAGGAGTCTAAAGTTTACATAAATACTTTTAGGAAGTCCTCCTGCATATCTAACGAGTTTTACTATTTTATCAATATTCATGATTTTCTTTCAAGTTTTGAGATTACATTGAAAAAACCTGCGAAAAGGGCAAAGAATATCATGGGATTCATTGTGTGAAACGTGTTATGGGTAAATGAAAACATTGTAAAAGCGATGGCAAACTGTATGCTGAGTATTTTATACTCTTTGTTTTGAATTTTAAATGAAAATAGTATATAAATAATCAGTAATGATATTATTAATCCTATGAGCCCAAGTTGAACAGAGATAGTGATAAAACCATTATGATAATCTGAGAATCCTTCAAAATAGTCTCCATTAAAATGATGTTCTTGACAGTAATTTTTAATATCTTGCATATCATATGCTATCCCTGTTCCTAAAAGTGGATGATCAATAAAAGTATTTGTTCCAACAATTGTTAATGCTATGCGTGCTCCAGCACTACCATTATAGTTGTTGTCTATTACTACATTATGCATATCAGTATAAAGCTGATTTGCGCGATTATTGAAGTTTGTACTGAAGTTATATGCTAAAAAGAAAGTTAGAAAGATAAGCCCAATAGATATTGTAAATGCTCTAATTTTATGTTGTACAGAACTAAATATAGTGACTAAAATAAGAATAATAAAAATGATTTGTCCTGTACGTCCTCCATTGATAAAAAGGTTGGCAGTTGCCGTGAGAAAGAAGAAAATATAAAAAAGTTTGTATTTGAGATTTTTTTCATAAAAAAATTTTACTAAAAGAACATTGATTGTAAAAGCCAAAACCGTACTGTATGTCATATGGCTCATAAAAGGGGAGGGATCATGCGGTGAGATATTTTTATAGTGAATAAGTTCAAAAAATATGGCATAGGACATCATTTCACTTAAAAACATACCTAGTAAAAAAGCTGAGATTATATGCGACGTATATTTTTTGTCAAACGAAGAATAAAATACAAAAATTATAAGCAGATGTCTATATTTTGCAACATATCTAAAAGTAAGTTCTGCATTACCGTGCCATAGTATTGACAAGAGACTAAAACCTATTAGCAGTGCTATGGCTATGCTTAGGAGATTATTTTTGTAAAGTGCAAATTTTTCTTTCCAGTTTCCTTCTGCTATCCATAAAAGGATGGCTAGTATTTCAAAAAGATTTGTAGCTGCTTTAGAAATTGGAAAACTAAAGGCATATCCAATCAAAAGATAACTGATATATTTTTTATAATTTATTCGTTTTTGCATATTGATTGGATTTCACCCTAAGTTGTTATTTTATATTTGCAGTAGAAGTGTACAAAAATATTCCTAAAAAAGGTATAATTACGAATATAAATCAGAAAATATGAGTAAAATATGAAAAATAAGAATCCTTTTTTATCAATAGTCGTTCCTTGTTACAATGAAGAAGATGTCATCAATATATTTCTCAATAAAATTTTTTCTGTTTTAGAATATGTAAATAAAGATTTTGAAATAGTTTTTGTCAATGACGGGAGTCGTGACAATACTTTGGCAGTTCTCAAAGAAAAAGCTCAAGAATACGACAATGTAAGAGTGATAAACCTTTCAAGAAATTTTGGTAAAGAGGCTGCGCTTACGGCCGGTCTTGATGCTTCACGGGGGGAAGTCGTTGTGCCTATTGATGTTGATTTACAGGACCCGCCTGAGTTGATACTTGATTTTATAAAAAAGTATGAAGAGGGCTATGATGTGGTAGTCGGCAAACGTGTTGATAGAACGACAGACTCTTTTGCAAAGCGGATCAGTGCCGAATTTTTTTACAAAATTCATAATAAAATTTCAGATATTGAAATTCCTCATAATGTCGGTGATTACAGGTTGATGTCGCGGCGTGTTGTTGATGAGCTGAAAAAGCTCCCTGAGAGTCAGCGTTTTATGAAAGGGCTTTTTGCATGGCTGGGGTTTAAAACAGCAGTTGTTGAGTACAAAAGAGATGAGAGAATAGCCGGTGACAGCAGTTTTAACGGCTGGAAATTGTGGAATTTCGCACTTGACGGGATTACGAGCTTTTCAACGGCACCGCTGCGTGTGTGGCTTTACATTGGTTTGGTACTTGCATTTATCTCTTTTATTTACGGTTCATGGATTATTTTAAAAACGCTTCTGTTTGGTGTGGACTCTCCCGGATATGCTTCTATGATTACGGTTGTGCTTTTTTTAGGCGGTATTCAGTTAATGGGCATAGGCATACTCGGCGAATATATAGGCAGAATATATGTGGAGTCAAAGAACAGACCGATTTATATAGTAGAAAATGAATATTAAAAGTCATATTGTTCAGTTGGCAAAATATGGCTTTTTTGGAGTCATAGCAACGCTTGTGCATCTTTTAACCGCATGGGCAATTATATATTTTTTGAGTGCTTCGGTGTTTGTTTCCAATACATTTGCATTTTTTACGGCTTTTATATTTTCCTATTTTTTTCAGACGCTTTATGTTTTTCAGACTGCTTTTCATTTTAAAAAATTTTTGAAATTTTTTCTGGTGCAGTATGGAACTTTTCTTTTTTCCTATCTGTTTTCTGATATATTTCCAATTGAGAACAGCTATTTACATACACTTCTTATTGTTGCTATAATGCCGCTTATTACATTTGTTATTCATAAGTTTTGGACATTTAAGTAGATATTTTGGAACCTAGGTCTTAGTCTATAAAGACACAAAGCCCGCACTAAAGTACGGGTTCCGAAAAAATTACTTAATGTCATGTTTATGAGTTTGAAACTTAGGTTCCGAATATTTAAAAAAGGAAGTTGATTTGTTTTTAGAACAAAGATTTAAAATTATTCAGATGAGTTTGCTTATTTTTGGCCTGTTTTTAGCATGGTTTTATGCACAGCACCAAATACTTACGGGTGACCAGACACAGATGCTCTACAAAGGGTATATGGGCGCATACAATCATGTATGGATAAACTACGGCAATGCCGCAAGTGCAGTCGGAAATGTGCCGGGTAGCATGATATCTTATGTTGTTGCCTTGCCTGTGATGCTTTATGACTCACCGATGTCGCCGATGTTCTTTTTGATATTTTTGCATCTTGCCTCGTATTTTTTGCTAGACAGTGTTATAAAAGATATTTTTAAAACAGATGTTCGTCTCATCTTTTTGGTGTTGTACTGGCTCAATCCATGGTTTTTGTTTGAAAATATTTTATATAATCCTTCGTATCTTTTTTTCTTTTCTGCTTTACATGTATGGACAGCTTATAAACAGCGTGAAAAAAGTTCATTTGTTTATTCTATGTTACATGTAACGGCGATAGGTTTGGCATTGCAGTTTCATTACTCTTGGATTATTCTCTCTCTTATTTCACTTTACCTGTTTTATAGAAAAATGGTAAAAGTGAACTGGTACGGGGTGTTTTTCGGAGTTGTAGTGATAGCTGTATCTTTAGTCCCCTATCTTCAAACTGTGATGCAAAACAGTGCAATAGTCCATCATGCGGATGATACGGGTCGCTATATCGGTTGGGGTGGTGTACATGTTTATCCGGTTTTAAAATCTTTTATTTACTGGCTGCGATACGGCTCTTTTTTCTTTCCCAACAAATTGATTGCAAGTGCGCATTTTGACTGGCTGGGTGTTTCGCATGTCGTGCAGATGATATTTGTCTACGGCTATAAGGCAATAGTCTTTTCTGTCGGTGCTTTTACGATATACATCTCCTATAAGGCAAACAGATATTTTTACACGTTAATCAAAGGAAAAATTTTTACTAGAAACAAGTCCATAGCAACAAAACAGGAATGGCTGCTTTTGTATGTATTTGGCGCCCTTATCGGTGTTTTTATCAGCGCAGTTTTATCGCCGATTATTTTTAGTTACTGGCATCTTATTATTGTTTTTCCTTTTGCAATTCTTCCTCTTGTTATTTATCTCAAAGATTACGGACAAAAATATATGCCGAAACTTCTAATAGGCATTACGGTATATTTTGTATTTATAAATATAATGGGAGCCGTTGACAGTAGAAAATATTCAATTCATACGGATTACATACAAGATACGAAAGCATATATAAAAAAGACTATAACAAATCCTGAGTGATGTTTGCCACTTCTTGCGGGGAGAGTTTTTCTATATCTACAGTTTTGTTTTGTTCTCCCAAAGCACCGTATACTTCCATATTCGTTTTGTTGAAAAGTGCTAACACTTTTGCACCTGAAGCGACGGCGAGGTGCATGGGTCCCGTGTCTGCACTGACATATAAAGCACACTCTTGAAAAAATGCCCCCAGTAATCTTAGGTTTTTATTTGAATACTCTAAGACTTTGTTATTGAGTTTTGTAGGAATGTCGGGAGAGAGTATGTCAATGAAAATGACGTTTTTATCTATTTTGAGCACTGCATCTATCCACTCATTCCACCACTCATCGGCTATTTTTTTATCAAATCTCGCATTTCTAAAAATTGCTATGACCTTTTTATTTTCAGAAATATTGTTTACATGTAACAGTGTTTTCAAATCATTTTTTGCTTTATCTCTTTCATCTTGTGTCAGTTTTACATCTAAAGTCGGCTTTTTTTGAGGTACTTGTATGTTGAAAAAGCGTAAAAACTCTAGCGGCTCAAGTCCCATATGTACATGTGTCGGTCGTCCGCGTTCTTGAACATGCGTAAAACCTGCCCAAAGTTTGTCACTTGAAAAATTTGCTTTATACTTTGCTTTTACTAGAGAAGTAACAATTTGGGCACTTGTAGAACCGCCGGAAATATTTAAAGCAACGTCATACTTCTTAGCTCGAGTTTGCCTAATATATGTAAACATTTCCAGCGGATGCAAAAGGAGTTTTCTTGGAATATCTATGACTTTATCTACATTTGGCATAGGTGCAAGAATTTTTCCGGCAAGCTTCATTCCTACAATGATGTCTATTTTTGCATTTGGTATGTTTTTTTGCAGTTCATTAATAAGTGGTGTTAAAAAAATCAGATTGCCTATGCGATAATTTGGTCGTATAATTACGATACTTTTGATTTCATCTTTGTTAATATAATGCTCATGCACAGGCTTATGAGAAAACAAAGAGAGTACCCCATTGAGGAGACTCGAGAATTTTTTTCTTAGGGTTACATGTAAAGGGTATTTCATAGGAATCTTTATATTTTTTGTGTAATTATAGCTAATTAACATTTATATAGGAGAGTTAGTGTAAAATGTCATACTAATTTAATGGAGTGCATTTGAAAGAGATAGTTAAACGGTTTTGGCCTTACATAAAAGAGTATAAGCTTTACTATATGTTCGTCATTTTTGGCGGTATTTTGATTCTTATATCAACAGTGGCAACTGCGCAGATTATGAAACCGATGATGGATGATATGTTCATTAAAAAAGACGAGACAATGCTCTATATTATCCCTCTGGGTTTGATAGCCATCTATGTCACGAAGGCAATTGGAAAATATATTCAAACTGTTTTTATGGAGTATATCGGGCAGAGCATTGTGACGCGTTTTCGTGAAATACTCCTAAGTAAAATGATACATCTCGATATGTCGTTTTTGTATATGAACAGAAGCGGAGAGCTTATTTCTCGTGTGACAAATGACATCGGTCGTATTCAGTTTTTTGTTTCGAATATGCTACCGGATATGTTTCGTGACCTTTTGACGGTTGTAGCACTTGTGGGGTATATTATTTATTTAAATCCTCTTTTATCTTTTTATACACTTATTGTTGTGCCTTTGATTATCTATCCTCTGATGCTTATCGCAAAGAAACTAAAAAAATATTCACACCGTTCACAAAGTAAAAATGCGGACTTGGTTTCTCGTTTGACAGAAGTTTTTAACAACAGCGAAATTATTAAGGCAAATGCAACGGAAAAATTTGAAATCTCCCGCTTCAGCGTAGAAAACTGGAACTTTTTCAAAATCAATATGAAAGCTATTTATGTCGGTGCACTTGTATCGCCCATCATGGAGATTATTGCAGTGTCCGGTCTGGCTATGGTTGTGTATGTCGGCGGCAAAGAGGTCTTTGATAGCAAAATGACGGTCGGTGAGTTTACGGCATTTATAACTGCTGTGGGACTTGTGTTTGAGCCTATACGCAAGCTTGGTGGAACCTACTCGAAAATTCAAGATGCTCTTGCGGCAAGTGAGCGTGTCTTTGAAGTGATAGACAGGGAAAATGCTATAAAAGATGGTCCAAAAGAGCTGCAAGAAGACATAAAAAGCATAGAATATAAAAATGTGGTACTTAAATATGAAAATACTAATATTTTAGACGGCATAAGTCTTAGAGTTAATCAGGGAGAGCATATTGCTCTTGTGGGCGACAGCGGTGGTGGAAAATCTACTTTTATGAATATGCTTTTACGTTTTTATGACCCTGACAGCGGAGAGATTTTAATCAACGGCAGCAACATCAAGGAATTTACGCAAAAATCGCTCAAGCATCACATAGCACTTGTCTCAC
>Ga0256836_1001371_pt1 | contig 10699 bp, 6 predicted proteins | sample 4561380metaG_FD_185974 | JGI IMG/M metagenome (GOLD analysis project Ga0256836, IMG submission 185974) | Hydrothermal vent microbial communities from Guaymas Basin, Mexico - 4561-380 | ecosystem: Environmental > Aquatic > Marine > Hydrothermal vents | place: Mexico: Guaymas Basin | collected...
ACTCTTGCATAAAAATAGAAACTATCTCAAAAACTAAATCCTCTTTATTTGTAAAATAATCATAAAAACTACCTTTTGCGATTTTTGCTTGTTGTGTTAATTTTAAAATTGTAATATTTTTAAGATTTTCTCCTAAAATCAAATTTTTACACGATAAGGCTATATTTTTTCTTTTTTGAACTTTATCTACAATTATTGCCATTTTTATTCCTTTAACGACTAATAGTCGCTTGTATAATACCACTTTTTAACTTAAAAAAAACTTAAATAGTTTTTTTATTATTCTCTACTTTTTAAATAAATTACACTAAGTGGTGGAATTTTTAAACTTAGTATATTATCAAATTCTAAAAATTTTTCCTTTTTAGTTTTTAATCTTATATTAGTTTGATGATTTCCCCCATATTTTTTATTATCAGAATTAAATATTTCTTTATATTTACCCTCTTTTCGAACTCCTATTATATAATCTTTATAAAAACAATCTGAAAAATTACATACAATGATTATAGATTCATCCTCATTTTTTCTAATAAAAGAAAAAATACTTCTTGTATAATCTTTATAATTTATCCAATTAAAATTTTCTGCTTTATCTTTCCATAATGATTTTTCTTTTTTATAAATTTTATTTAAGTCTTTTATAAGTTTAGAAACACCTTTATGTTTTGGATAATCTAATAAATTCCAATCAAGTTCCCTTTTTTCACTCCATTCTCTAAATTGAGCAAACTCTCCTCCCATAAATAATAATTTTTTACCAGGAAAAGCCATCATAAATCCAAATAAAGCCCTTAAATTTGCAAATTTGGTATCATAATCTCCTTTCATTTTTTCAATTAAAGAGCCTTTTAGATGCACAACCTCATCATGACTTAAAGGTAAAATATAATTTTCGCTAAAAGCATAATAAAACATATGAGCTACCTCATGATGATGAAATTGCCTAAAATAACTATCTTGTTTAAAATATTTCAATGTATCATTCATCCAACCCATATTCCATTTATAATCAAATCCAAGGCCACCATCTTCTATTTTTTTTGTAACTCCATTAAAACTTGTTGATTCTTCAGCTATCATCAAAACATTATCAAAACTATTATGAACAGATTTATTTAATGTTTTTAAAAAATGCTTGGCATCTAAATTTATATTTTCTCCATATTTATTTGGTATCCACTCCTCTCTTGCATAATCAAGATACAACATAGAAGCAACTGCATCAACCCTAATCCCATCAACATTATATTTATCTAACCAAAAATGAGCACTACTTATCAAAAAACTTCTAACTTCCCCTTTTTGATAATTAAAAATATGACTTTTCCACTGAGGATGGTATCCTAATCTATTATCTGAATGTTCAAATAAAGAAGTTCCATCAAAATTAATAAGCCCATGTCCATCTACTGCAAAATGACTAGGAACCCAATCTAAAATAACTCCTATTCCATTTTTATGCATAATATCAACAAATTCAAAAAATTCATCAGAAGTTCCATATCTTGATGTTGGAGTAAAATATCCTGTAATTTGATAACCCCAAGAGCCTTCAAAAGGGTGTTCCATAATAGGCATAAGCTCAATATGAGTAAATCCCATCTGTTTTACATACTTAGTTAATTGAGTTGCTAATTCTTTATATGTTAAATATTCTCCATTTTTTCTTTTCCAAGAGCCTAAATGAACTTCATATATATTTAAAGGAGTATCTATTGAGTTATTAACTCTCTTATATTTTGGTTGAAAATTAGTATCCCAAATTATTGAAGCAGATTTTGGAGGTTTTTCTGAAAATTTAGCAAATGGATCTGCTTTATAAAGTTCTTCATCTTTAAAAGTCTTAATAAAAAACTTATATGTATCTCCTTTTTTTGCATTTTCTACGAAACCACTCCAAATACCACTATTTTCATCTTTTTGTAATCTATCTTTATAAGGTTCATAAGAATTAAAATCTCCTACTACACTAACATCTTTTGCATTCGGAGCCCATACAGCAAAATAAACTCCATTATCTTTTATAAAAGCACCTAATTTTTCATAAAGCTTTGTATGTGTTCCTTCCTTAAATAAATATCTATCAAATTCACTAAACATTGTTTATCCTTAAAGTTATCGGTTTATAAAATTTTTCTCTATATTCTTCCATCATTCTTTTTGTATTGAATAGAGGAGAAACACTTTTAATAGCTTCTTTCATCATTTTAATCCATTCTGTCGGTAAAGAATTTTCATCTCTGTTATAATATTTTGGAATTAATTCATTTTCAATTAAATCATATAACATTTCAGCTTCTTTATCTTCATTTTTATCAAATATTTTCCAACCATTTTTTCCATTAAAACCTTCAATCCACCATCCATCTAATTCAGACAAATGAAGTGTCCCATTCATAGATGCTTTCATTCCACTTGTTCCACTAGCTTCAAGAGGAGGTTTTGGAGTATTTAACCATACATCACTTCCTTTTACTAAATATTTAGCATAAAATTCATTATAATTTTCTATAAAAGCAATTCTTCCTTTAAATTCTGGGTCTTTTGCTATTGAGAAAATTTGTTGAATCAATTTTTTACCCGGAATATCAGAAGGATGAGCAAGTCCTGAAAAAATTATTTGAACAGGTCTTTCATCATTTGAAACTATTTTTTTTAACCTTTCTAAATCTTTTAAAATTAAAGTTGGTCGTTTATACTCAGTCATTCTTCTAGCAAAAGTAATAGTTAATACATCACTCTCAAGCAATAACCCCTCACATATAAATTTAAATCCTTCATTTACTCTTTTAGAATTACTCCATTTTTGTCTAATATTATCTTTTATAAAATTAAACATTTTAGCTTTTTGTTTAAGTTTCATATTCCATAAAAATTCATCATCAATAACATCAATTTCATCCCATAAATCTATATTATTTTGTAATTGTTTCCAATCTTCACCAAATAAAACATTATATTTATCATTTAAGTCATCATTTATCCAAGTAGATAAATGCACTCCATTTGTAATTGGAATAATTGAATCTTTTTTTACTACCTTTTCCCATATTTTATTTGATACTTCGGCATGTTTTTTACTTACTCCATTTTTATATTTACATAAATTTAAACAACACACCGTAGTATTAAAACCATTTTGTTTTTCTGGATTTATTCCAAATGATAAAAATTTCTCTTCATCCATACCTAATAATTTCCAATATTCTCCTAAATGTTGTGCTATCATATCAAAATCATAAACATCAGTAGCTGCCATAAGTGGTGTATGTGTCGTAAATATAGAAGTTTCTTTTACATATTCAATAGCTTTTTGTAAATTATTACTTTTTTCATATTCATATCTAATCCTTTCAAATAAAGCAAATACAGAATGTCCTTCATTAAGATGTAAAGCAGAATAATCAATATTTAAATGTTTTAATAATTCAATTCCACCTATTCCTAATATAATTTGTTGTCTTAATCTTTGATTAATATCAGGAGTATAAAGTTTTGAATTTATTTGTCTATCTAATGGAGAATTTTGTTCTACATCTGTATCTAATAAAAAAAGCTCAACCTTCCCAACATTTACTTTCCATACTCCTACATATACTTTTGGTGTAATAAAAGGTAACTCTATTACTAAATGTTTTCCCTCTTTATCTAATACTCTCATAATAGGAGCTTCATCTTTATCTATTTCTTTATTGACTTCATATTGCCAACCATCAGGAGATATATCTTGAGTTACATATCCAAAAGGGTATAAAAAGCCTATTCCTACCATTGATAGATTCATATCACTTGCCTCTTTTAAGACATCTCCGGCTAAAAATCCAAGCCCTCCTGAATAAATAGGAAGAGAATGATGAAGTCCAAATTCTGCACAAAAATATGCAACAGGTAATTCTTTATCTATTTTATTTTTTGACATATAATTTTTAAATTTTATATATGCAAGTTTATAAAGTTTTATAAATTTTTTATCTTTCGCTAACTCATTTAATCTTTGCTTATCTATGATTCTTAATAATTTTATAGGATTGTGTTCTACATAAGTCCATAAATAAGGGTCCATTTCTTTAAATAATTTTTTACCTATTGCATTCCAATTCCACCATAAATTTAAGGCCATATCTCTAATTCCAGATATTTCTGTTGGTAAATCTGGAATATATATATTTATAGATTTATTATTCATATTCATCTCCTAACTAATTTGGGTAATTTAGCATACATATAAACATCTTTATATAATTTTGCACTTTTTTTCCAACTAAAATCTTTTTTCATAGCATTTTTTTGCACTTTTTTAAATCTATTAGAATAGTAACTACTAATAGCCCATTTTATAGTATTTATTAGTGCCATAGGACTAGCTTCATAAAATTTAAATCCATTAGCATCTTTTTCATCAAAATTAATAATAGAATCTTCTAACCCTCCTGTTCCTCTAACTAATGGTAAAGTTCCATAAATACAAGAATACATTTGATTTAATCCACAAGGTTCAAATAAAGAAGGCATTAAAAATATATCAACTCCTGCTTCTATCTTATGTGCCATTTCATTATTGTATCCTATATAACATTTAAATTTATCTGGATATTTGTTTTCCATATTTCTAAAAAAATCTTCAGCCCATTTTTCACCAGTTCCAAGCATAATAAATTGTATATCCTCTTGAATAAATTCTTCAAATATTGAAGCAATCAATTCTATCCCTTTTTGCTCTACTAATCTACCTATAAATCCAAACATAGGCACATTTTTTTGTGGTAAATCAAAAATTTTCTGTAAATCTTCTTTATTTATAGATTTTTTATTTATAGATGAAACACTATACTTTTGTTTTATTAAATTATCAGTTTTTGGATTCCATTCATCATAATCTACTCCATTTAATATACCAAATAATTTATAATTAAGCCCTTTTATATGCTGGTCTAATCCACACCCAAATTCTGGAGTTTGTATCTCTTTTGCATAAGTTGGACTAACTGTTGTTATTGCATCACAAAACTTAATTCCACCTTTTAATAAATTAACTCCACCAAAATCTTCTAATTCATACATATTAAAATGTTTATAATCACATTCTAAATAATCTAATGCAGACTTATCAAATTTACCTTGATAGTTGATATTATGGATAGATAAAACAGATGCTGTATGAGAAAAAGTAGAATCTAAAGCATATTTTGTATTTAAAATTATATTTAAAGCACTACTTTGCCAATCATTACAATGAAAAATATCTGGTATAAAATCTATTTTTTTACTTAATTCTATACTCGCTTTACTTAAAAATATAAATCTTATATCATTATCTTTATAAGCTATATTATTATCATCATATAAACCTTTTCTACCAAAAAAATCTTCATATTCTATAAAATATACTTTTACATCACTATTTGGCAACATACCTTCAAATACTTGTGCATATAAATTTCCTAATTTACCCATAGGAACAACTAATTCACCCTCTAATGGTTTTAGTTTATATTTTTCTTTATCTACAATATAATATCTTGGCATAACTATTCTTATATCTACACCTTCTTTTTTTAAAGCTTTTGGTAAAGCAGAAGATACATCTGCTAATCCACCTGTTTTTGCGAAAGGGACACATTCGCTTGTTACAAATAATACTTTTTTTATTTCCATAATTTTAAAGCTCCTTTTAAATTTACTTGTTTTTCTCTATTTATTTTTATTTCACACATTTTTAAACTCTTTGAAAATGTATATTTTTCTAATTCTAATTCATCTAAAATCCATCTATTATTTTCTATAACTCCCCCTCCTAAAATCAAAATTTTAGGATTTAACATAGTTATAATAATCGCTATTGCTTTTTGTAATGCTAAAATATATTCTTTAAAAATTTTACTCCCTTTTAAAGATTTTAATTTTAAATTATTATTCATATTATAATATTTTAACCATTTTTTAATACCACTTCCACTTGCATATAATTCTAAACAATTATCTTTTCCACAACCACATTTAAAAGGTGCTTTTTTATAAGGAATATGCCCTATTTCTCCTGCTAAATTACCTACTCCTTTTATTAAATTTTTATCAAAATAACAACTTCCAATTCCTGTCCCACTAAAAAGCAAAGCAAAATTTTTTTTATATTTAGATTTATAAAAAATTCCTGCACATTTTAAATCATTTTCTATCTTTATTTTTGTATGTTTTCTTAATTTATCAAAAAATTCATTATTTAAAGTAGTGTTTGGAGAAGATAAAATTTTATTATTATTTACTTGCCCTGCAAATGATATTCCTATTTTTTTAATTTTATATTTTTGTATCAATTTTAAAATATATTCTAATTTTAAATTTATAGTTTTAATTTTAATCAACTCATCTTTTATCAAAAACCTTGTAAAAGTCCCACCTATATCCATAGCTATTTTCATATCCCAAAAACCTCATAAACTTTTTCTGGGGGAATAACATTTATAAACATTCCACTTGATATTTCAAATCCTGCTATATTATATATTCTAGGAATTATTCTAATATTAAAACAAGCTATTTTATCTATTTCATCAAAAAAATCTTTATTTTGAAAATTTTTATTTAATGGTGGAAAATCAAAATACAAATTAAAATCAAATATTCCAAGATGAGCTTTTAATTTTTTACTTACATTTTTTATTATTTTTGCTAAATCAGTAATATTTTGCATTTCATAATTAAAGTCATTTGGAATTATTATTATCTCAAACGCAAAAGCACTACTAAATGGTGTAACAGCAAAAAATTTAGCTGTTTTTTCTACTAAAAATTTTTCATTTGAAAACACCTTTTCAAAAAGACTAATTCCTTCTTGTTTATAATTTTCTAAACTTCTTTTATAAAGATTTATTTTTTTTCGTGGAATAATAGGCAAAGATATAATTTGTGTATGTGGATGAGATTGACTAGCCCCTGCCTTGATTCCGGAATTTTTAAAAACATTTAAATATATAAGATTTTTATCTTTTTTTAAGTCTTCATATCTAATTTGTATTGTTTTAAGCCAATCTACTATTTCATCTGTTTTTAAATCCCATATATTAACATTATGTTTTGGAGTATCAATAATAACTTCGTGAGCACCATAAGTTCCAAAACTCTCAAAAATTCCATCTATTTTTTTATAAAATTTATTTTCTATACCAGCAACTCTATAAATATTTGGAATAACTTTTGTTCTCCATTGATTATCTTTTTTTATAGAAAAAATCTCACTCTCAATAAGATGTTCATTTTTAGGACAAAAAGGACATTCAGTATTGTTTTCCTTTACATTAGAATCATTTAATTTTATTGGCCGTCTTGCTCTTTCGGGAGCTATTAGTACATATTCATCTTTTAAAATATCATATCTAATCTCTGACATCAATATATCCTTTTATCGTTTTATTAGTTATTATAGAAATACTAACTCCTTGAAATTCTTTTTGATAACCCATTTCGGTTTTTGAATAAGTAAACAATTCAAAAGCAAATATTTGACAAGGTTTATCTAATTGTATTATTAAATTATCTAAAATAATTTCATTTGAAAAAAAATCTTCTTTGTTAATATGCTCCCCATAAAAATTAAGCTCAATAGCTATTTTTTTATTCGTAGTTATTTCAAAAAATAATTTTTCATTTATCTTAAATTTTTTAGTAACCTCATCAGAGATAAAATTTAATTTATCTGTATAATTAAAACTAATTTCTTTTTTTGTAAAATTATCTTCAAAAAATGTTGTTTTAGAAAAATCTTCAAAAATTTCATACACAATAAATGAATATCTTAAATATCTATCAAAAATCAAATCATCTGGTTTATCTAAACTTATTTCGTGAATTGAAGCAAGTCCATTATTTTTTTTCTTTTTTGGTGCTTCAAAAAAATATCCCTCTTTTTTTCGAGAAACCATATTTTGATAATTATTTAATGATATTAAATCGCTAAATTCAACTATTTCTCCTTTATGATTAAACAATATAAAAAACTTATTATTTTTTACAATAATTTCATCATATCCATCTAAATCTATATCTTTTATAGTTAAATTTTTTCTATCTATCTCTTTTTCTGCTAAAAGTAAATATTTATAACTATTCTCTCTTAAAATTCCTAAATATATCCCACCAAAAACCCCATGCCAAAACACATCATTATCTTGCAATTTATATAAATTTTCAGATTTTTTCTGTTTTGAAATTTCTAACATTCTTTTATGAAGATAATTCGATTCAGGATATTTATTAAAAAAATTTTTCCATATACAACCTTTAAAATATTGATTGTCTTTATATTTAATATATTTATCTGCTTTCAAACACCATTTTTGCATTTCAGGATATGATAAATTTTGAATATAAGCTAAAGAAATTGGTTTAGTATTTGAAATAAAATCTTGAAAATGGATAGATAATTTTTCCATTTTAGCAAAAAACTTTTTTAACCAATTTTTTTTATAACACCATTCATAACTATTTGGCCACATTCCAAATTTTTCTAAATCATCAAACATAATTGCATATTTTTTTGAAGTAATTTTTGCTATACTTGATGATAATTCATCAAATGGAATAGAATACCTTAACTCTTGTGATATAGGTATTAGTTTTAGGATTTCGCCCTCGTTTTCAGTAATATAATAACCCTCTATCTCTTCATATCCACTTGCTTGAAGATGAAAATCATCTACCATAATATATTCAATTCCACTTTTTACTATATCTTTTAAAATAGAATAATCCCAAACCCTTTCTGTAAGCCATAATCCTTTTGGTTTTACTCCAAAATTTTCAAATAAAAAGTTATTTAATTTTTTTATTTGAACTAATCTATCACTTGATGGAATAATTGGTAAAATAGGCTCATAAAATCCTCCTGTAAAAAATTCTATGTTCCCTTTTTGTGCTAAATTTTTAATTATTTCAAATAGTTTTGGAAAATCATTTTTTATAACTTCCAAAATCCAACCACTTGAATGAAAAGCAAATTTAAAATTAAAATCTTTAATTGTATTAAAAAAAGGAAAATAACATTCATTTACTGCTTTTTGTATAACTTCAAAAGAATTTCCCACTGGTTGGTGCATATGCACTCCAAAAAGCAATTTAGACATACCAAAACTTTGAAAATGTTTCTTTTAAATCAATATCTATAGGTTTTAAATTTGGAGTTATTTCTGAATCTATTTCAAAATAAACAGAAATTTTATCTGTTTTAAACTCTTTTTTAATTGATATTTCTAAAATATCTTCATAAACCATTTTAATATCAAAATCAGATTTACACTTTAATTTTTTACATTTAATTTCATAAAACTTATCTGCCTTAATAAATATCTTTAAATTTTTAATTTTCTTTTTAGAAAAAATTGCAAAATATATATTTGTTTTATCTTCGCCAAATAAAATTTTTTTAATTTTAGAATTTTCTTGCATAGAATTAAATTCTGGGACAAATTCCCCACTTCCTAACCATTCAAAAAAAGAGCTAATTTTTCCATCTATTATAGGAGTTATATAATTTTTTGGATATGAAAAAGAGGATTTATAACTATTTTTCACAATAGGTTCAAACAAAATTTCTGGAATATCTTCATTTGCTAATTCATAAATATGCATTAAATTATTCCTAAATAATATATCAAACTCTTTTTTAAACATACTATTATGCTCTTCTCCATACCACCAAAACCAATCACTACATTCTGCTTTTAAAAAACATTCCTCTATTTTATCATTTATAACTTTTATCTCTTTTTTAGTTTTAAATAATAATTCCCATGCTTTTATTTTTTCAAAATGATTTACCCAAGTATCAAAATTACCATAAATCCAACTACCTGATTGTAGATTATCTAATTTTTTAACATCATTTATTTCAATAGGTAAAAAAGTTTTTATATTCTCTTTTTTTAATCTAAGATATAAATTTTCTAAAAAATCATATCCGCCATTTTTATAATATTCCCAAGCATTTTCACCATCTAATATGATAAAATTATTTTTATTTTTGTCTATTTTAGAAATAAAATCATCAACACTATCTTTTACATCTAAAAATCTATACTTAAATCCTATTAAATCACTTAAAAAATGATTTCTAAACATTATCTTAACACCATTAAAATTATAAATTTGAGAAATATCATTTTTTCCACTTTTTTTCAAAATTTCTTCATCAGTAGCTATAAATTTTATACCTTCTTTTTTATATAATTCTATACTCTCACTATCTACTGCACCCTCTGCTGGCCAAAATATTATAGGAGCAGTTTCAAATGTTTCCTTATATAATTTAACAGCTTTTTTTACTTGTAAAATTGCATCATCTTTTAAAGAAATATAGTTTTTTGGCATAAATGTTAAAGGATTTGCTTTTTTAGCATTTTCAAAATCTATCAAAAGTGGTAATATAGGATGATAAAAAGGAGTAGTAGATATTAAGATAACCCCTTCATTTTGTAGTTTTTTATAAAAATTTAAAATATTTCCTATAAATTCCAAAGAGATATTTAAAAGTTTTATTTTTTCATCTTCTTTAAAGCTATTTTTATTTAATAACAATTTTATAAATTCATTATTTTCTTTTAAATAGTTACCACACCAAGATAATAAAAATAAAACTTCTAAATCTAAAAATTCGTAATCTGAAATAATTTCTTTATTTATTAAAGTATTAAAATATTCGTTT
>Ga0256836_1001372_pt1 | contig 10697 bp, 8 predicted proteins | sample 4561380metaG_FD_185974 | JGI IMG/M metagenome (GOLD analysis project Ga0256836, IMG submission 185974) | Hydrothermal vent microbial communities from Guaymas Basin, Mexico - 4561-380 | ecosystem: Environmental > Aquatic > Marine > Hydrothermal vents | place: Mexico: Guaymas Basin | collected...
CGAAGAGGCTGAGAGAGTCGCGAGGGAAGTTGGGGCGGAGTTCTTCAAGTTCAAGCTCGGCAGGGGAATAATAGGCGCGCTCGCTTCAATTGGCTATCCCCTTGAGCGCTTCACCTACGAGCTTTTAGCTTACCGCGAGCCGGAGAACTGGGGGACGCCAAGGAAGGTTGATGCAGAGAGCGTGTTTTTAGCCGACAGGTGGAGCTACCCCTTCACCTACGACAACGTTGACCCCTACAAGAGAACCATCTTAATAGCCCCACACGGAAAAGACCCCGTTCTAGTCGGAATTAGAGGGATTGACCGAGGAAAAGTTCTCCAGACCTTTGAGATGGTGCGCTTTGAAGAGCCCGTTGCCTTCTACCAGCTCTACAAGACGAACCAGAACACCGACGATCACCTTACCCCAAAGAAAATCGGCGAGCTGAAGCTATACGACAGCGCAGTTGTAAGGGGTAAGGTTGCCCGCCCGTATTGGGAGCGCGGGAGGCACGTTTTCTTTGAGCTGGAGGACGAGACAGGGAAGATACGTGTCGCGGCCTTCGAGCCAACGAAAAAGTTCAGGAACTACGTTCGGAAGCTCCTGCCCGGCGATGAAATCATTGCCGCTGGAGGGGTTAAGGAGCACGATGGCGTTCTAACGCTCAACCTCGAGAAGTTCTATCCGGTGAAACTCGTCCCGAAAATCGAATACAGAAAGCCCAAGTGCCCGCGCTGTGGGGGAACAATGAAGAGCAAGGGCGACTACCTCAAGTGCAAGCGCTGTGGCTACAGAATGCCGAAAAAGCTGATTCCGGTTGAAGTCCCTCGCGAGCTGGAGAGGAAAATCTACGAAGTGCCGCCCGACGCGAGAAAGCATCTGTCGAGGCCGCTGGTGCTGCCGGGTGGGGAAGAGAGGGTTTTGGGGGCACTGGAGGTTCTGAAATGATAATCGCCGTTATGATAATCAAAATTCTCACCCTGCCAAAAAGCTTAAAGTGATAACTGCAATTATCATAACGGTGATTCTCATATGGCCCGCTTCGTGGACAGAGTGGAAGAGCTTAAGACGATTAAAGAGAGACTTTCATGCGACGGGTTTGAGCTCATCGTCATCTACGGCAGGAGGCGAGTTGGTAAGACCCGCCTCGTCCTTGAGGCCATTAAAGAGTTTCCCCACGTCTATTACCTCGCCGTTGAGGGGGACAACGTGAGGCACTTCAAGGAAACCGCCGAGAGGGTCTTCCCAGAGGTTAGGTACGCCCGCGAGGACTGGGAGGCGCTTCTCCACGCCCTAAGAGGGAAGGTCATCGTCATTGACGAGTTTCCGAACCTGATAAAGGAAGACCATAGAGTTCTAAGCGAGTTTCAGAGAGTTATTGACACAGACCTTTCGGATTCAAACACGAAGCTCATTCTCCTCGGCTCCTCTGTGAGCATGATGACGGAGAAAGTCCTCAGCTATAAGAGCCCCCTCTACGGCAGGAGGACGGGTTCTATAAAGCTCAAACCGCTGAAGTTCTTCCACCTCAGGGAGTTCTTTCCCCGCGCGAGCTGGGAGGAGCTTGTAGAGGTCTACGGTATGACCGATGGTATTCCGTTCTACATAACGCAGGTCCGGTTACCCTTCTGGGAGTGGCTTGATAGGGAGCTGAGAAACCCTGTAAGCTTCTTCCGCGACGAGGTAGATTTCCTGCTGAGGTACGAGTTCACGGAGACGAGGACGTACAGGAGGATACTTGAGGCAATAGCCCTCGGCAAAACGACGCCGAAGGAGATAAGGGACTTCACAGGCATGAGGCACTCGGAGATAACCCCATACCTCAGGAACCTAATCGAAACCGGGTTAGTAGTGAGGGAAGTTCCCATCACGAAAAAACCAAACTCCAAGCTGGGCCGCTACTACGTTGCGGACAACTTTCTCGCCTTCTGGTTCCGCTTTATCTATCCAAACCTCTCACTCATGGAGGAGGGCATATTTGACGTGAATGAGATACGAGGGGCATATAACAACTACCTTGGCCCAATTTTTGAGAAAATTGCAAGACAGTTCCTAATTGAGCTGAACCGGGCGGAAAAGCTGCCCTTCAAGTTCACAAAGGTTGGAAAATGGTGGAGGAAGGGAGAGGAAATTGACCTCGTGGCTTTGAACGAGCGGGAAAAACGAGCACTCTTCGTTGAGGTTAAGTGGAAAGAGCTGAGCGCGAGGGAAGCAAGGGGCATTTTAAGGGATCTGGAGCGAAAAGCCGAGCTCGTTGGTTTAAAGGACTACGAGAAGAGCTACGGTCTTGTGGCAAAGAAGGTAAACGGGAAAGAAGCTTTGAGTGCCGAAGGCTGGCTGGTATGGGATTTAGAGGACTTCGAAAGGCTTATCTCTTTTGAGGGTGAAGTTTGAGGGGTGGGAGTGTGCGGTACGGTGAATAGGTTCGCCGGATCCATATACGGAGGAGTAGGGGACGAGCCCGTCGGAATAATCGCTAAGCATCGGGCGATTCTTGAGTGGGGGGAAAGGGAATTCCTCGGGAGGAAGGCCGTCAAGGCAAGAAAGAGGAAGTACATGCCGGGCCATCATTAAATCACTAGCAGTCATCTGCATAATCAGCGGAGGTGGTAGAGGAACCCCGGAACCTCCGGGCCCTTCAGGACTTTAACGTCCCTTGGGTACCTTCCCCTTCTTTCCCCCGACTTCACTTCGACCTTCAGGTTTCCCGCTATCGCGTCGATCTCGTAGGAGTTCCTGTAATAGTAAACCTCCCCGAACTTCCGGTGGAGATGCTCCTGGACGAGCCACTCGTAGAGAACCGCTTTATCAATCCTCCTCCTCGTCCAGAGCTCCATGGCCCTCACGATGAGCGGGTCGCGGAGGATTAGCTTCCTCTCCTTCCGCGGATAGACCTTCCCATCGCCTCCAAGGTAGAGAACCTGCAGGAGGACGTGGAAGGCCTCGAAGAGCTCAACGTAATCCCTCGCGGTGTGGGGGGAGATTCCAACTACCTTCGCTATCGCGTTGAAGGATGTAGGTGAGGGAGCCTTATCAAATATCGCACCCATAACGTCCCTCGCAAGGTCGGTCGAGCGGTCTAAAGCTTTCAAGTCGGCCTTCAGGAAGCCCACGAGCTCCTCGACCTTCAGCGTTCCGTTCAGGTATGCCAGGTATCCGCCCGTTTCGAGGTAGTTCTCGAAAACTTCCCCACCCTTTGAGGGGAAGAACTCATCGTAGAAAAGGTCGTAGTAGTCGTGGAAGCTCAGCGGCATGACCCCAATCGTTTTTCCGTTCCCCCTTCTGCCGCCGAAGGTCTCAAAATGCCTGCCTACCGTCAGGGAAATCGAGCCGGTCACCGTAATGACATCGCTCCTCAGCTCTCCCCTGTCTAGGAGGAACTTCAGGGCACGCCACCAGTCATCCACGAGGCTGACTTCGTCGAGGAATATAAAGGTCGTTTTAACGCTTTTTCGTCTCTTCAGCCTTAGGTATTCGTTTAGAACCTCTAAAAGCTCTTTATAGTCCTCAAGCACGTCGCAGCTGAAGTAAAAGACGGCATAGGGAGTGTGGACTTTTTTGAGGAGTTCCCTAATGAGGAGCTTTATTCCCATGGTCTTCCCGACCCTTCTCGGGCCGACGACGAAGTTGAGAGAAAAAGGCTCCAATGAGAGCCCGTCGAGCCATTTCGGCCTGATTCTGTAGGTGAGCTTTTCAAAGAGCTCCCAGTCCCTGTCGGGTTCGCCAATCCACCACGGGTTCTGTACCTCAAGCATGTGCATTTATAGTGCAAAGATATTTATAAAGATTTTGCACTCTTATTGCAAATCATTTTTAAATCTCTTTGCAGTGGAAGTGCAAACTATTCCCTCATAAATCAAAACAGAACCCTCAGAGCAGCCTTCCCATAAACTCCTCCCACAGCCTTCTGAAGTCCTCGTGTTTCTCCCCACTCGGCTCGAAGGCCTTCTCAACCATAGGTTTCTCCCACGCGCTCAGAACGTCACTCCCCTCCGCAACCGCGCGTGCTATCATGAAGGTTCCCTGCGCGGAGCCGTTGAGCTCCACCGGCCGGACTATTCTCTTCCCGCTGAAGTCGGCTATCAGCTGCAGGAGCGGGTCGATCTGCGAAGCGCCCCCGTCGGAGGTCAGGGAGCCAATCTCAACCCTGGTTCCCGATTCCATGGCGGTTATAACCTCCGCGACCCTCATAGCTATCCCCGCTATGAGCGCCTTGATGATGTCTTCCTTCCCCACGCTGAAGGAAAGGTTGAGGAGCGCGCCCCTGAAGTCGGGCCTCAGGTAGGGCGTCGAGAGGCCGGCGAAGGCTGGGATGAAGAGCACCCTCGGGAGGGTTGGGTCTTTAAACGCGTCGCTGATCTCGGAGTAGTCCTTGATGAGGCCAACGCTCAGGAGCCAGTCAACGGCCGAGCCGGAGGCGTTTATTATTCCCTCGAGGAGGTAGAGCGTCTTTTTCCTGGTTTTAAGGGCGACCATCGGGTAGAGGCCTGGCGACGCTGGCTTCGGCTTCTCGCCTACGTTCAGGTCAATGAACGTCCCCGTTCCGTGGGTCATCTTCGCGCTCCCCGGCTCAACACCCGCACGGTAAAGGGCCGCCTGCTGATCCGCCACCATCGTGAGGAGGGGTACACCGTAGTCCGTTTCCCCCACTGGGAGGTCGTTCGGCTGGAGGGCGGGAAGGATTTTCTTGGGAATTCCCACGATGCCCATGATGTTGTCGCTCCACTTGAGGTAGAACGGGTCAAAGAGGCCCGTCGCGGATGCGTTCGTGTAGTCCGTCACATGCTTCCCCGTCAGGTTCCACGCTATCCAGCTGTCCATCGTGCCGAACTTCGCAGTTCCCTCCTCGACGGCCTTCCTGACTTCTGGCACGTTGTCCATTAGCCAGCGTAGGTGCATCGAGGAGTGGGAAGTGCCGAAGCCCACGTGGGCCAGGGTGATTATATAGGCTCCCTTTGGTAGGCTGGCTATTCCGGGAACGATGCGGGAGAGTCCGTAGAAGACCTTTCCGAGAGCCCTACCAAAGCGAACGAGGAAGTTGCGGGAAAAGGCCTCCACGATATCTTTGGTCCTCGTGTCCTGCCAGGTTATCATGTTGTGGAGCGCTCCTTCGTCGTCCCACACAACGGTGGAGCTCCGCTGGTTGGTGATGGCCATTCCCTTTGGCATCCCAAGGGAAGAGGTAACCCCGTCTATGAGCCGCCTGACAGTTTCAATGAGCTCTTCGGGGTCGAGTTCGGCCCAGCCAGGCTCCGGATAAACGGGCCGTGTTCTCATGCTCTTCTCCAGGAGCTTTTCCCCCTCCTCGGAAAAAGCGTAGGCCTTGACGTTCGTAGTCCCAACGTCGAGGATGAGGTAGTAACTCATCCAACCGCCTCCATATCGCGCTCCGCAATCACATCAACACCGGTTCCAGCAACATCCTTCACGATAACCTGGCCGCGCCGAACCGGGGCCTTCACGACAACCCCCTTGAGGGCCTCTATAACGTCCCGGATTTTGTCCTTGGGCACGGGTTCTGCCGTTCTCACGGGAAGGCGGGGATAGCGGGCGTTGAGTATCCTCACGGTAGTCGTGACAACCCGCTTCGGATTCCTCACTTCCTCCTCCCCGAATCTCTTTCCCTCAAGGCAGGCGAAGCCCGAGACGTGGACCGCGTTCCCCTCGACCGTGATCCTCAGCCTGCACCCCTTGGGGCACCGAATGCAGAGAACCTCATACTCTCGCGACATCCACATACACCTCTTCCGCCCCGCTGATAGCTTCCCTGGGGATCTCAATCCGCTCAAGCGTCGATGGCCTCACGTACTGCCGGAACTCCTTTTTCAGGATCTCTCCATTCCCGCCCCTGACGATTATCCATGCGCGACCTTCGACGGCAGGCCTGAGGAAAGCAACCACCGGTCTCTCGTCCTTCCATTCCAGCCGGTGGGGTGTCAGCGTCCGGACGTTGCTCCCGGGCTTGAAGGGTACTGGGTTATCAAGCCGTCCCTCGCCCGCCAGGTACTTCTCAACGCCGTCTGCCGCGATGTAAGCGCTCTCAACGGCGTCGTCAACGTAGTCGAATATCTGGACGAGGTTGCCGGCGGCAAAGACCCCCCGCACGGTCGTCTCGAAGAACTCGTTCACGACCGGCCCTCTGGTTCTCGGGTCTATCTCGGCCCCAATTGCCCTCAACTTCTTGGCATAGGGCACGAGGCCAACGGAGAATATCACCGTGTCGCAGGGGTAGAACTCCTCGGTGCCGGGGATGGGCCTCCAGTTCTCGTCGACCTTCACGAGGATAGCTCCCTCAACGCGCTCCTTCCCCACTATCTCTTTCACCACCGTCCTCGGCCTGAAAGGTATGTTGAAGTCGAGAATGCACTGCTGGACGTTCCTCGGGAGCCCAACGAAGAACTCCTCCGGAAAGACGACGGTTATAGACTCAACCCCCTCCAGGTAAAGATGCCTGGCGACGATCATGCCCACGTCCCCGCCGCCGACTATGAGGATCCTCTTCCCAGGCAGGATTCCGTAGAGGTTCACGAGCCTCTGCACCATTCCGGCCGTGTAAACACCCGCCGGTCTCGTCCCACCGACCTTTATCTCGAAGGGGTGCCTCTCCCTGCAGCCTATGGCGTACACTATCGAGCGGGCCTTTATGCGCTCGACACCTCGCGGGCTCACCGTCACAAGCTCCTTGACGTCTCCCCCGGCGTTTACGGATTTGACGTACGTGTTCAGGTGCACATCAAGGCCGAGTTTGCTAACTTCGTCAATAAAATAGCCAGCAAACTCCGGTCCGGAGAGGGCCTTTCCGAATATTTTGGTCCCGAAGCCGTCGTGGATGCACTGGTCGAGGATACCTCCGAGTTCTTCCTTTCGTTCGATGAGCGCGACATCGTAGCCCTTACCGGCGAGCTTAACCGCCGCGGCCATCCCGCTCGGCCCTCCGCCGATCACAACGACGTCCTTCACGGTTCCTCACCCCTGACTGCACCGTTGAAGAGCCTCCCACCGTTCTCCTTGACGACCTGGGAGATCGGGATTCCCAGCTCCCTTGAGAGAATCTCCGCCGCCTTCAGCGTGCAGTAACCGCCCTGGCACGTCCCCATCCCAAGCCTCGTACGTCTCTTGATGGCGTCAAGGGTACTCGCGCCCCGGCGTATCGCCTCCACTATTTCAGCCTCTGAGACCATCTCGCAGGTGCACACGATGTTGCCCCAGCGCGGATCTTCCTTTATCCTCCTATCGAGTTCCTCAAGGCTCATCTCGCTCGCACGAGGGATCGGTTCCCTGTGCGGGTTGAAGTCGGGCTTCGGCTCCAGAATGAGTCCCATCGAGCGCAGCTGCTCGACGGCGTACTCCGCTATCGCAGGTGCTGACGCGAGCCCGGGAGACTGTATCCCAGCGACGTGGAGGAGGTTCTTCACCCACTTGGCGGGCCTTATTATGAAGTCCTCAGTGAAGGTCGGCGCCCTGACCCCGGCAAAGTAGCGGATTATCCTGTGCCTCGGAAAGTCCGGGTATATCTCCCTGTAGCGCTCGAGTATCTCTTCGATCTCCTCGGGATGGACTGACGTGTCGGTTTTATCCGGCACCTCCACTGCAGTCGGCCCCCAGAGGATGTTTCCGTGAACGGTGGGGTTTATGCCACCGCCCTTGGTGTGGGCCGGCGCAGGAAACCTGAGCTCGGTGACGCAGTGGTTCACCCATCCCTCAAGCTCTTTGTCGAAGAGAAGGATCACGCCCTTCCTCGGGTGTATGGTGTACTCCCTCGAGCCTGCAAGCTCGGCTATCTCATCAGCGAAAACGCCGGCGGCGTTCACGACGTACCTCGCCAGAAAAGTCCCCCTGTTCGTAACGACGCCCTTAATGGTCTCCCCCTCCCTGATGAAGCCCACCACCTCTGTCTCGAGGTGTATTTCAACCCCGTTGGCAATCGCGTTTTCCGCCAGGGCCACGACGAGGTCATAGGGGTCAAGTATTCCCGTTGACGGCACGTAAACCGCGGCCCAGGCCTCCCTCGTGGCCTTGGGTTCCAGTTTCCATATCCCCTCGCCTCTGATTATGCGTATTCCCTTAACGCCGTTCAGCATGCCCTTGAGCTTCACGAGGTACGGGAAGATGTAGGCCGAGACGAATTTGTAGAACGGCCCCGGGAGGTATCTCCTGTACTTCTGGAGTGTCCGCGGGGTTATCAGCCAGAGGCTTCCGACGCGCTTGAACTTGACCCCCAAATCCCTTGCAAGTTCATCATACATCGCGTTTCCCCTGACGTTGAGTTTGGCCTTCAGCGTGCCGCGCTTCGGGGCCACTCCGGGGTGTATCATCCCGTTGTTCGCCTTTGATGCCCCCACAGAAACGTCGGTGGCCTTTTCGAGGAGGGCGACCTTCAGACGGTACTTTGAGAGCTCCCTCGCTATCGCCGTCCCGGCAACACCGCCCCCGATTATGACGACGTCGTACTCGCCGATAATTCTACCCTTGTTTTCCTCGTAGAGCTTCCTCCTCAGCTCTTCCTTACGCCTGAGCTCCTCCTCCGGGTAGTCCTTCCATTTTATCCTGTTCACCACGCCCTCAACGCCCTTGATGCTCCCCACTGCAAGCCCGATCTCGACCCATTCCTCGTAAGCCTCCACTTCCCCGTCGAGGAAGACCACGCCGTCCCTGATCTCGAAGGTAATTTCGTAAGGAAACCTTCCAAGGACCTTCCGAACCTTTGATTCGAGGCTCATTCTTCCATCATCTCCAGCAGGAACTCGACTATATCGAGAACCTCCAGACCATCACCGTTGAGTGCCAGTTCACAGCTCGGGCAGGCCGTCACGACTCTGGCCGCGCCGTCCCTGAGCTGCTCCCTCCTCTCCGCGGCAATTTCCTCGGCAAGCTCCGGCTTCAGCCTTGAGACGGCACTCCCACCGTGACCGCAGCAGAAGAGTTCCCTGCGCGGCTCCCTGATTTCAAGCCCTTCTACGTTCTCCAGCAGGCTCTTGAGGAGCCCTCTCCGCCCGAGATGCATCGCGAGCTTGCAGGGGTTGTGGTAGGTCACCGTTCCAGCCCCTTTCAGCTTCAGACCGCCGATGACCTCGCCAAGGAGCTCCGTTATGTGCAGAACCTGGGGCTTGAGCTTTATCCCGTATTTGGGGTAAAGGACGCGGAAGGTGTAGGCACAAGAGGGGCACGAGGTGACTATCAGCTCTGCACCGGTTGCGTTGAGCCTCTCCGCGGTTCTCTCGGCGACCTTCTTAAACAGCTCCGTATTGCCAAGGTTGTACGCCGGGAGGCCGCAGCAGGTCTCGCTTATGGTGAAGGCTTCATAGCCGAGCTTATCGAGGAGGGTCAGGGTCTTTTCGGCCAGTTCTGGCCTCTCGTTCCTCACGGTGCAGCCCCTGAAGTAGAGGACTTTCCCCGAACCGTCAGCACCCGAATCAGCGTTCCCGTAGACGTCCCCCGACGTTTCGAGGTTTTCAAAAACTTTCCTGAACTCTTCGAACACCACACCCCTACTCACGGCCTCTTCCTTCACCGGCCGGATGAGGTCGGCGACCGAGAATTCAAACGGACAGTAGAGGGTGCACAGGTCGCAGCCGAGGCAGGTGTACAGGGGCTCCAGGTTGTCGAGGTTCAGTTCGAGCCGTCCCTCGCGTATCATGAGTGCGATCCGCGCCTTTCCCGCGGGGGAGGTCGTTTCGCGCCCTTCAACTATCGAAACTGGACAGGCGTGGCGGCACATGTTGGGACAGAGGGCACACTTGGTCAGGTCATCCGCCGAGAGCTTTCCCTGAATGACCTTGAAGATCATCCTCCCGCCTGTAAGAAGGTTCGAGAGGCCGATTTCGTCCTTGAGCCAGTCCCACTTTCCGGGCATTCACATCACCATATTGCCGGGGTTCATAACATCCTTCTCATCTATCGCGAGCTTAACCTTCCTCAGCACCTCGTAGGCATCTCCCAGCTCCTCCGCGAGCCATCCCCGCCTGTGACGGCCTATCCCGTGGTGGTGGCTTATCGTGCCTCCACTATCGAGTGTGGCCCTCATTGCGGCATCCCAGACCGCGTTGTAGAACTCCCCCGCGCTTCTGCCCCTCGGGGGAACGCCCGCAAAGGTGAAGTAGAAGCAGACCCCCTGGTCGTAAAAGTGCGAAGCGTGGGCGGAAGCCATCAGCGTGCCCTTCACGGACTTCATGGCCCTGATGACGTTCTCATAAAGTTCCGCAGCCCTGCTCCAGTTTACCGCAACCTCTATCGTGTCTATGACCACGCCGATCGGCGCGAACTCGGATATCTCCTTCACGTTGAACCTCGTCTCCAGCCAGTGCCTCACGGGTTCCTCCCCGGCAGGCACCCCCTTGAACTCCCCCTCGACGATTTCTTTCTCGGCCCTTGCCAGCCTGGAGTCCCCCTCGACTATGATGATCGTCCCTATCTTTCCGTACAGCTCTTCGAATTTGTAGAAGTGCCTCTTCGTTTCGACCCGGTCGTATATCCTCACCACTGCCGGCCTCGCACCGCGGTGGAGTATCCGCCTGACTGAGTCCAGAGCCTCCTCAAGGCTCTCCGATGCAAAGGAGAGCAGAAAGCGCTCCTCAGGGTGGGGACGAACTTTGAGCCACACCCTCGTCACGATGCCGAATATTCCCTCGCTCCCAACGAAGAGCTTCCGCAGATCCGGGCCCGTTGCCGTCCTTGGGTGTGGTTTGAGCTCGATGAGCTTTCCCGGCGGAATTACGGC
>Ga0256836_1001374_pt1 | contig 10680 bp, 6 predicted proteins | sample 4561380metaG_FD_185974 | JGI IMG/M metagenome (GOLD analysis project Ga0256836, IMG submission 185974) | Hydrothermal vent microbial communities from Guaymas Basin, Mexico - 4561-380 | ecosystem: Environmental > Aquatic > Marine > Hydrothermal vents | place: Mexico: Guaymas Basin | collected...
AGGTCAAGGACAAGAACAAGGTGGTGAGGAAGGATTTCCACCAGGATTTGGAGGTTAAATAGACAAAAATGAGTAGTAATTTAGATAGTTTATATACTGTTCTTTCAAAATATGATACTATTGAAAAGTATAACGATTTAATTCATAAATTAGAAGTTATAAATAAAAAATTAAAAAATAGAGCTTTAGATTTTATTATTTATAACGCTAAAGAACTTAAAGATATATTAAAGTATTTGGATAGTGAAACTGTTATGGAATTATATTCTGATTTAGTTAAAGTAAGCGCGCAAACCATTCAAAACGCCGCGCTTCCTAATAATAAAAACTAAAAAAAGAGGTAATAATCAAAAATGGCTACCTTAATAGATTTCACAACATTTACAGACGATAAAATAACAAATACATTTTCAAAAATACAAAAAAGATACTTAGACCCATTTACAAATGTAATAACAGTTAAAGGTAATAGTAGATTAATAGATGAAGAAATAAATAGAATGATAGCTACTATATATGGTGATAATAGAATTATAAAAGGATTAGATATATCCAAAATAGATACATCAAATGAAGATTATATAGACATATACTTAAATAAAGGAACTTGTATTGTAGATTCTACTATTATTGAATTTACTGATGATATTATATTAAGAGTTCCATCTACTTGGATTGATAGAACAAATACTGAAGACAATGTAATTTTTATAGACTACAATCATATCACAACCTACCCTCCGCGCATTGCATATATAATAACAACTAAAGTTTCAGATACTCGTGGATATAATCCGAAAATAGCTATAGGTAAATATAAAATAGATGGCTCTAATATTACATATCAAAACCCTATAGATGGTAAATTTATAAATGGTGATGAAATAAAAATAGGTGATACTACTTTCAAAATAGAAACTCCTCCAGGAAACCTTTCTGATATATATAAAAAATTATCTACAATTGATTTTTCTTCTTTATCTTCATCTGGTGGATATGTTAATTACGATGAAGTTGGATATTTAATATTATTAAATACTATGCCTTTTAATCAGATTTATTACGATGTATTTAATGAAAGTGGAACAATAAATGTAGTGGAAGGAAGTGCAATATATAACTCTGCAAGCAAATGTTATGATATAAAGGTAGATGAAAGTAGTAAATTAGCTATTATTGAAACACCTGAAATTATAAATGATAGTAATACTTATTATAGATTTTATGTATTTGTTGATGCAACAAATACACCTAAAATAGAGTATTCAATTGATGGAGGAACAACATATAAGGAAATAGACCCAAATAAAATAATACTTGTTGAAAGTGGGTTTAATAAACTAAAACTTAAATTTACATTTGATAAAGATTCTAAGTTTTATTCATATGGTGTGTTATATGATTATGAGTTTACTGGTTATACAACTGATACTAGAATGTTTGAAGTTTATCAAGTTCCAAATGATATGACTGCTCCTGTAGATATTATCCTTCCAAATGGTGCTACATATACAACTGATGGAAAATCTCTTGAAGTTTACTTAAATGGTAAAAGACTTGTTAATAATATAGATTTTGAAGAAGTAGATTCTCATACTGTAAGATTTAATATAAATTTAAATAAAGGTGATGTTATTGTATTTACAGAAAAATATGGTTATGTAGATACATCTATTGAAAATAAACACAAATTAGATTCTTTAGTTCCTTCTTGGACTGACAATGTTGCAAATTATATAGTTATTAGAGATAAAACTACTGGTGATTTATATAAACTTTACATTGACAACGGCGCGCTTTCTTATGAAAAGATAGAATAAAAATTTAGAGGTAAAAATAAATGGGAAATAAATATACAGTATTACCAATATATAAAGTTTCAAATACAGACCCAACCGAATTAGATATACCTGAAACACAATATTCTTTATATATAAATACTGATAAAAATTTAGCATACATATTTTATGGTAAAGATAAATCTGGTAAACCTATATGGAAAAACTTTTCTTCAAATATAAAAGACATAAACTCCGCGCTTCTATATACACCTCAAATAATATCTCCAAAAAATAACGAAACAAATTTTTATGGATTAATAGTATCTTCTGAATTTCAAACAAATCCAAACTACAAAACAAAACATTTATATTCAGATTGGGAAATAGCTACAGATAGTGAATTTAAAAATATAGTTGAAAAATCGTATAACGATGATATTAACTTAACAACTTATTTACCAAACAATTTAAACCCTGATAGTACATACTATGTTAGAGTAAGATATAGTGATGGTAAGTTTGTATCTAATTGGAGTGAGCCTGTAAAATTTACATTAGCTTCAAGTTTTGTAGTTCCACCAAGAATTTCAGTATTAAACTACTCAGTTTATCCAACTTTATTATTTTCTAAATTTAAAACAGTAAATTTAGATGCTTCATTTGCCGCGCTTGAAATAGAAATAAGTGATAAACAAGACTTTTCTACAATAATAAAAACTTATGAAATTACTAATGAAAATACAATTTCTCTAACAATAAACGATGATATATTCACACCTGGAAATACATACTACATAAGAGCTAGATATAAACTATCAGATGGTTCTTATAGCTCTTACGGAAATACATTAAAGTTTATTTGTCCAAAATATAAAATAGATGAAAAATTACCTGTAACTGTTGAAGAAGGATATAATAATAAATTTATGATAACTCACGATAACGGAAAATTATTTGATTTATCTAAATACACTCCAGTATTTTTCTCTTCTGATTTAAATTGTATTTCATTTGATTTAAGTAGTAATGCTATATCTATTAATATTCCAAATGGTATTGAAAGTTCTAAAGTAGTATATGTAAAACTTTATTACATAGATAAAGATATAGGAGAAATAGTTTCAGATATATATGAACATAAATTATATGTTTATAAAATTCCAGTTGTTGAAGATGATAGTATTGTAATTACTGATTTTGCATCTATTACATATGAAAGTGATGGGGTGGACTTTACTTCTTAATAAAATATAAAGAGGTGAGAATAAGATGAAAGGTTTATATAAAAATAAAAACCTATTTACCAAAACAGAAATACAACACTCAGATACAAATAGACTTTTTATACCTAAATTAAATGGTTTAGATATAAACAATTTAAAAGAAATATCAGCAACAGATGACTTTAAATCATTTACAAATTATAAAATAACCAATATAGAATTACCATATAATATAGGAGATATATTTAATGATGGTTCTTGTATAGCATATTATCCTCTTGATGGTAATGCTAACGACTTTTTTGGTAATTACAACGGAACTTGGCACGGAAACGAACAATATGATACAGGTAAAATCGGACTAGCCGCAAAGTTTGATGGAAGTAGTTATATCTATTTAGGAAATCTGGATAGTATATTTTCAAACAACTCTTATACAGTATCTGCTTGGTTGAATTTAAGTTACGGTACTTTTCTAAATTTAAGAAATTTATCCGCCGCAGATAACAGTTCTTCCAATTGTAAAGGCGGATTATTATGGATAGATAGTGGTGAACTTTACTTCTATGTAAAAGGTACAGATGATAGTACACAAATTGAAAAAGTTATTTCTTTAGGTGATGTTACAGACAAATTCTGGTTATGTACTATTATTCATAACAAAAACACAAAAACAGTTTCTTTGTATATAAACTCACAGAAAAAAACTGAAGTTACATATCAAGGTAGTTTACAATTCAGCGATGGTATTACAGGATATTTAGGGGTGCATAGATATTCAAGTGATTTTAATTACTATGCTAAAGGTCTCATAGACCAAGTCCGCATTTTCAACCGCGCGCTTTCAGAACAAGAAGTAAAATTCCTATATGAAGAAGATAAAAGATACTTACTAACCTTAAATAAATCACCAACACAAAAATACTTTATCATAGAAACAAACTCAAAATGGATTAGCAAACCATTAAACCAAGAAGATTCTGATAAAGATTGGTATCAGTATCAAGTAGAAATAACAGAAACCTCACAAGATGATAATAACAAACCTATAGAACCAACAAATTCCTCTTTCGCAATTCCAAATATCATAATCCCAGATAAAGATTCTTTTGTAGTGTCAGATGGTACTAATGTTAAATTGTTAAACCCTGGAGATTATAATATAGACGAATTTATTGATAATACTCACAAACTAGACATTTTCGGAGATGGAAGTTGTATAGCATGTTATACATTTGATGGAAATGCAAATGATTTGAGTGGGAAGTATAATGGAACTTGGGTAGGTAATGAGCAGTACGATGTAGGAAAGTTTGGAAAGGCTGCGAAATTTGATGGAAGTAGCGGAGTAGCTAGTTCAGTCAGCAATGGTTTGACTAATGAATGTACTATCAGTTTATGGTTGTATGCTATAAAACCTGAGTTGAGTAGCGATCAAGAAGTTTTTAATGCGGGTAGTGAAATATACGAACTAGAAATATACAAAAGTAAATTCCGTATTGCTGCAGGAAATGATTGGCATTGGGCAGATACTGGTTATACTGTAGCATCAAATAAATGGTATCATATAGTTGCATATTATAATAGAGTAACAGGGAAATACTTGTTTTATGTAAATAAACAACTAGTAAAATCAATCAACAATTCATCTTCACATATGTTTGGTTATAACAACGATGGAATTACATTTGGATTTAGAAGAGATGATTCTAGTAGAACCCCACATGCTTTTCTATACGGTCTCATAGACCAAGTCCGTATCTTTAATCGTGCCTTAACTGAAGAAGAAATTCAAATCCTCTACAACGAACAACTTCAAAAAATCACTCTCAAACAACCACTACCTAACAAAATTCAAAAAGTTACTAAACCAATTAAAGTATACATATCTCTAGAAAGTAATGAGAATAGATGTAGTGTTGAAGATAAAGATTTAACTCCAACTATTGAAAATCCTACTTCAAACTCAGCAATTGTTTATACAGATAAAAAAGACTTTATCCTTCCAAACGATATAATCATTGTAAATAAAGATAAAGAAGTTAAAGTAAAAGAGTCTGAGTTTTTAGCTGATATTGTAAATACTTTAGATGTGTTTGGTGATGGAAGTTGTATAGCATGTTATCCATTTGATGGAAATGCAAAGGATTTGAGTGGAAAGTATAATGGTACATGGCATGGTAATGAGCAGTATGATGTAGGAAGGTTTGGTAAAGCTGCGAAGTTTGATGGGAGTAGTTGTGTTGAGATAAACAATAAACCAAATGTTACAGATGAAATTACAATTTCTATGTGGATTAAACCTACACATGATGGTACAAAAAATACATGTGTATTTCATTTAGTAAATACAAATGCTACAACAGTTAGTGAAGAAAATATGTTTAATTTTTGGTTTTCATCTGATGTAGCAATTAGAGTAAATCATAACAAATACATTCTACAAGAGTATGATATAGTAAAAAATAAGTGGAATCACTATATATTAGTTGTTTCTGATAAAACTAAAGTGTATTATAATGGTAATCTTATTAAAATTATAGATGAAATACCTGATTTAAGTAAATTTCAGAAGATATATTTTGGAGCTGACTGGGATAAAGATAATCCTTATACAGACTATTTTGAAGGTCTCATAGACCAAGTCCGTATCTTTAATCGTGCTCTAATTGAAGACGAAGTTAAATTCCTCTACTACAAAGAAGGATATAAATACAAACTTACTTTTGATGATATCGGAACAAAAGTAACTTCTGTAGTTGTACCTGCAAGAGTTACTGAAATTAACTGGAAAGATGTATCATATGACTCATCAACAGATACTATAAAACTTGTGTCTGATGTATATATTAAAAGAGGAAGAAGTATTCAGATTAAAAGTGAACTAAGTGATGGAAATAGTTTAGTTGGAATGAATATTAATTTGTGGAAGTTAAAATAGTTATATTTTTAAGAAGCGCGCGGTTTGGTGTGTGTTTTCGCGCGCTTCTTTCATAAATCTCTTTTAAAATCAAAAAAGGAGGAAATTTAACAAATGCCAAAATACTACAAAAGAAAAAGAAAAGTAAACAACTTTTTATATAAAGCAGAACCAGTATTTGAAATAGAAACTAAAAAAGTAGGTACTTCTGCAGATAAATACAGAGATTTATATGCTTCTAAAGTAGTAATAAACTATTTAGATAGTAATGGAGATATAGTAAAAAGTATACCTTTTGATGCAGATGAAGTATCTATGGATAGAATAGATAGAATAGTAGAGCAGGCAAACTTTACAGTATTACAAAAAATAGCTCAAGGAGAAGACCCTAAAATTGCATATAAAGAAGTATTTCAAGATACATTAATCCCTTGGAAATGTGCAGATGGAGTTATGAGAAGTGTATCTGTTGAAACATTAGCTCATATACAAAGATATGCATTAGAAAATATGAAAAAGATATGGGAAAAGTATACTGATTCTACACAAATTAAAGTGGATAGTGAAGCTGTGATAACAGATAGTAATACATCTTTTAATGTTTCTTATGAATATGATGAACTTTCATAAAAAGCGCGCGCTTTTATAAAACTTTTTAAAAAACATCAAAAAATAAAAGGAGATAATAAAAATGCCATATATTAAAAAAATATCTCCAAAAAAATTTATCAAATATTACGCACCAATAGAACAAAAAACTATAGAGACTTTAATATCATCTTCTTCATCTATTACTTCTACAAGTAAACTTACTATATATTTAATAGAAAAACCAAAAATATTAAATCCAAAAAATAACGAAACAGACTTTTTAGGACAAATACAATCTTCTAACTTTAAACCAACAGATTACTTTGAAGGTAAACATGAAAAATCAGATTGGGAAATAGCTACAGATTATTATTTTAATAATATAGTTGAAAGTAGTTATGACGATACTGTAAACTTAACAACATATAACCCTACAAGTTTAGAACCAGGTAAAACTTATTATGTAAGAGTTAGATATATTTCAGATAATCATAAATCAGAATGGAGCGACCCAGTAAAATTTACAACAAAAAGTGCCTACATATTTCCTCCTCAAGTTTCCATTTCAAGTGATACAAAACCAGGTTCTTTATATCCAAAATTTGTTTTAACTCCATTTAAACAAGTAGGTTATGATAGTAAGTGGGCGAAAACTGAGTGGCAAATAGCTACTGATAGTGAATTTAAAAATATAATCTACGAAAAATCCATCACCGACCCCGCGCTTTCAACAACATTAAAAATAGAAGAAGATATATTATCTCCAAAATCAACATACTACATAAGAGCAAGATATCAAGACAATAAAGGACATTACTCAAATTACTCAAAACCTTTAGAATATAACACAGATACCTATATATTAGACGATGTATTAAACAAATACATACCTGATACAGTAAACGAATTATCATCATATACAGTAAAAGTAACACACGATAATAATAAATCCTTTGATACTACAAAATATAAATTAAATGTAAATGTAGATATAGGTGATGTAAAAATAAATGGATTTGAATTTACATATAACCTTCCTGAAGTAGAAAAAGATACAACCTCTCAAATCACAGTATATGTAACAGATAAATCAGGAAATATTGTTTCTAATACTTTAACTAAAACTATATTAATTAAAAATATAAAACTTACATCAGACACTGCTGTTGTAGTAAATGACTTTACCTCAGCTTCCGAATACAACGACGGCTGGGATATATAAAAAAATATTTTTAAGAGGTGAAAATTAACATGAAAGCATTAAAAGGTGGCTGGAAAGAGATACCAGTATTTAAAGACGGACTTGTAATTAAACTAAACAATGACAGCACTACTGATTTAGAAAACTTCCAAGTTGTATTAGATATAACAAACGACGCATCATTTGATAAATTCTGGAATAGTATTGCTGATACTAAACTTTCAAATTGCAGATTTATAGACCCAGTAAATGGAGTTGAATTACCTTACTGGATTGAAGAAATTGATACTACTAATAAGAAAGCTAGAATTTGGATAAAACACCCAAAACTTGTAGTTGGTAATAACAATTTTGTACAGATACTCTTTACCAATACTAACACTAACTCACCCAACGGAGATGCTGTTTTTGAGTTTTTTGATGATTTTGATGACGGTGTATGGAATGATAAATGGAAAGTTATTAAAGGTTCACCAACTATAACTGAATCTGATAGTAAACTTAGATTTACATCTAGCTCTACTGATGGATATGAAATGGTGCAATCAATCAAGGATTTCAACCATATAGATAATTTTGTAGTTGAAGCAAAATTTTATCTAAGTGGTTATTTACATTTTGATATTCCCGATTACATTGAAAATTCTTATAGAATAATTATAGGTTACAGAAATGATGATAACAGTCTTTCCACATACGGTAACAACTCGTGGATAAGTTTAGAAACACCTTATCCTAAAAACTCCACACGGAGAATTGTTGTAAAAGGTAAAAATTGGAGCTCTGATGATAGAAAATTTTCTGTTTATGTATATGATGAAAACAACACATTAAAAGGTTATGCAGAGAATTTAACACCTTATAATGATGATACTTCTACTGTAAGAAAAATTGCTTTTGGAGATGGGTTTTCATATATAACTGCTGATTTTTATGTAGATTATATTCATATCAGAAAATACGCAGACAAAGAACCGACAATCTCAAATGTTGAATACACTACTGGTACATCAACCTCAGTACTTGTTACATCTCCAATTGTAAAAGATTCAGAAGAGATTGCAGTTGTTGATGAGTCAGGAAACATTCACAAAACAACTGCAAATGTAACATCTTCTACAAAAGTTACTGAAGAAATTGACATTTCTTCATTAGGTTTAACATTTAATCCAGAAAAAGCATACAAAAAAGAAAACCCATCTATCTACATTTCAAAATCCTTTGAACAAGAAGCAGACCAAAATGACTGGTACAAATATCAAGTAAAAATAACTGAAAAACCAAAAGAAATTACAATTCTTTCAGATACAACAAACAAAGTTTTAAAAACATCTGATGAAATACTACCTGGTGAAAAGTTATTACTTTACAATTCTACAGATGGACTAAAAGAAGGAATTGTTGAGAGTGTAAATACAGTAAAAACTTCATCTGGAATTATATTTCAAACAAACATCTCCTCCTTCAATCTCACATCTAAACCAGAAAAAGCATTTAAAGAGCCAGTAAAAGTATATGTGTCGTTTGAAAAGAATAAAGATAGATGTTTATGTAAAGATGAAGATATATCAAGTAAAATCAAAAATGCAACTACAAACTCTTTTGAATTTGTAGATGATAGAAAGAATATTCTTGAAACTGGTGATGATTTGATTTGTAATGGAGAGAATGTGAAAGTAAGTAAGGTGGAAATTGAAGGTGGAAAGAATGTATTTGGATTGATTGATAGTGGTAATAATGATTATTTATACGGTATAATAACAGATTTAAATAGTAATGTATATGTATGTGGATGTTCAAGCAATGGTAAAAACAATGACCACTACATAGCTAAATTTGATAAAGATTTAAATCTTATTAAACAAATTACTATTGATACTGGAAATGATGATTGTTTACGCGGTATAACAACAGATTTAAACGGTAATGTATATGTATGTGGATATTCAAGCAATGGTAAAAACTATGAGCACTACATAGCTAAATTTGATAAAGATTTAAATCTTATTAAACAAATTACTATTGGTTATGATCATTTATACGGTATAACAATAGATTTAAACGGTAATGTATATGTATGTGGGCATTTAAGCTATGAGCACTACATAGCTAAATTTGATAAAGATTTAAATCTTATTAAACAAATTATTATTGATAGTAAACATTATGATCATTTATACGGTATAACAATAGATTTAAACGGTAATGTATATGTATGTGGATATTCAAGCAATGGTAAAAACTATGACTACTACATAGCTAAATTTGATAAAGATTTAAATCTTATTAAACAAATTACTATTGATAGTGGATATTATGAGTGTTTATACGGTATAACAACTGATTCAAACGGTAATGTATATGTATGTGGGCGTTCATTCTATGAGCACTACATAGCTAAATTTGATAAAGATTTAAATCTTATTAAACAAATTACTAATGGTAATTATCATTTATACGGTATAACAGTAGATTTAAATGGTAATGTATATGTTTGTGGATATTTAAACTGGAGCTACTACATAGCTAAATTTGATAAAGATTTAAATCTTATTAAACAAATTACTATTGATATAGGACATGATGGCAAATTATTCGGTATAACAACAGATTCAAACGGTAATGTGTATGTTTGTGGATATTCACATAACGGTACAAATGATGACCACTTCATCGCAAAACTCAATCCAGACTTAGAATTTAACACAACAACATTTAAACTTAACAATATCACCTTCAACATAAAAGAAGTATCTTATCCAGTTACAGAACGATACTGGACTCCAACTGAACAATCCTGGACACCACAAGAGCAGTCTTGGACACCTATAGAGCATACTTGGACACCAAAAACTGTAAACTATCCATACTACAAATATGTTGATGGATATAACATCAAAGTAGATATAGACAAAACTCTATCTTCTACAATTTCAAGTGTTGTTATTCCAAATAGAAGTGAAG
>Ga0256836_1001375_pt1 | contig 10676 bp, 11 predicted proteins | sample 4561380metaG_FD_185974 | JGI IMG/M metagenome (GOLD analysis project Ga0256836, IMG submission 185974) | Hydrothermal vent microbial communities from Guaymas Basin, Mexico - 4561-380 | ecosystem: Environmental > Aquatic > Marine > Hydrothermal vents | place: Mexico: Guaymas Basin | collected...
TTTGGTGTTACTTCTATGCAAAAAGATGATACAAGTGAAGAGCTTTTGGATCGCGTTCAATATGCATATAAAAAAGCAAAAAAACAGACTTATGGCAAATTTGAAATTGCCTAAGTCTTAGCCTTTAGTCAAAGTGCAACATCTCTTTGGCTTGGATCATATCCTTGTCTCCACGGCCTGAGAGATTGACTATAATAAGCTTATCTTTGATATTTGGCAGTTTTTTAAGGTATGCAACTGCGTGAGATGACTCAAATGCAGGGATGATTCCTTCTTTTTGACTTAGCCACACAAAAGCATCGAGTGCCTCTTCATCTGTAATGTAGTCATACTTTACAGAACCGTTGTCATTGTGAAATGCGTGTTCAGGCCCGATTCCTGGGTAATCAAGCCCAGCAGAGATAGAGTGCGCCTCTAAAATCTGTCCATCTTCATCTTGAAGTAGGTAGCTCATCTGACCATGAAGTACTCCCGGGCGACCTTTTTTCAAGCTACAGCCGTTTTTATCATCAATCCCAAGACCACCGGCCTCTATACCGATACACTCAACTTCTTTGTCTTCTAAGAAGTGCTGAAACATACCAATAGCATTACTTCCTCCACCAATACATGCAATAACATAATCTGGAAGACGATTTTCCTTCTCTAAGATCTGTGCACGTGCTTCCCAACCAATAATAGCTTGAAAATCACGAACCATAAGAGGGTAAGGGTGTGGACCTGCCACTGTTCCTATGATGTAGAATGTATCACGAGCATTGGTTACCCAGTGACGAATAGCGTCATTCATAGCATCTTTGAGTGTTCTGCTTCCACTCTCTACAGAGTGTACTTTCGCACCAAGCAGTTTCATTCTAAAGACATTGAGCTCCTGTCTCTCTACATCTTTAGCACCCATGAAGATCTCACACTCTAAGCCAAGCAGTGCTGCAATGGTAGCCGTTGCCACACCATGCTGTCCTGCACCTGTCTCAGCGATTACTTTTTTGTAGCCTAAACGTTTTGCCATAAGTCCCTGAGCAATGACATTATTTACTTTGTGTGCACCTGTATGGTTTAGATCTTCACGTTTGAAGTAAACCTTTGCACCAAGCTCCTCAGATATATTTGCTGCATAGTAGAGTGGAGAAGGGCGACCTACATAATCTTTTAGGTAGTAATCAACCTCTGACCAAAAATCTTTGTCAAAACGAATAAGATCATATTCTTCACGCAGCTTTAGTAGTGCTGGCATGAGTGTTTCAGGAACATAACGTCCGCCAAAGATTCCAAAGTGTCCGTTATCGTCCGGATCAAATTTACTTGGAGTTGGAATATACATTAATTAACCTCTATAACAGAATATACTTCTGTTTTTTCTTTTAAATTTTTAATACCGTCTAAAAATGTCAGACCAATGATAAAACAGCACGCAACACACTTTGCACCGGTTTGATTTACCAGCTCTGCGGCTGCATTTGCAGTACCTCCGGTAGCTATTAGGTCATCAATAATAAGTACTTTTGCAGCATCTTTCTCACCAAAAGCATCTATGTGTACTTCTATCTCATCAAAACCATACTCTAAAGAGTACTTTTGACTGATGGTAGTGTAGGGAAGCTTGCCTTTTTTGCGAATGGGAACAAAACCAAGACCTAGCATCTGTGCCAGTGCTGCACCAAAGATAAAACCGCGTGCATCAATCCCTGCGATATAATCAAGATCATACTCTTTATAACGATCATGAAGGTGTTGCATCAGTGTTGCATATGCCTCTTTGTTATTTAAAAGTGTTGTAATGTCTTTAAAGATGATTCCAGGTTTTGGAAAGTCTTTTACATCTCTTATAGAGTCTTCGATGATTGCTCTTTGCTCTTTTGTCAGTTCTTTTGCCATTGTCTTTCCTTACAGAAGTGCATCTATTCTACTCTCAAGTGCTTTTATTTTTGCATTGAGTCTGTCCACTTCTTGTCTGTGTTTTGAGTTACGCTGTTTTAAAACTTTGAGTTCATTTCTAAGTTTTGAGAGCTCTTCTGTTAAAATATCTACATTACCAAGTGCACGCTGCAGTTGGATCTGATACTTTCGTATAAGTATCTCTGCCTCTTGAAGCGTGAGCTTCATCAAGTCATTACTTCTTTGTTCTTTGTTTGTTATGCTCTTAAAGTAGAACATCTTTACAAAGAGGTAGATAGAGACAAGAGAGAGAATTGTTAAAAGTGACCACTCCCAAAACATAGATTTCCTTTAGTTTAGTTCGATTTTTTTGACACGCTGCTCGTGACGACCGCCGTCAAAACCGTGTGCCAGCCATGCATCGATGATAGACTCAGCTACACCTTTACCAACGATACGCTCACCAAAACATAAGATATTTGCATCATTATGTCCACGGGCAACCGTTGCTGTGTAGGCATCATGACAGAGTGCTGCACGAATACCCTCGTGACGGTTTGCAGCCATACTCATACCAATACCACTACCACAGATCAAGATTCCCTGTGAACCTTCATCTTCAAGTACGGCAGTAGCAACTTTGTGTGCATAGTCAGGGTAATCGACTCTATCTTTTGTGTATGGTCCAAAGTCTTCTACCTCATAACCTTTTGAGCGTAAAAGTTCAACAGTCCAATCTTTGAGCTCAATTCCTGCGTGATCTGTTCCTATGTAAAATTTCAATTTTTCTCCTTATGATAATAGTAAATTTATGATGTACTGAACCGGCATAAATATAAAAAACTTGTTAAGAGGTGTCATTAAAATAACAAGTACTATAATCATACCATATCGTTCATACTTATTGTAAAACTCAGCTACTTTATAAACTTTGTGCTTGAGTGCCAAATGTGTTACAAAGTGTCCACCGTCAAATTGTGGAATCGGTAGTGAGTTAAAGACGCCTAGGACTACGTTGATAATCAAAAGCTGATATACAAGTATATAAGAAAATATATAAAACATTGAGTCTGCAACAGTTGGTGTATGCATCACAGTAAGCCCGATCGCTGCAAATGCTGCAAGTGTAAAGTTATAGACTATACCTGCTAGATCAACCTGCATAGCTGCATTATAACCACCACGTTCAACTACTTTAAACATATTGATAGGAACCGGTTTTGCCCAACCAAAAAGTATGCCACCTTCTGTTCCTAAGAGCATTGGAATAAAATAAAGAGCAGCAGGAACAATGATTGTACCGACTAAATCTATATGAGAGAGAGGATTGATAGTCAGACGTCCGGCATTTTTAGCTGTCATGTCTCCATACATATAAGCAACCCAACCATGCATTATCTCATGTCCGATGATTGCAATTGCAAGTGCTACAACAGCAGCTGCAATTTTTATAATATCAAGTAATTCCATGGTAGTCTTTATCTTCTCTTAGTCTCTCTTCTATTGCTTTTTGCAAATGAAGTGGTTTTTCCAAGTCACTTGGCGTTTTACCGATACGATCCCATCTGATTTCCCAGTTCTTATCGATTGAAAAGTAGATAAACCACGGTGTGCCTTCTACATTTTCATAATTGACACTTCCCCAAAAACGGCTGTCATTTGAGTGATCACGGTTGTCACCTATCATATAGTACTTGTTATCTTCTACTTTTTTATAAAAAGCATTAAATGGTAGTCGTGGGTCATGTGTAAATTCAGCAAGCATTACAGGCTCCATATCAACACTGTATGCAGGCGAGAGATAACGATTTATATAATCATAAAAGATATTATGGTTTTGGTCATAATGAATACCGGGATGCTCTTCTATCATAGGATTTTTTACCCATAGTTTTTCACCGATTCTCTTGATCTTATCTGATTTGTAGTTCTTTTTAATATAATCATCACCTTCGTGAGGATGCAGATAGAGTGTATCATCTGTAAAAAGAATCTCATCACCGCCAACTGCAAAACAACGCTTTACAAAGTGTGTCTTAATGTTATGTGGTGGACGAAAGATGACAATATCACCACGCTTTGGCTTGTCTCCATCAATGATCTTGAGCGAATCACTCCAAGGTATAACAGGAACTTCCAAGAAAGGAAGGTAGGGCATAGGCACACCATAGGCAAATTTCTTTGCAAAGAGATGATCACCTATTAACAAAGAGTCTTTCATACTTCCACTTGGGATTCTAAAGGCCTGTGCAACAAAAAAGACAATAAATAAAACTATGACAATAGTTCCTGTCCATGAGTTTGACCATTTATAGGCCTTGTGTAAAAAGTTTTTCATTTATGCATTCTCTGCAGCATGAAGCTCGGCAGCTTTTAAAGTATTGCTTAGAAGCATGGCAATTGTCATTGGTCCTACGCCACCAGGTACTGGAGTGATGTATGAACACTTTTTACTTACATTTTCAAAATCAACATCACCAACAAGTTTGCCATTTTCAGCACGGTTTATACCGATGTCAATGATAATAGCGCCATCTTTTACCATATCCTCTTTGATAAGGTTGATAACACCAACACCAACCAAGATAATATCAGCTTGAAGTGTGTGCTTTTTTAGATCATCGGTAAAAATATGACATATCTCTACAGTTGCATCAGCATTTAAAAGCAGATTTGCCATTGGTTTTCCGACAATGTTAGAAGCTCCGACAACACAACAGTTTTTACCCTTAACATCAATGTCATACTCTGCTAAAAGCTCCATAACACCCAGTGGCGTACAAGGCACAAAACCATCAAGATTTGTCACTAAGCGTCCAACATTATAAGGGTGAAAACCATCAACATCCTTACTTGGGTCAACAAGTTCCAAGATCTTTGTTGTATCTATTTGTGGAGGGAGAGGGAGTTGAACCAAAATCCCATCTATATTGGGATTGTCATTCATCATTGTAATAGTCTTCTCAATCGCTTCTTGAGAGATATCCTCTGGCATTTCATGTGTTACAGAATAAAAACCTACACGATCACAGGCTTTTTTCTTCATATTTACATATGCGGCACTTGCTGGATCTTGTCCTACAAGTATTACAGCCAGACCAGGAGTTCTTCCAGTCTCATTTTTTAACTTTACAACTTTATCAGCAACATTTTTTTCGATTTTTTGAGCGAGCGCTTTGCCATCAAGAATCTGCATACAAACCTCATCAATAATTATTTTTGTTATTATACCCTTTTAAGATAAAGGCTTTGTTATATTATCTATAAGAGAGGCCATCTTTAAAGCCCATCAATGTTTTTTTTGATATTATAGCAGATATGATTTTTGAAGGTATCTTTATGCGTTTTTTATTGTTGTTTTCTTTTTTTTCTTCTGTGATATATGGACAAAGTACATTTATTACAAAGCAGGAGTATGCATCTTCTTTGTATAAAAACCCACGTGGTATTGGATGTGGGCACTGTCATGGAGCAAATGGAGAGGGTAAGGTTATAGCAAGGTATGTGCATAAGAAAAAATCAAGAACTTTTGTAGGTCCGCAGATAAACAATGTTGACTTTAGAAACTTTTACAAAGCTCTAACGCAATCCAAAAAAGGTATGCCACGTTATTACCTAACACAAAGAGAGATAGAAGCACTCTATTTCTATCTTCATCAAAACGACACCCAAGAAGATGAAAATGCTCAGTAAGATAACAGAAGCCTACAAACAAAGAGATTTAGAAGCACTGGACTCTTTGGCAAAACCAACACTAAGAAAGATCAATAAGAAGCAAAACTACCGTTCTGTTTTAATGCTCTCAGCCAATAAGATAAAACATCTTCAAAAGATTCCAGAGCTCAGTGCCGATGCCATTATGTTAAACTTGGAAGATGGGGTGGCACCGCAAGAGAAGCCTTTTGCTTTGGTTTTAAGTGCCATTTTTCTCTCTCGCTTGCGTGAGTGTAAAAAGAAGCTTATTGTTCGCGTAAATGCTCTTGATGAGGGTGGCTATGATGAGATAGCATACTTGAATCAGTTTATGCCTGATGCTATTCGTGTACCCAAGATAAAAACTGCCAAAGAGGTAAAAGATATCTTACATCTTTTAAATGACAACATAGAGCTTCATCTCTCAATAGAGACCGCAGAAGCCTGGCATAATCTTTCTACGTTGGCTGTAAATCACCGAGTAAAGGCTTTTTATCTTGGTGCTCTTGATCTTTTTGCTGATATGGGACTCTCTCAAGGGCTTATCGATGTTAAAAACCCGACAATGCACTATCTACTGGCACACTTTTTACTTACAAGTCGTTCTATGGGTGTAAAACCTGTCTCTTTTGTTTTTCAGGAGTACAAAGATGAAGCAAAGTTCAAAGAGTGGCTTGAACTTGAGCGAAGTATGGGCTTTGATGCAAAAGGGTGTCTCTCTCCAAATCAAGTAGAGCTGGTGAACAAGTACTTTACAAATAAAGAAGAAGAGATAAAACGTGCAAAAGTGATTGTGAAGCTTTTTGAGATGCACAGAGATGAAGGTATCACCGGTTTTAGTGATGAAGAGTATGGTTTTATTGATGAGCCTATTTACAAAGGTGCTTTAAAGCTGTTAGAAGAAGAACAGGACTAAGAGACCTGTTTCTTTTTACTTATGATATCAATGATTTTGACCACAACAATATCAGAGGTGATATTTACTGCTGTTCTTGCCATATCCAAGATTCTGTCAACTGCTACAACAACTGCAATATACTCTACCGGAAGACCAAGCTGATTTAAAATAACGACCATCATAACAAGTGAAGCACTCGGAAGTGCTGCTACACCAATGCTCAAAGCAACAACTGTTAAGCCTAATGTCAACTGCTGTGCTATTGTTAAATCTACACCTGCTAAATGAGCAATGTATAAAACTGCGACGGTAAGATATGCTCCTGTTCCATCCATAGAGACCGTAGCTCCAAGTGGCAGAACAAAAGAGGCGTTTTGCTTGCTTACCCCGCCAACTTCCTCAACTACTCTCATAGATACAGGCAGTGTAGCAGCACTTGAAGCTGTAGAAAATGCCATAATGGGAGCTTCTCGTATATCACTGAGATATTGGTAAGGGTTTATCTTACCTAAAAGTGCCAGCAGAGCAGGGAGTGTGAGTGTAGCATGCAAAACAAGTACACCAAGAACCATTAAAACATACTTCCACAGACCTAAAATCACATCTATTCCCTGGTCGGCAATAACATAAGATATAAGGCTAAAAACACCTATTGGAGTAAGCTTTATAATCCACTCTGCCATCACAAGCATCGCTTCACTTACAGCTGTAAAGAAGTTATGCATAAGTTTTTGCTGTTCTTTTTTTATGTGCAGTGATGCAACGGCAAAAAGCATGGCAAAAACAATAATCTGCATCATAGATGCATGTGAGAGCGATGAAAAAACATTTGTCGGAATAAAACTGAGTATCATCTCATTAAAAGAGAACTCATGAATCTCTACAGGCGGAGTATAGGAGAGATCTTGATTTCTGATAGGCTCACCAATAGGAAAAAGATTCATCACTACAATGGCAAGCAGTACAGCAAAAGCTGTTGTCATCATATACAGACCAATAGTCTTAAGACCGATATCTTTGAGCTTGGAAGTATCTCCAAGACCCAAGATAGCTACATAAATACTTGCAAAAACCAAAGGAACAACAAGCATCTTTAAAAAGCTGATAAAGGCTTGACCGATTACCTGTTGTTTGAGTGCCAGCTCAGGTGCATATATACCAAATAATGCACCCAGTACAATACCGACAACAACAAGTGTATTTGTTGTAGCATATTTTTGTATTTTTTTTATCATCTTTTTTATCTTCCTATTGCATGGTTAAGTATTGCGATGGAATTATAGTAGTTATAGTAGTCGATAACAAGAGATGCTTTGGCTGTAATATAGCCTTGTCTTGCTTCTTGAAGTTCTATATAGTCTGAGAGACCATGTTCATATCTCTTTTGTGCCTGGTCAAACTTCTCTTTTGATACTTCAAGAAGTGATTGGGAAAGTTCTACTGCATCTTTACTCTTTGCTACATTGATAAAAGCTGCCGTTGTCTCCTCTTTAATAGCTAGCTTTATATTTTTAAGTTCTGCCTGGGAAATGAGAATTTGAACTTTTTTCTCTTCTTCTTGTGCTTTTGAACTGCCACCTTTATAGAGATTCCACTGCAGATTCACTGATGCCTGCCACTGGTTTTTTGGAACAAATGCTGCCATCTCGTCAAGTTTTTGTTTTGTATAGTCAGCGTTGAGGTAAAAAGCAGGGTAGTACTCTGATGTAGCTACTCTTAGCTGAGCTTCTTTGGCAAGAGTCAATTCTCGGTACTCTTTTAAAACAGCTCTGTGACTGTATGCAAACTTGATAGCCTCTAAAAGCTCCAAGTCATAAGGGATAAGTGATTCATAAAGATTATCAAGATCCAGTTGTTGTGCTTGTACTGTATAGTTGTTTGTCAAAGCTTCAAAACCTATGACTTTATCAAGATTTGCATAGGCGAGCTTGAGTGCATATTCTGCTTTGTTGAGCTCTATTTTGGCATTGATAACACCGACTTTTGCATCTGAGACATCTATCTTGGTCCGAATACCCGCTTCAAAATATTTTTGAGCACGGTAGAGTTGCGCTTCATTGAGTTTTAGATTCTCTTTGTTGACATCGATCAGTGCAATGGATCGCAGCACTGCGTAGTAAGCACTTTTAACATCTCTGATCTTATCGGCGATTTTTTGTGTATTTTGCATGCTATATGCATTTTTTTCATACTCTAAACTATCAACATTACCGCCTGTTCTACCAAAGTCATAGAGAAGTTGTGAGAGTGAGAGCTTTCCTAAAATAAATGTATCATTGGCCATTGTATCAGGATCTAGCAGTCTGTTTTGTCCTATTTTTCCTGCTGATGCATCCAAGTTGACATTTGGCAGGTAAGAACCATATGCAGAGCGTTTTTTGCTTTTTGCAGCCTCTATATTTTGCTTGCTTACTTCTAAATCAGGTGCATTTTGCATAGCCTGCAGTATCAGATCATCAACAGTGTAACTCGTTTGTGCCTGCAGAGCTACTGCAGCAATACAAGAGATTAAAAAAGATATTTTTTTCATTTAGAGTGACTCCCTTCTTGCTATTTCATCTTCTACGCTGACAAACTTCTCACGCATACTCTCAAGCAGTACATAAAGTACCGGTACAATAAGTGTCGATATAAAAGTTGCAGCAACCATACCGAACATTAAAACGATTCCAATTGATTGTTGCGTGATAGCACCGGCACCTGTTGCAAATGCAAGTGGAAAAATACCAAACAAAAAGGATAAAATTGTCATCATAATTGCACGAAAACGAAGTTTTCCGGCACTGATAGCAGACTCTATAATACTTTTACCGCTCTCACGCAACTCTTTTGCAAATTCAACAATAAGTATGGCATTCTTGGCAGCAAGAGCAACAAGAAGGACAAGTCCGACTTGCGCAAAGGTATTAAGCGGTATTCCCATCCATAAAAGTCCACCAACCGCACCAGCGATCACCATCGGGACAGAGAGTAGGATCATAAGCGGCAGTATCCAGCTCTCATACTGTGCAGCAAGAACTAAAAATACAACAAGCGTAACAAAGATTGCCACATAGATTTGTGCATTGCCGGCAAGTTTTTCTTGATAACTCATACCCGACCACTCATAGCCATAGTTAGAAGGCAGCACTCTTGCTGCTATCTCTTCCATTGCTTTCATAGCATCTCCTGAGGAATACCCTGGAGCTGCTGCTCCATTGATCTGAATACTTCTGTACATATTGTAGTGAGAGAGATTTTGTGGTCCTATGATCTCTTTGATTTCAAGGAGTGCACTCAGTGGTACCATTTTATCATTACTATTTTTTACAAAAAGTTTGTTAATGTCAACTTTTGAACTTCTGTACTCTTTGTCAGCCTGTACAAAAACACGAAAAACCTTTCCAAATTTTGTAAAATCATTGACATAAACAGAACCAAGATAAATCTGCATCGTTGTAAAAAGGTCAGAAATACTCACGCCAAGCGCATTAACCTTTTCTCTATTTATTTTAATGTCATACATAGGATAGTTAATTGCAAATGTTGTAAAAGCACGTGAAATGCGTTTGTCTTTGTTTGCTTCTGCAATGAGAGCATCTGCATAATGTTTAAAGTTACTTAAGTCACCAGAGAGATAATCTTGCAGTCTAAAGTCAAATCCACCTACAGAACCAATTCCAGGAATACCAGGAAGGTTGAATGCAACAATATTGGCATCACTGATATCAGCTGTCACTTTTTGAATTTTACGAATGACAGCATTAACACTTTGGTCGGGTTTTTGTCTCTCTTTCCAATCTTTTAGGGAAACAAACATCCCAATAGAGGAGCTTCCAAAAGATGAAGTAACCATATTGAAGCCATCAACAATAACGACATTTTGAATTTCCGGAATTGTATAGAGGCGTTTTTCTACCTCTTTTCTGACTTTTACTGTTTGAGAGAGTGCAGTTCCCGGTTTTAAATCAACAGAGACAATACAAACTCCCTTGTCTTCTGAAGGGACAAATCCTGTCGGAATGATGGTAAAAAGATAGTAGGTAAGATAAAAGACTCCTATGATAAGAGCAAGTATGATGTATCGTATTTTGATAAAAAAAGTGATGGCTGTTGTGTATTTTTCTGTAATAAAATCAAAAATGGCATCAAATTTTTGAAAAAATATAAACTTCTCTTCACCTTTTTTTCTTCTTTTTATAATGATGGCACTCAGAGCAGGAGAGAGTGT
>Ga0256836_1001379_pt1 | contig 10672 bp, 8 predicted proteins | sample 4561380metaG_FD_185974 | JGI IMG/M metagenome (GOLD analysis project Ga0256836, IMG submission 185974) | Hydrothermal vent microbial communities from Guaymas Basin, Mexico - 4561-380 | ecosystem: Environmental > Aquatic > Marine > Hydrothermal vents | place: Mexico: Guaymas Basin | collected...
TCTTTACCGCGTTTAAGTACGGTAGTTATCGTCGGAGCAGAGCGCTTAGGACTCTCAACACTGCATCAACTTCGCGGACGGGTGAGTCGTACGGGCTTAAAAGGGTATTGCTATTTATATACAAACAAGAGTAAATCTGAACGGTTGGATGCCTTTATAGAAACAAAAAGTGGATTTGACATAGCAAATTTGGATTTAAAGTTTAGAAAAAGCGGTGATTTACTCAAAGGACTTGTGCAAAGTGGAAGTCAGTTTAAATGGATTGATTTTGGCGAAGATGAAGCTATAGTACGAGAGGTAAAAAAAGATTTACAAAGCTTTTCAAAACCCAGACTTTAGTCTGGGTGGTGTGTCTTGAAAGCTAAAAATATATAGGTTTAATAGAGCCCAAATTTTTTATTCCCCATTTTGAAAAGAACACGTGTTTTATTTTCATTGTCTAAGAAAATTTCAAATGTTTTGTCACTTGCTTTTAAATCTTCTAAAACATCTTCAACTTCACGAGGTTTATAAAGTTCCAGCTCAATAGGAATAATTTCATCTTCCATCTTTTCAGCTTCTTCTTTAACGTCGACTTCTTCAGCTTTTGCTTCGTTTAGACCGACTTTTTGATGGTCAGTAACTCTGTCATGCAAACGACGGAGTGATTTTTGTGCTCTGTTTGTTGCAAGATCGATTGCAACATACGCATCTTCATCATTTTGTTTGATAACTATCGTGTTCTTATGTGCTAAGTTGATAACAAACTCAACTATTGCATGCTCTTTGCCTTTTTTTGTTTGTGCAGAGACGACAACATTTACCGAGATAATATCTAAATTAAATTTTTTTAATGTCTCGATAGAAGATGAAATATGCTCTTTTAAAGCATCAGTAAGTTCTAAATTTCTTCCCGTCATACTAATATTCATGATTAAATCCTTTTTTGTTCTATTATGGAAAAAATTATAACATTAAAAAGTTTAATGAAGCGTATGAATTTACAATTTTTGCAGAGTTCTTTTAAAATATCTTATAGGTTCAGTGGCAACTGTTGTATCGTTTACATCTACAGTTATGTCCATAAGTACAGAACCATTTTGTTCGGGTGTTGCAACTGTGGTATATAGAGTGCCTCCATTTGCTATACAAGAGGCATTAGAATCATAAATATAACGGAGATTAATTGTTATATTGTAGAGTGTGTCTTGTGTGAAAGTTTCATCTAAATCTGTACAGGGAGGATTCTGTGAGATACGTAAAAGGGCATACTCGGCTGCACTGTGCGCAAGCAGCGCAGATTGCTCGTAAAGATAAACATCTGTTGTGCGCTTTGTGGTTTGAGAAGTAAGACTGATAGAGAGGGCCATTATAGTTGCAATGATGACAATGACGGCAATAGCCATAATCATTGCCATTCCTGAACGAGTACCTCTTAAAATATTGTTTTTTCTTTGCATAAAGAGTACTCCTCTACTAAGCTGGTTTTTGTGCATACTTGTATTTTCATGATAGAACCGATGGCAGTAAAACGAAAAGTACTGACATTTTGCATGATAAGTACTTTTGTGCCGTTATTGGCAAATGTTTCTCCAAGCCATGGCTGATAATTATAGTAAAGGTATAAATTACCCATTTTGGTTATTGAGTTGAAATCCTCCATAGAGACAGCATACGCAGTCCATGCGAGTTTGTAATACTCATAAATATCTACCCCCGTAAAATCGGTACCGGTAGAAGATGCAAACTGCGTGGGTTGTCCTGCTACACTTTGAACGGGATGCATAGCTCCTTGCTGGGCATTAATCATGGTGAGGTTTGAATCCCAGCCGTAGCCGGTTTTCGCATCACTGTTTGCACCGATAAAAAAGAGGGCACTGTCAAATACACCGGTAGTTGTATTTGACAGTGTTAGAATAAGGCTATCTATTTTTGTAGTATCAGTAGCTGGAGAGACTAATGCTGCAGCATTACCGGCATCAAGGTCGAGTATACCGCTCCAATCAGGAAGATGTGTTGCATTGGTATCTGAAATACCGCGAAAACCATCCGTATTGCTGCCGACCCACTCTAAGACCACATAAGCTAGAGAGTTGTTTACATCACCGATAGGGTCAAAGGAATTATCTGCAAGTCTGGCAATAACAGAGTCTTTGATTCTTCCTTCTAATCGTTTGGCTATAAATTCGACGGTTGCTTCACTACTTGACTGGAGTTCATGGTTTATTTTTGAAAATATAAAGCTGTTGTAGGCCTGTGCTAAAAATTCTACACCGAATTTTCCTATTATGCCCATGATTACGATGACAAATATTAACTCAATCATAGTAAAAGCAAAACGATTTTTCATTAATATGTCCTTTTGTAGTAGTCAATGCCGCCGATATTTGCAACATAGGTAAAAAGCGAGGTAACGGTATTGTTATTTTCATCTTTAATCGTGATGGTTACTTTTTTCATATTGGGTCTGACTGCTCCGTCAAAAATCGGGTTATAACTTACAACCAAGCTAGATTTATATTTTTGCTTATAACCTTCTTGTCCCGGTGTAAGATTTAAAAAAATCTCTTTATAGTTGTGTGCCTTGTCTTCAACGGCATCTATAGTTGCACTTGTATTGGAGTCTAATTCACCCTGTCCTAAATCATTTAAGCACTTTCTATGGAGCGGTTCTAAAATATGCCCGGGTTTGAGTCTGTAACGCTCTTTTGAATTGTTGTTTTCGCATGAGCCGTCCAAGTTTATAACCTGACTTATAAAACTGCTTGTGTTTTCGTCTATGGAAGCCTCATCCCATTGCGTTGTGGTAACTTCGTTTAACTCTGTAGCGGCGGCAAAAATTGCTTCTTGAACAAGGTTAGTGTCTATGCCTTTTGATATTGCTTGATTCATCATAGGTAAAGAGATGACGGTAATAGCAATCACAACAATGGCAAAAATAAGCTCAATGAGCGTAAAGGCCGATTTTTTTACCACATGAGTCTCCTGTTTGTGTTATCAGAAGCATTTTTGTTAGTCGTAGAATTTGTTTCATGCACACCCGCCCAATCGCCACCAGGTTTGATGAATTCTACTTGAAATTCATTTGTTGTTGCATTTGGATTATATTTATTATATATTAGCCAGTTCGAAGCATTATTCTCCATTGTGGCTTTGTATGGGTAACCGCTAGTGCTATCATCATAATGCAGTCCGATATAATCGGGATGATTGCCGTTAGCCTCTCTTGTAACAGTTACTTTTGCAGCATTTTTTTGTATTGTGGTTGTTTGAGCTGCTGTTCCTGCTTCATTAGTGTGTTTTGTGTTTACAAACCAACGTGGATCATCTGTCGTATTAGAGTTTGTACCGTCTTGTAGTAAAGCTTTGTTACATGTAGCCCCGTTACAAAATACTTCATAATACATAGAAACATTTCCGTCAGAACCATTAATAGTAGTTCGTGGTGCATGTGTTCGTCCGTAATAATGTCTGATTGGAATTGTCGAATTTAAATCTTTTATACCTTTTGTCGTCTTGTTATTTACCAGGTCAGCATTAAAAGTACAATCAGTCGCTGCATTTGTACAGTTGACCTGATACTTTATAAAAGTGAGTGTTGTAGGGTTAATAGTTGTGTTTTTTTCTCTGACATAGTTCATATTCAGACGTGTTCGCATAGTACCATTTAAGTTTTTAGGAAAATAGCCTTTTGTTGCAGTTTGAACGGTCTGGAGTAGTATATCATCAGTATGTGAAGAAGTATTATCATCCGTTACATTGATATCAAGTGCCGTGATGACATTATTACTAGAATTTAGATCATGAAATCTTACTCTATAATCAACATGATTACCATTTGAATCATTTAAATCTCTGTTGCTTGTAGAAATATTAATGTCTAAAGGAACTGCGTAGCATTTGTCCACAAAGTTTGTAAGTGTTACATTGTTTTCGCCTAGTGCATTTATACTCCCATTTAAATGGTAAGACATATTTTCATCTAGGGTTTCATTAATATCTGACATGTAAATATAAGGATTCATAACAGCAGTTGGTACAAGTGTAAATAAAAGACCGATTGTCGGTTCTATTGGCGAAGCACCGGTACCGTTTGTAGCATTTAAGTCAAATTTATAGGGATGGAATGTAATATTTAAATCTGTATAAGTAATGCCGGCATCACTGTTAGTATGATTACTGCTGATTTCACAACCATTTAGTGCATCATTTGCAGATGCCGTATTGACAAAATTACTTGTTAATACACAATCTTCTCCGGATAAAAAATGTTCCGAGAATAAAGGGTCATAATGATGGGTCATATATGCACTGTCACTGTCAACCCGTGTCCATGTCGCATCACTAATATTTAATGTATACCGTCCTACTTGATTAACAGATGTATTTTGGTCTGCAACACCGTTGCTAAAGTTGATGGTAGCATTTTTATCAGCAATGTCATTACATCCGCTGACATCTTTTCCTGTAATAGGAGACCAGATATAGTTTGTATTGATTCCTTTATAATAGCCAAGGGATGCATTATTATCTAAATGATTTGTGGCATTTACTTCAATATTATATTGATATCCTGAGGAAATTTGAATATCTGTTGGCGAGGCAGTGTTTGATGCAATTAAAGGTTTTGTAGCAGGAGTTGTCTGATCTTGATCTTTTAAGCTGATGCTGAATGCTTCAGGTCGTATAGAGAAGTTATCACGTGAACAGATAAAAGCAGTGTTGTACCCATATATACACTCTTGACATGTTTGCAGTTCATCAAAAGTCATAGCTGATGCATTTGATGTTCCTGCATTATTACAATATTGAGGAATTGTATCAACATTATTTGGATTTCCATCCATGTCTTGAAGGCAATTCCCACTGAGTGAAGGAAAATTGGCAACGTTCCATTTAGGTATACCATTATCATCTATTGGTATAAGTTCAATAATCCCACTATTATTTCCATCTGTGTTATAGCTAATCCTAAAAGCAGAGTTTGCACGTACTTCAGTCGGAGTAAGATTAATTACTACTTGTGATACATTGTCTAAAGTTGTCCATACTCTGGCACTGATTGCGTTACTTGCTTCATTACATGATGCTGAAGTGTCATGAAATGAGCCTAAATCGACCAAGTCGACAGCAACGGCGACGGACCCATTGATATCTTTTAAAGTATCTAAATTATCAATATCCATAGAAACAACGCTTACATCGGCTGTTCTGTTGGCAACTTGAGTATTTAGATTATAAATTAAATTATTTCCATCACTGTTTATCGCTGTGTTTAAGCCATTTTCTATGATATTAAATATACCGTAAACCGGTGTGTACTGTGAAACACCACCGCCACAAATTGGAATTTCCGAATCAATTAAACTTGATCTTGGTATAGTAACGCTCTGTGTTGCTGAAAGTGGAATAGTAAGATTATAATCCAATCTTGCTACTATTGGAAAATTGAGGTTTGCGACTTGTGGGTCTATAGAAAAATATGAATAAAAGTGTTCTAATGAGTCAAAAGAATCAATTGGAATGTTTAATATTTCATTATCACTTGTTGTCATGCCCACATTATTTGTATCTGGAATATGTTCTTTTAAAATAGAACCAGGTTGTGTTACATAAACTGAATCTGGAGAGTATATAGCTTGGTTACTTGCATTAATATCTAAAACATTTAATTTTACATTACTTACTGTTAATTCAGACGTTGCCGTATTTTCAAAATACATGGCAATTTCAAGGGGCTCTGATGTTGATACATCTGCGGAAATAAAAGGTCCTACACTGGAATTGTAGTCAGCAGTCACATATCTATCGCCTTGCTTGTAGGCATAATCATAACAAATATTTGGTTCTCTTAAACCATTTATTTTATTCACAAATACACCTGTATCCCATTTAGAATCTCCCGTATCTGCAATAGCCATTTTAAAGTGGTATGTTTGTCCCGGTGTGAGATTGTCTAGTGTTGCATGTAGAGTGTGTGTTAAGCCATCATATTCTACATCGATTGGTGGATTTACTAAGGTAGTTGTTGGCCCCCAGGGACTATTTTGATCATTATCAATAAAAAATGAACTATTTGTGAGAATTTCAGGAGTGGCATCATCATATACACCCACAGAACCATTGTTAACATTATTTACAGTCACTGTCGCGTAATTATTGATATCATTAATTGTAACATAGGTTGTATTATCTATGACTCTTGCAATATTGTATGTCTGATTCAGATCCCCGCCAGAAATAAAAAAACCAAAGGCATCATTATATTTTGAACCAACATATTCATTGTACTCTTCTGAAGCAAATTGATAATCAATCAAAAGTAATCTTGTATTTGCATCCAAAGTAACATCAAATTCAAAAATTACAGGATTATAAATTGCATTTGGATCGATTGCGGTAAGATCTGGATCTGAATATGTTCCAGATGGCTGCAGTGATGTATTCCAACTATTGTTAGTTGTAAATGATTCTGCAACAGTAGAACCGGTCAGTATAATTCCTTGATCAATTTCAAGGTTTGCATTGGTACCATTGGAAAACAAACCTACTTGAGAGCCTGCACCATGCGTTATGCTTGCATTTGTAATGGTAATTCCTACGCCTTGAAGTTGTGTAGCCAATTCATTTGCTGTAACATCGTATGAACAAGTCGCAGTTGCAGTGCCAGAACATGCAGTTGAAGCAAAAAGCATTTGATATGATGACAAAAATGTAAAATAAAATAAAATAAAAAAACGTTTCATAATAAACCCCTTTTTGAAGCAAAAAACGTGCACCCAAAAAATGGGCTCTCCACTTGATATATACTTGCTGTTGTTCCATTGTACCACTATATAAGAAAAAAAAATCTTAAAATCTTGAATTAGGAAAAAATCCAATTGCTTTAATGCCTATTATATATCTTTTGGATAAAATAACACTAGATTTACATGTAGGAATAAATTTATGAAAAAACAGATATATATTGTATTGACAATGTTAGTATTTAGTTTGCTTTTTAGTGCCTGTACAAAAGAAGTAGACGAGTACAACAAACCTGCCGTTTACTGGTATGGGAAGATTGTAGAATCTATTTCGGCGGGTAATATTGATAAAGCAGATGATTATTACTCTTCACTCCAAGGAGAGCATATAGGTTCACCTCTTTTACCTGAAGCGACTATGATTCTTGCTATTGCACATATGCATAATGAGGAGTACCTTTTAACGGAACATTTTTTAAATGAATATGTCAGAAGATATGCAAATGCCAATGAAAGAGAATTTGCAGAGTTTTTAAAAATAAAAGCAAAGTATAAAGCTCTGCCAAACCCTAGACGCGACCAGGTGCTTATCCAAGACGCGATTAAAGATGCAAAAACATTTAAACAAAATTATCCGCACTCTATGTACTACTCTTTGGTGGATACAATGCTGACAAATTTATATCTGGCAGATGCTTCTTTAAACGAGGCTATTGCAGATCTGTATGTTAGACTGGACAAGCCAAAAGCTGCAGCATATTATCGAGCTTTAAGACTGGAACCATGGATAAAATGGGATGAAATCGAGCGTGCGAATACACCGTGGTACAGAGAAATATTTGAGGGTGACGGTACGGCGAGTTGGTATGCTTTTATGATTCCAGATACAGACAGCGTCGTCTCTCGCAATACAGTTAAATCTGATGATAATGAAACAAAATAATACGTAAGGAATCTATTTCATGAAACTAAGTAATTATGGAGAATTTCCTGCTGATATTCCTGTCATAGCAGAAGATGAGCTTTTTTTATATCCATTTATGATTTCACCGTTGTTTTTAAGCGATGAGGTAAACATTAAAGCGGCAACAAGGGCTATAGAAGAAAACTCTTTGGTTATAATCTGCCCGACAAAACCGGGACATGAAGGTGAAAGAGAGTATGACTCCTTGTATGATGCCGGTGTAGTCGGTTCAATTATGCGAAAAGTCTCACTGCCTGACGGGAGAGTAAAAGTACTTTTTCAAGGACTTGCACGGGCAAAATCTCTGTATAAAGTCTCAGATGACCCGACTATAGCACATGTAGACGTTATACAATCAACAGAAGTCAACTCTTTAAAAATTGATGCGATACTTGAAGTTGTACGTGAAAAGGTGAGAGCATTAGCGGCTGTTAGCAACTATTTTCCGCCTGATTTGTTACGAACTATTGAAGAAAATCATGACCACAACCGTATTATAGACCTTATATGCTCGACGATTAAACTCAAAAAAGAGCAGGCGTACAAACTTTTTATAGAAACTGATACAGAAAAAAGATTTTTAGATTTAATTGATTTGTTGATTGATGAAATCGAGGCAAATAAACTTCAGCGAGAGATTCGTTCTAAAGTGCATACGCACATAGAAAAAGTGAACAAAGAGTACTTTTTAAAAGAGCAGTTAAAGCAGATCCAAAAAGAGCTTGGAACTGATACATCCCGTGAAGAAGAGATAGAAGAGTATAAGAAAAAACTTGAAGCCAAAAAAGAGAAAATGGGTGAAGATGCGTACAAAGAGATAAGCAAACAGCTTGAACGCTTTGCTCGTATGCATCCCGATTCTTCAGATGCTTCTATGACACAGACATACCTTGACTGGGCATTGGACCTTCCTTTTGGAGAATTTTCCAAAAAGCCTCTGCGTATTGAAACTGTAGAAGAACAGCTTAATAAAGATCACTTTTCATTGAAAAAACCAAAAGAGAGAATAGTTGAGTATTTTGCGGTCAAAGAGCTGCTTGAACTTCGAGGGGTTTCTTCAAAGAAAAGTGCCGGAGCCATTCTGTGTTTTTCAGGTCCTCCGGGTGTTGGAAAAACATCACTGGCAAATTCAATAGCCACAGCTCTCAAACGTCCTCTTATCCGTATAGCACTCGGTGGGCTTGAAGATGTCAATGAATTGCGCGGACATCGTCGTACTTATGTCGGGGCTATGCCAGGACGTATTGCGCAAGGATTGATTGATGCCAAAAAGATGAATCCGGTGATTGTACTTGATGAAATTGATAAAATCACACGTTCTCAAAGAGGGGATCCGACTGCGGCACTTTTAGAGATTTTAGATCCTGAACAAAACAGTGAATTTCGTGATTATTATTTGAATTTTGATTTGGATTTGGGGAATGTTATTTTTATAGCGACTGCTAATGATGTCGGGCGTATTCCTGCACCTTTACGAGACAGAATGGAATTTATTACGCTTAGTTCATACACTCCGCAGGAAAAATTTGAAATTGCACGCCGTTATCTATTGCCTCAGGAGCTGAAAAAACACGGGTTGAAAAAATCTGAGCTGAGTATCTCAAAACCGGCATTGAAAGAGTTGATTCATAGTTATACACGTGAAGCAGGTGTAAGAAATCTACGTCGCCGTATTGCAGAAATGGCAAGAAAAGCGGCGATGGAAATTCTCAAACACAGTGACATTAGTAAGGTTTCCGTAACATTGAAAAACTTGAAAAACTTTTTTGACAAAAGCGTATTTGAAATTGAAAAAACAGATAAAATTCCAGTTGTTGGTGTCGTAAATGGGCTTGCTTGGACGGCTGTAGGCGGAGATGTCCTGAAAATAGAAAGCATTCGCATTAAAGGTAAGGGAAATTTACAGCTTACAGGAAGTCTTGGCGATGTTATGAAAGAATCGGCACGGATTGCGATGAGCGTTGTTAAAACACTTATAGACAAGAGAAAGCTAAAAATTTCGCAAGATAATATTCCGCTTACATTTAAAGAAAAAGAGGAGATTATAGAAGTTGATCCGAGTGAAGTGTATAAGCGCTATGACTTACATGTACATGTACCCGATGGCGCAACACCAAAAGATGGTCCGAGTGCGGGTATTGCGATGGTAACAGTGATATCTTCTATACTTGGCTCCTATAAGGTTCGTTCAGATATTGCGATGACGGGAGAAGTTTCACTTACTGGAGATGTATTACCAATAGGCGGACTCAAAGAGAAGCTCATAGCTGCATACAAAGCAGACATGACAAAAGCTTTAATACCTGCAAAAAATTATGAAAGAGATTTGGATGATATTCCAAAAGAGGTAAGAGAAGCGCTTGAAATTGTTCCAGTTAAAAGAGTGGAAGAAGTGTTGAAACAGGTTCTTGTGTAGAACCTGTTTTAGTTTTTTAAACGATGACCGTTTTTATTTTTGCAATCAGGTCGTCGTTGCGTATAGGTTTCATTAAAAATCCATTTGCTCCGCATTCCAATGCCTCAGCCTTTTTCGTTTCATCTGTTGTAAGCACAATAATAGGTAATTGACGTAAATTTTCATCTGCACGTACTACTTTAAGCATATCTATTCCACCCATAATCGGCATAATAATGTCTAAAAGTATCAAGTCGATATCATCACGGCTTTTAAGAACACCTATAGCATCCGAACCATTTTTTGCTTCTACAACCTCTTTTACATTACCGCTTTTCGTGAGCATAGATTTTAATAGCTTTAAGTTTATGAGGTCATCATCAACGGCTAATACAACTAAATCAGTTCTTTTCATATATATCTCCTTAAATAAATTTTTCTATAACAAGTCTAAGCAAGTCTTTGTTTATAACATTTTTAATAGTCTCATCAACATACTTCACATCAATATCATTCTCTGGCATCGCCGGGTCAACAATCAATACCAAATGAGTAGGAAGATTTCTTTTGTCACTACTTGATTTAACC
>Ga0256836_1001380_pt1 | contig 10671 bp, 20 predicted proteins | sample 4561380metaG_FD_185974 | JGI IMG/M metagenome (GOLD analysis project Ga0256836, IMG submission 185974) | Hydrothermal vent microbial communities from Guaymas Basin, Mexico - 4561-380 | ecosystem: Environmental > Aquatic > Marine > Hydrothermal vents | place: Mexico: Guaymas Basin | collected...
AAGTAGAAGGATATGACGGAAAAAAATTTAAAAAACTTTTTAACCGTCAATATAAAAAATATCCAGCAAAAAAATTCAATGAACTTTTAGAAATGTATGAAAATGATACCAAAAATTTTAAATTAATTCAAATAATGCTTTTTGAAAAAGGAAAATTAATAGCTAAAGAAAATATATTTGCAAAAAACTTTTAAAGGTTGTATAATGAAAAAAGAAACTTTAAAAGAACTTGGAAAACTACACTATGATATTGCAAAAATCATAATAGCATTAGTTATAATTAGAGGATTACTCAAAAATGAAACAATATATAAACAGATATCTATACCAGCAATTTTCATAACTATTGGATTAATTACAATAGGTACAATATTAATAAACAAAGGAACTAAAGATGAGTGAAACAATTGTAATTTTTGGAAGCATAATAATGGCTTTTGGAATTGGAGCTTTAATCATCGATTATTTAGAAAAAACAAAAAACAAATCAACTTCTAAAAAGGGTCACTAAGACCCCATCTATTTTTTTACCTCTTATTTTCAAATATTGCTTTATATACTGAGATAAATTATCCGAATTAATATTAAGCTTTAAATTATGCAAAATAATCTGTCTTGAAATATGACTCTCTTCATTTCTAACAATTCCTTTAAATAATTTTCTATAATTAAAATCATCAATTGGAGGTTTTGTATCATTTGAATATTTTACCTCAAGAATTTCACTAACTTGCATAGTAGAAACCTTTTCATAAAAAGCCAAAATATCTTGCCAAGTATCAGCTTCAAGATGATTCACTATTGTCCTGGAACCTTGCTTTAATTGCACTCTAAACATTGGCATTATTCACCTCCTAAAAATTTATAAATCTGATTTAATAAATATTCTATTTTCTTACAATCATCTTTTAAACTATTTAAATAATTTAAATCATAAACAACTCCTAAAATATCACATATATCAATTAAAACATTAACTTCCACCTAAAACCTTTAAAATCGAATTTAATAAATTTGAAAAATCACAATCAACAGCAAAACCATCACCAATATCAATATCAAAAATATAAAACCCTTTACTATAACTATACTCTTTATCATCAGAATAACCAACAGCAGTAACAACAAAACTATCACCAATATTAATATTTAAAAAATTTTTTTTAATATAATAAACACCCCAATCAAATACAATTTCTTCATCAGTTACAACAGAATAAACAGAATTACCTCCACAAGCATTCTTAGCAAGTTCTAAATCAAAACCAACCTCTTCATAACTATCAAAATCTTCTTTATTAATCAATAAACAATCAAAATAAAAAAAATAAATTCTCTTTATTAATTTAGAAGAATAAAAAACATCTAAATAACATTTAGCAAAATCAGGATAATCTTCGAAAATAACTCCTAATTTATATTTATAAAAAAGTTCCGAACATCTCATTTATTTATATACCCTAATCCATTTACTAACTCTAAAAAAGCTTGAGACAAACCAACAATTTTACCCTCACTATCCTTAACAAACATAAAAGATGCTATTTTATTTAAATCTTCAACATCAATTTTATCAGGGTCATAAGTTCCTAAAATTTTCTTTAAAATTGTTTTATCATTTTGAGAAAAAGAAGATGTTAAAAGTTTAAAAATTAAAGTTTCATTATAACGACTTGCCATTGCATTACCTAAATCAAGATTAATTTTTTCTTTATCCCAAACAGATTGTCTAATCATTTGAGAACCTTGAATAAGTCCCATAGATTGATATTGATTATTTCTACCCTGTATAAAATTTCCAAGCTGAGTTACAATAACTTGAGATTTTTTCACACCATCATCCGAAAAATTACCTAAAATTTTAGACATAATAGATAACTTTCTACCTTTTAAACTTTTAAGTCTAGAAATAGTTTTTTTAGGCATGTTCATTAAAACACCAACACTACCAGATACCAAATTAAAAATATATTCAATAATTTTCTCTTCATATTGAATTATCATAAAAATACCACCAAAAACCGCTACATTCGCCGCTGACTCAACAGCTTCTTTTAAAAAAGGATTATCAATATCTTTTGTAAATTCAGAAATCATTTTCCTTGCTTCTTCATAAGCTGCCATATAAATCAAAGTTTCAAAAAATTCTTCTGCACTATTTTGTCCTATCTGTTTAAGTCCCACTTTTACCTCCTTATTTTACTTATATCTTCACTAATACCTCTAAAATCAAACAGCTGAGTTAAAACATCTCTTAAATCAAAATCATTTTCAAAATCACTTAGTTCCTCACCCGTCAAACTTGCTTCTTGAGAATTCAAATGAGCCTTAATAGCTTCAGACAATGCAACAACTTCACGAGGAGAAAGATTTGGCAATGTTTCATCACTTAAAGTATAAGTTTGAGGAGTTTTCATAAATTCATAATGCTCTTTTTCAAGCTCTTTAGCTTTAGATATAGTATCTAAAGCTTTAGTATTAGCTACACTACTTAAAGCAATTGTCTTTCTAAGTTCTATAATTTCATTTACCAAATTAGAAAGATTAGAAGCAATAACATTTAAAGAAACAGAACTTGAAACAACTCCCGAAGCAATAGTATTATTTAAAACACCCAGAGCTTTCACTAAAACAGAAGAATTTTTACTCAAAGTATCAAGTAAATTTGAACCTTTTTCAACTTCTACCTTAACATCTTGAGTAACATTATCATTTAAACTTTTAGAAACATTTTCAAGATTTATTTTATAATCAGGTCTTGCATCAACAAAAGATTTAACAAGTAAATTATCTAATAATTTAAAATTAGAATAACTTAAATTCCAATCAGAACTTTTATTTTTAGTATCACTAAAATTATCATTCCATCCAAAAGAACTATCGGGAACAGTAGAGTGACTATCATCTCCCCAAACACTCGAATCAAAATTTTTTCCGGGAGATAAAGAAAAATTATCACTCAAATCAGAAACAAAATCACTTATATCATCCCAATTTTTATAAGCCTCATATCCTAAATTTGCAACAGCAGTAAGAGCAAGTAAAGCCCTTAAAGCAGGAACTGCAAAAGAAGCTACATCTAATGCAGTTTCTGCTACACCAATAGCACCAGGAGAAAAAACAGCAGAAGCAGTTGAAGGAAAAACAACCATCCTAAACTCCTTCTACAAAAGGAGCTGGTGCAAGAATAATTCTGTCATCTTGCTTTAATTTATATACAATTATAGAAATACTATCCTGATTCAGAATAGGATAACTTCCATCAACAATCCACTCGCCATTATAACCTTTAACTTTAACACTTTCACCATCTCTAAACTTAGAACCATTTGAACCATTTAAAGATTTTAAATTAAAAACCTGAGACAATTTTTCATCAATAACTTTAGAAACATCTAAAACTTTTAAAATATCAAACTTTCCATTAATTTCATTTAATTTTTGCTCTAAAGGAGAAAAATCACAATTAATTTTACTATTAATATCTTTTAATTTTTGAGAAAAATAAGAATTAGAAGAATCTAATTTATCTAAAACAGGAGAAAAATCTATATCACAATTAATATCATTTAACTGAGATTTAATACCATATAACATATCACTTAAACTATTATAATAACCTCCAAGAGTCTCAAATAAACCAGAAACAAAACCATCAAAAAACTCACCAAAATAATCGAAAACAGACTTATAATAAACAAACAAAAATACAAATTTACCATCTTCATCAAAACACCTATAAAAATAATCATTATTGTAACTCACTACCTCTATAGATAAATTTTTATCATTAAAAGTATAATCAGAAGAAAAATTTAACTGATTGTTATCTAAATAATAAAATAAAGGATAATAACTATCAGGTAATTTTATATAATTATCATCTATAACAATATCAAAAAGAGTATCAAAAATTCTTGATTTTAAAAAGAATATTTCTCTATTTTCATCATCAATCTTTTTATAAACTCCATAATCTCTACTAAAATAATAATCATCTGCTAAATTCAATTCATTTTCATCATTATATTTAACAACACCTTTTAAAATATTATCATCATCATCATTTATTTTAAAAAATAAATCATCTCCAATTCTTTCTAAATATGCTACTTTCATACTACCTCCTTTAAGAAATTATTTTTTGAAATTTATTAATAAACTTATTAATAGACTTTAATTCCTGGATATCATTTTTTAATAAATCAACATCTTTTTTTAGCATTAAGTTTGAATTACGCTCAACAATAGACTCTAAATCAGAAATAATTAAATTTAACCCTTTCACATTATTTTCTAAAACATCATCAGGAACACCATCAAATTTATCTACAATACTACTAACTGCTATTAATCCATTACCTAAAGATGAATTAAAAACACCTGCAACAAAACCAATTCCTTTTAAAATTTCACTAATATTTACACCCATATTTACCCTTTAGAAATTAGTTTTAAATAACAAAAATTTCTCTTCATCAATTCTATTTCCAAGCTCTTTAGCTCTTTTAGAATTTAAAAACTCATAAATCATTGCCTGTTTGTTATTTTGCTTAATAGCTTTAATAAACTTCTTAAAAGTTAAAAATTTAGATTTACCTAAATTAAACATCATTGAAACAAGAACTATTCTTAAACTCTCAGGCATAGAAAAAAAATCAGGAAAAATATCAACTAAATCAGATACAGCTTTATTAACATCGTGATTTAACATTATTTCAGCCTCACTTAAAGAAATTCCATTACTTTCAAGATTACGACCATAACCAATAGTTAAAATTCCTTCAGTATCTTTATAAGGTTTTAATTTTAAACCTTCAACTTTTCTTAAAAAATCTTTATAAATTTCAAACATAATTAACCACCTTTTTAAAAATTCTTTTATAATCTTTATTATTTATAGTTTCTAAAACTCTTATAAAATCATTATAAGCATTAACAACATTGCTATACTGACTTTGAGGAATAATCTCATCAGAAAGTAAAATAGACTCATAATTTTCAACAAAAGAAGAAGCTAACTTAGAAAGACCATAAATATGTAAATCAATCCCTTCTTTTAATAAATCTTTTTCTACTTCATCTATAACCTCCTTTAAATGAGATAAATCACTTCCAAAAACCTTATAATAAGCAGTAATAAACCCTTTAAACTGTTTTTTTACATACTCTAAAGAATATGTTCTAACTCTTCTAAATTTTTCAATAGGCTTAAATTTCTCATTATCCCAAAATCTAATTAACTTCCATAAATTAAATCTATTTTCATCAGTTTTAGCTCTATAAAATATTTTTCTTCTTGTATCTACTTTAATCAAAGGTTTTTTAATTCTCTCAAGTTCATTGCTATTTAAAGGAACATATTCCACATAATTTAAAGCTTTAGCCCATAAATTACCAAGATGAGAAAGAAAATAATCAATCTCATCATTACAATCAATAGGAATAAATTTTTTAAGTTCTCCTCTTCTATATTGAATTTCGTGACGGAATACAGGATATCCTTTTTCTTCGTCATAACCGTTATATTTCCATTTATATTTAATATAAGCCTCATTTGGAGAAATATTGATTTTTTTTGTTTTGTCATAAATTCTAAACAACTTATCACCTTTACCAAACTGGATACCTTGAATCTTTTGAAATCTGATATAAGCTCCGTTAAAATTTTTATTTTCTATGTCAAAATAATTTGCTTCACCCATTCTTGTTTGAAATCTAAAAATATCATCAAGCTCATACATTACACCCCAAACATCAGTAGCAAGGTCAATACGATTTAATTTTCTTATAAATCTTTTACCGGTAAGCTTTTTAATAAATCTCTCTATTACTTTAATAGCTTTCTTAATTCCAAGCCTAAAAATAGTCTTTGCAGGAATTTCAACTCTAACCTGAGGTAACTCACTATTTATTTTAGCAGTAGAAACAAAAAGTCTATAATCCTGATTTTCTATATAAAATTTAAATCTACCATTACCCCTGCTTGAAACAAACCAATCTCCAAAACCTCTTACAATCTCATCTTTTACAAACTTAACTCCAAAAGTATCAATACTTTTTGCTTTTTCTTTTAATACTTCAAGCTTCTCTAAAAAAGGCTCAAATTTCAATTTATATAACTCAACGTCTTTAAAAAAATAGTCTATTACAAAAAAATCTATTCCTTGATGAACTATCTTAGCTTCTGTTACTATCATACTACCTCCGTGACAAAGTCTTTTTAAAAACCCCTAAAATAAGGACTTTTAAAAAAATTTTGTCCCGGTTAGACTACTTGATAATCAGGGGGAGCGAATAAAGATTTACTTCTCAAAAATTTATCTCTTTCAGGCGGAAAAAAAGTGACTTTTTTATTAAGTATTTTTGATATCTCATTCTCTAAGTTTCTTAATCTTTGTAAATATTCTTCATCATCTGCAAGTAACATTAATTCATATTTACTGTTAAATACACAAGGATAACAGCCAACACGAGTAAAACCTCTCTTATAAAGTGGATTTACTTCAATTCCATTTTTAGCAATATATTCAAAAACTTCTTTCTCACTCCAATAAGCTATTGGATATAAAGTCTTAACTATAAAACTTTTACCTTTATAAGTTTGCTTTTTTTCTACAAATGTAAGTGTATTTTCCCTTGATTTACTCTCTTCTCTTCTAATACCTTGAATAACAATAAAATCAATATTTTTTGATACAAAATTTTCATATAACCATTTATTAAAAGGTTTAATCTTTAATTCTTTAGTGCAAAATCTCATTATACGATTTGGCATAAATTTTTTTCTTATACATAAACTTAGCATACCCTCACTCTCAAGTCGTATAATAGAAATATTTAATTTATGCTCTAAATAATCTAAATACTCATAAGTTAATTCGTGTTCCCATTTTGTGTCACAAAAAACAGGAATTACATCATCTCGATTTAGATTATTTAAAGCATAAAGAAGACAAGCGGTGCTATCTTTACCACCGCTTATTGAAACAATATATTTCATACAGCCACCCTTATGTTTCTTAAATTCTCAAAATGTAAAGGTTTTAACGTTAAAACTTTGCTTACATATTCATTACCGGCTTTTGATTTTTGAATTACGTCTTTTACTTCAAGCATATAAGTTAAAATGTATCTCTCATTTACTTCAAGTCTCTCAAATGTATCTTTATCAACTCTTAAGTTATATGTTCCAAATGTAGAATTACTAAACTCTACATAATAACTATCTGGATACTTTTTAACTTCTCCCGTATTTACATCTATTACAGGCTCTCCGTTTTCATCAGTAATAACTTTACCCTCTACAAACCTTTTGTCTTTTATTACAATCCCAAGCTCTCCTTTATTCGTATCCATCTTCTCAATAAGCTTATACGCAATCATCGCAACTCTATCAGCCTCATTAACAAACTCTTCGTGTGTCTTTACTTCATTTAATTTTTCTTTTGCCATCTTCTCTCCTTATTTTATGTTCTATTATGTAATAATTATTTATCTTGCGATAAATAGTTGATAAAGGAACTCCACTAACTTCACTTATTAATTTTGGAGTTACATCAGCACCGTTTTTTAAAAGAACTAAAACTGCACCGTAAATCTTTAAATCAGTTAAATTTCTCATACCCGCCCACCTACCACTGATTGAAAGATTTTATTAATTACTTTTCTTGAAATCTCAGCCCTTGGGGTTACATATCTCTGAGTAACTTCAATTGAAGTGTGACCTAATGTGTAACTTACTTCTTCAATTGAAAGTCCAAGAGTATTAATTGAATATGTAGCTATTAAATGTCTTATGTCGTGAATTCTCATAGGTTTATTAATTCTCGCAAGTTTTAAAAGTTTTTTAAATGATTTTCTTATGTCTTTTATTTTTTTACAAGTTATAGGTGAAGGAAACACATATTTTGAAGTAGGGCAGTTTAGATATTTTATGTTTTCTTGCGTTAAAAATACTTCTTTTAATAAATCTGTCATCTGATAAGCCATATTTTTTCTGGCTTTATTAATTGGAGCTTTTATGTAGTAGAGATTATTTTCAAAGTCTATATCTTCCCAAGTAAGACTTAATACCTCATTTAGTCTTCTTCCGTGAAGTAAAGTTATAAAAATTCCTCTTTGTTGTGGATATGGAAAAGTTAAAACTGCTTTTATAAATCTTTTAATTTCTTCATCACTTAGCTTGAATTCTACTCTATTATCAAACTTCGGTATAATAACATCTGAAAAAGGATTTTTTGTAGTGTATTCGTTCCTTATTGCGTAACGATAAAGAACCTTGAATATATCAACTATGTTTTTTATGGTTTTTGGTTTTAAGCCTTTTTCTATTAGTTCATTTACAAATGATTGAGCGTCTTTGTATCTAAAATCGGTAAAGTCTAAATTTCCATACTTAGACCTAAAATGTTTTTTATAATAGCCGATTTTTGTATAAAGGGTCTTTTCGCTCATTGTGTGTTTCATAACAGAACAATATTCGTCAAATAAGTCGTTAAAGGTTTTTGGATGAACTGGCATTGTAAATATCCTGTTAGTCAAAATATTAGTCAAAATATTTGGATAGAAAATTATAGTCAAACTTTTTATAAAAAGTCAAGATAATGGAAGCAAAAAGTCAAAAAATAAAAGTAGAGGAAATTTGTCAAAGATATAAAATTAGCAAACAAACTTGGTATAACTGGCAAAAAACAAAACCAGAACTAATAAAAGCTATTTTAAAAGACATTAATGAAAGTGGTGATATTAAATTAGAAAATATAAAAATTAATGGCAGTGTTTCAAATGTTAATATTGGTAATCACAATAAGATTATGATTAATAACCAAGACATTTGTGTAGAACTTTGCAAAGAACTTGCAGAACTTACAAAGGATAAACAAAAAAAACTATTCCATAAATTTATGGGAATGATTTTAGATGAAAAGGACAAAGGATGAAAAAAATAATTTTTCTATTATTTTTATTGAAATCTTTATTAGCCTTATCTATTAATGATATCAAAGGTAATTACATATGTAAAACTCAATATGAAAACAAATCATTGACTGGAAAAACAATCACTAAAATAAAAAGAGATATACAAATAAAAGATAATAAATTTTATATGAAAGAATATATAAGCATAGATATATGTTCTAAAAGTTTTATAATAATAGGACCTTATAAATGTTATCCTCAATACAGAGGAACTATAATAACAGAAGGTAAATATAAATTTAAAAATAATAGATTAATATCAAATGCATTAGAAAGAAAAACAATTATAAAAGATGATTTAGATTTTAAAAGAAAATATGAACATAAACAATATTATGATAGATGCAGTCAATCAGGACTTGAAAAAATGTGTTATAAATCAAAAAATATTTTTGAAAAACAATGGAACAAAAAAGCTAAACAAATAAGAGGATATAAAAAAGAAGATATTATTTTAATTTATAAAGATACTCCTTTATTTTTTAAAGATAAACTATGGAATTTAGATTTTGAATGTGATGAAAAATTATAATTTAATATTCTAATATTTTTTTTCTAACTTTTTGTCTTCTTTTCCTATTATATAAAGAGAAGTTCCTATTCCTATAATTGCTACTAAGAAAGTAAATATTAAGTATCCCATTATAACTCCTCTAATTTACCGGTTTCTTTTTTAAGATTGATTATATCAACCGTTTTAATTCTTCACACTCGAAAATATAGTTTTTACAATTTTTTGAATTTTTTATAATTATTTCGTAATCTCTGTGAGAACCAATCCACGCAAATATAGCAATTTCAGGAGAACAAGTAAGATAACAAAGTATTCTGTATTGAGTGTTTGGAATTGTAAGCGATATTAAATCATCTTTTCCACATTTGATTTTGTGAGGTCTTAATTTATAGTGAAATCTATCTTCTTTAAATAATTCTTTTGTTTTTTGATAATCTTCCTTTGAAATTACTTTAAACTTTATTAATGCTTTTAATAACTTTTTAAATTTTTTAGTCTCTTTTATCTCTAACATCTTTTAACTCATACATTGAAAGATTAAATATTAACATTGTTAAAGCCTCATATAACTTTTCAAATGAAGGTCTTATATTTATTGGAAATTTGTCCAAATTTAATTCAAGAAATAATTTCATTTCTATTAATTCATCTTCTAATCTTTCAAACTCTTTGTCATTTGCAATATTTTCAATATTTTCATTTAAATATCTTACTAACTTTTCTATCTTTTGGGCTTTATTTTCTAACTCTTTTGTAGAAATAGAATTTTTGACATTTTTATAATTAATAACTATATTTTCTATAAACTGATTAAAAAGAGAAATAAAATCAAAATCACTAAAAGTAGGTTTTATTGCAATAGCCATTTTCCCCCTCTTTTTTTAAGGCTATTATATCAAACTTTTTAACAATTCATTCTCATAACCCGGAGGTCGTGGGTTCAAATCCCACCCCCGCAACCAAGATTTTTAGATAAAATGGTGTCAGTGATTAATATTTTACAGTTTTTCCAACCTTTTTTATGAGTGTGTTTGAAAAAAGCAAAGAATAATAAAAAGAAGAGCTAAGAGAGTAGCGAAGTTAAGGAGTAGAAGTTTCATAAGAATAAATTTTTTAGCTAAATTGTAAGATTTAGTATATTCTCTATCTCTAAAAGAGTTTTTGATTTTAGCGAA
>Ga0256836_1001381_pt1 | contig 10671 bp, 9 predicted proteins | sample 4561380metaG_FD_185974 | JGI IMG/M metagenome (GOLD analysis project Ga0256836, IMG submission 185974) | Hydrothermal vent microbial communities from Guaymas Basin, Mexico - 4561-380 | ecosystem: Environmental > Aquatic > Marine > Hydrothermal vents | place: Mexico: Guaymas Basin | collected...
CAAGCAATATATGTAAAGACGTATGTAAATTTTGTGCATTTTCAGCTCACAGGAAAAATCCGAATCCATATACGTTAAGTATTGACGAGTGTGTTGAAATAGCAAAAAACGCTTACAAAAAAGGCGCAAAAGAAGTACATGTGGTTTCTGCCCATAATCCTGAAGTGGGTTATGATTATTATATGAATATTATCAAAGAAATCAGAAATGAATTGCCTGATATACATATAAAAGCTTTTACTGCGGCTGAAGTTAATTTTTTTAGCGGACTCAGTGGAAAGAGTTATTCCGAGGTTCTTGAAGATATGGCAAAAGCGGGTGTTGACTCCATGCCGGGAGGTGGTGCCGAGATATTTGATGAAGAGATTAGGGCAAAAATATGTAAAGGCAAAGTGTCAAGTGAAAACTGGTTTAAAATACATGAAATTTGGCATAGAATGGGTAAAAAATCAAACGTAACAATGCTCTTCGGACATATTGAAAACAGAATCCATAGAATAGACCATATGTTAAGAGTGAGAAAACTTCAAGAAAAAACCGGAGGATTTAACGCTTTTATACCGCTTGTATACCAAAGAAAAAATAATTATCTGAATGTGAAGAAGTTTTTAACCGGTACAGAAATTTTAAAAACAATAGCAATAAGCAGGATATTACTTAAAAACGTGCCGAATATTAAAGCTTATTGGGTTACAACTACGCTAAATCTTTCTTTGGTTGCACAGGAATACGGGGCTAACGACATTGACGGAACAATTGAAAAAGAATCTATTAATTCCGCTGCGGGTGCGGAATCTTCTAAAGGATTGCAGCTTTACGAACTTGTGAGTTTAATAAAAGACAGCGGATTTATCCCTGTGGAAAGGGACAGCCTTTATAATGAAATTAAATATTACTAAATAAAATTTTCTATTTTTTCCAATAACGTAACAGGGGATACAGGTTTAATAATTATATCATTGGCACCGAGTGTCAAAGCCTGGGTTTTTTTGCTGTCATCCGTAGTCAATATAATAATCGGTACATTAATATACGCCGGTTTGGTTTTAATTTCTTTTAAAAATTCTATACCGTCCATTACAGGCATAACGATATCGAGTAAAATTATATCGATATCGTTATTTTCCAAAGCTGTAAAAGCTTCAACCCCGTTCCCCGCTTCTATCGCTTCAAATCCTTTTTTCGAAAGGATTCTTACTATTAACTTTCTGTTAATCGGATCGTCATCTACAACTAAAACTTTTTTATTTGGCATTTTTATTATCCTTTAATAACATTTTGAATTGTTTCGGGTTTGAAATCCGTAACCGTAACATCGGCTCCTTCAATTTCCTCATCGCCTAACAAAATTATTTTTTTAGGTTCTAATTTTTTTAATGATTTGATTAAAAATCTAATTTCATCACGTTTGTCGAAATTTTCATCAATCATAATGACGGCATTTCTGTGCTTACTTAAAGTTTTTGTAAGCTCTTCTATATTTTCAACAATAATTATATCATTTATTAGATGTTTAATATAGCTTGAAAGGAACGGACTTGTTGTTGCCAATATCACATGTTGTTGACCTTGATTTTTTTCTTCAGTCTGTGCCGGTGCGGATATGTTTTCATTTTCAGTTTGCGGTGTTTGGATTTTTTCATTTGCATGCGATTCGGAATAATATTTACTGAAGTCGCCGTGTGCCACTCTTTCAAGTATTTTCAAAAGAGCGTCTTTTGATATAGGTTTGGAAATATATTCATCCATTCCGGCACCTAAAAATCTTTCTCTGTCGCCTTTTAACACGTTTGCTGTTACCGCTATAATCGGTGTGTGCGGTATTTCTTCTTCCTGCTCAAATTCAAGGATTTCCTGGGTCGCTTCCAATCCGTCCATTACAGGCATTTGAACATCCATAAAGATTACATCATATTTATCAGGATTAATTGTATACTTATTGAAAGCTTCCAATCCGTTATTTGCCAAATCACTTTCGATACCTAAAGATTTAAGTGTTGTTTGTAAAAGTTTTTGATTAATCGGGTTATCTTCCGCAATAAGCGCTTTTAATGAATAAATATCTTTATGCTGAGGTTTTTCTTCAGCTTTTGCCGTAGTTTCAATTCTTAATTCATTTAGCGATTCCAATGCTTTGAAAATTTTGGACGGAACATTCGGGTCAAATATTACCGCATTATAGTTTAATTTATTAATTTCTTCTTTTTTAGAATATGAAGCTACAAAAATTTTAGGAAGATTAATATTTTTTAATTCATCTACAGTTTTTTTATCGCTTTCTTCATAAAAAATCATTACCGCATCGAATTTTTCTCTGTTTTTTAAAGTATTTAACTCCTGAGCGTTGTTGAAACCTACTTTTTCAGTTCCGAAATATGACAGGTATTCCAAGGTGGTTTCTTTTCTTAAACTTTCGGTGACTGTATTTAAAACGGCTATTTCTTTATGCGCAAAAATATTTTTTTCATATTTAGGTTTCGGATCCACGATATCAAACAATAAATCAAAATAAAATTTTGTCCCTTTGTTTAATTCACTTTCAAGGTATATTTTTCCTCCCATCATTTCAACATAAGATTTTACAATAGTAAGTCCTAATCCGGTTCCTCCGTATTTTCTGGTTACTGATTCATCAGCCTGAGAGAAAGCTTCAAATATTTTTTCTTTTTGTTCTTCACTCATTCCGATACCGCTGTCTCTGACCTCAAAATATATTTTGGCTTTATTGTCAATAATTTTTTCAAGTTGAATTTTTACGTGAATGTGTCCGTTGTTCGGTGTAAATTTAATAGCGTTACTTAAAAGGTTTGTAAGAATTTCTTTTATTTTTAAAATATCGCCTTTAATTACCGAAGGAATATTCGGTGAAATTTGCGTAGTTAGTTCAATGTTTTTTTGTGCCGCCGGTGTTCCGAATAGTTCAAGCGTGTTTTCAAATTCGTCAATCGCTTTAAAGTCGATAAGTTCTAAAGAAACTTTATTACTTTCGATTTTTGAAACGTCTAATATGTTGTTAACGATTTGCAGCAGGTTTTTTGCACTTTGGGAAATAGTGTTTACATAGTCTAACTGTTCTTCCGTTAAATCGGTTGTATTTAACAGTTCCAAGAAACCTAAAATACCGTTTAAAGGCGTTCTGATTTCATGTGACATATTTGCCAGGAATAAAGATTTTGCTTTTGTGGCTTCTTCAGCTTTTAATACGGATTGTTGTGTTACTTTAATGGCTTCTTCCACTGTTTTAAGAGCTTCATCCATACCTTCAGGTGTGGTGATGTCGATTTTTATTTCTTTTCCTGTGATAGGAGTAAGAGAAGTAATTAGTCCTGAAAGAGAGTTAATGTGTTTAACTATCGCTCTGTTTAGGTAAAAACCGATAATTAAAATTAATATTGCAATGGCAAATACCGCTATGTTAATATTTCTGGATTGAACGGTTTCGGCAACGTATGAGGTTAATTTCGTATTGATTTCATTATTTATAGAGTCCGTTGTTCTTTTGAAATATGAAATTCTTTTTGTATAAAGTGCGAAATAATCAAGTGCGTCTATAGGATAACCGTTGAATTCCCCTGTTAAATAATATTCCTGATTTGCCTGTTGAATATAAAACATAACTTCTTTTATCTGATTTTCTATTTTTTTAAATTCTTTTGAAGAATACATATTCTTAATTTTCGAATCTGTTAATAGGTTTGTCATCAATATGTTTGTATCATGGTAATATTTTAATAAAACGTTTTTATATTCTTCTTCACTCATCGGTGCGTCGGCTGTTATATAATACGAACCGAAACCTCTCGTAATTCCGGAATAAGCTATAATTTTTGCAAGCTGAAATTTTAATTCGTATAAATGTTTGATGTTTGAAGGGAAATGTTTAAAAACTTTACTTTCAGCATCCATAATCTGGTTTTCTAAAACTGTGTAATATGTGAAAAATTCATTTTTAATATAATTGTGTTTAAAATTGTCGATGTTTTTTCTTACGACGGGCAGCTGGTTTAGTAAAGTTAAGACAGGTTTGGTTATTTGTATGAATTCAGGATGTTTGTCGGCATAATCTTTAAATTGGTTAACGGCATTTGTAAAAAGTATTCTTTTTCTCGCAACAATTTCTTTAGAATTAGGATAAGAACCTTTAGATACCGAATAAATGGAACTTGTCCCCCTTTCCTGACCTAAATAAAGCAACATTTGTTCTAATCTTTTAGCAAGTTCCAGATATTTTATACTTTTTTGTGTTGATTCGTATTTTTGATAGTTTTGATAAAGAGAGTAACCGCTGTATGAGATTAATAAAAGCGTAGGAATCCATATGGCTATGGCGAGTAGTTTTGTTAACGACATTTTCATTGTTCAAGCTCCTTAAAATTGATTTTTTGGCATTTTACGTTTAATTTTTCAAGAGTTTTTTTAGCTTTTGAATTACCGAGTTTTGCTGCGGCACACAAGAGTTTGTATGCTTTTTGTTCGTCTTTGTCTACACCCCATCCGTTTAAATAAAGCTTACCTAAAAGATTAAGCGCATTTGCAGACGGTTTGTTGTTTGAGATGGAAGTGTTTATGATTTGCTTCAGATATCCGGACGCTTCTATAAACAGCTTTTGTGCTTTTTTGGGATTCGTATTAATTATCCTCGTGGCTTGGCGGATGTCTTTAAATGCGGCAAAATACAAGTTTTGTGCTACAAGCATACTCGAAAATATAAATAAAAGAGTTAGCCTTTTCATTACATTCCTTTTATTATTTTTTGTAAATCTTTAATAGAGTCAATTTTTGTATTTAGCAGTTTTTCTATATATTTTTTGTCTTTTTGAAACTGTGCTTCGTTTTGTGTGTTTAAATAAGTTTGTATGGTTTTTATTATGATGTCTTCAATATGTTTATCTTTTGAATCGGTTGATTCGCTTTGTTCAGTTGGTGCGGTTGCTTTATTTTCAATTAAGTTATAAAAATCATCGGTAATAAGTTTTATTTTTTCTATGTCTTCTTTGTTTTTTGAGAGCTCGTCAAGTTTTTTTAAAACAAGGGCTATTTGTGATAATCTGAGGTTTAAAGCGGCACCTTTTAATTTATGATAACTTTTATGCAGACTGTTATAATCTTTTTGGTTTATATATTTGTAAATTAAAGCTTTTTCATCTTTTATTTGTTCTATTAATTGTTCATACCAATTTTTTAATTCGTTATAATCAATTCCCAATTCTTCAGATGCTTTTTTCAATTCTGTTTCAATTGAACTGTTAAATTCTTTTTTGTTTTTTAATATTTCGATAACTTCTTCCAAATCATCTTCGAATGAAATTTCTATAATTTCAGATTCCGGTTGTTGTGTTTCTGGGATTTTTTCTATTTTATGGGCTTCAAATTCTATTTTTTCTTCATCAAAGTCTATTAATTTATTTTCAGGTTTTTGTTCTTGTTCGGTTTCTTTATATTTTTCTTTTTCTTCAATTATGCCTATGTTAAGAGAAGGTGTTTCTTCTTCGTGTTCTATTTGCGGTACAACTAAAAAGTCTTCGGCTTTTTCTACTTCGTTTATAAGGTTTATGACGGGTTCATGAGCTGTTTCTTCTACTGCTTTTATTTCAGGTTCTTGTGAAATGAAATCACTTGATTGTACCGTTTCTTCTGTTTCAAGTTTCAAATTGAATACTTTGATGTTTTTTGCGGACAGTATTTCAATTTCATTAACAGAAAACCGTTTGTCTTTTACGTTTAAAAGCGTGTTTTGAATTGAAGAAAGCTGGAGATTTAGCGTATTTATTAAATCTGATAATGAATTTAAATCAGTTTCTAAAACACTCAGTAAATTCTTTTCTATTCCTGTGATTTTATTGTTTTCTACAATTACAAGCATCATTCTTCCTTTTGTTTCATTTCTTTATAAAGTTTTTCGTATTTTTCCTTATCGGATTCGGAAACGGGTTTTCTCATTGAAATGTATCCGATTTTTACGCCGTTATCATCATATATCGGTTCGATAAACGCTTCTACCCAGTAATATTTTCCGTCTTTTCTTAGATTTTTTACAAAGCCTCTGAACTTTTCACCTTTTTCGATTGTGTTCCACATTTGTTTAAATACGGATTTCGGCATGTCCGGGTGTCTTATTATATTGTGAGGTTTTCCGATAAGTTCTTCTTTTGAATATCCTGAGAGCTTGCAAAACGGTGTGTTTACATAGGTGATTATTCCTTTAAGGTCGGTTTTGCTAATGATAGGCCTGTTTAAAACACCGGCATCTTCAAAGGTTACTTCTTCATCTATAGGTTTGGGTCTCATTATCCGCCTTTATTAAATGATAAGAAAATGATATTTTTGCTATTTTAACTAAAATTTAGTAAAATGCAAATAAAAAAAAAGGGTTTTTATGAAAATTTTATTAATAAAAGATGTAAAAGGTTTAGGAAAAGCGGGAGAAATTAAAAATGCGAAAGACGGATACGCAAGAAATTTTTTAATTCCTAAAGGTTATGCAAAACTTGCGACGGACGAAGTTGTTAAAGAATGGCAGGAAGAACAAAAAAGAAAAGCGGAAGAATTAAAAAAAGAATTGGAAGAGCTTAATAAATTAAAAGAAAAAATAGAAAGTGTGACGTTACATATTAAACACAAACTGGGTGCAAACGGCCAACTCTACGGTGCAATTACAAATAAAGAAGTGGCCGAACATTTAAAAGAACACGGTATAGAAATAGATAAAAAACATATTGATATGAAACAGATTAAAACTGTAGGTGAATATACCGTCGATGTTAAATTGGGGCATGGTATTCATGCAAAATTAAAATTAGTGGTTGAAGGCGAATAATGAAAATTAATATGGAAGCCACAACGATACTGGGATATAAAAAAGACGGTGTTGCCGTTATAGGAGGTGACGGGCAGGTTACGTTCGGTCATACCGTATTAAAAGGTAATGCAACTAAAATCAGAACCCTTTATAACGGAAAAGTATTGGCGGGATTTGCCGGAAGTACGGCGGATGCGTTTATACTTTTTGACATGTTTGAAAAAAACCTAGAAAACAGGAAAGGAGATTTGGTTAAATCTGTAATTGATTTCGGAAAAGCATGGAGACAGGATAAATACCTCAGACGTCTGGAAGCTATGATGATAGTTTTAAATCAAAAACACATATTTATTTTAAGCGGAAACGGAGACGTTGTGGAACCGGAAGACGGGGAGCTTGCCGCAATCGGAAGCGGCGGGAATTATGCTATTTCTGCGGCTAGGGCTTTGGTAAAACATTCAAATTTGTCTCCTGAAGAGCTTGTTAAAGAATCTCTTCATATTGCCGCGGATTTATGTATATATACCAATCACAACATTAAAATTTTAAAACTTGAAAAGGAATAGAATGAATATGACTCCTAAGCAGATAGTTGCATATTTAGATGAATATATAGTAGGACAGAAAGATGCAAAAAAAACAATAGCCATTGCACTTAGAAACAGACATAGAAGAATGCAGCTTCCTAAAGAATGGCAGGATGACATTATGCCCAAAAACATTCTTATGATAGGGCCGACAGGAGTTGGGAAAACCGAAATTGCAAGAAGAATGGCGAAAATGATGAAACTTCCGTTTGTAAAAGTGGAAGCGAGCAAATACACCGAAGTCGGATTTGTGGGACGTGATGTAGAATCCATGATCAGGGACCTTGTAAATAATTCAATGAATCTGGTTAGAGCCGAAATGGAAGAAAACTCCAAAGAACAGATTGAAGAAAACGTAATTGAGGAAATTACAAAAAAACTTTTGCCGCCACTTCCGAAAAACGCGCCTGAACAAAAACAGATGGAATATCAGCATTCGTTTGAAAAGATGAAAGAGCGTGTAAGAAAAGGTGAAGTTGATCATTTAAAAATAACTATAGAACTGGAAGAAACGCCTGAAAGTGATGATACTCTTCCGCCCGAAATGATTAAAGCACAGGAGAGCATCGTAAAGATTATAGGTATATTTAATAAAAATAAAGAAAAAAAAGAAGTAACCGTTAAAGAGGCAAAAGAGCTTTTAAAGCGAGATGCCGCTGAAAAAGTAATAAGCAAAGAAGATTTGAAAAAAGAAGCTCTTAAAAGAGCCGAGAACGGGATTATTTTTATTGATGAGATAGATAAAATCGCGGCAACCGGAAATCAAAGACAGGATCCGAGCAAAGAAGGGGTTCAAAGGGATTTATTACCTATCGTGGAAGGCTCTACCGTTAATACCAAATACGGATATGTAAATACCGATCATATTCTGTTCATTGCCGCAGGTGCGTTTCACGTAAGTAAACCTAGCGATTTAATACCGGAACTTCAGGGTAGGTTTCCGTTAAGGGTAGAACTTCAAAGTCTTGACGAGGAGGCGTTGTATCAGATTTTAACAAGACCTAAACACTCTTTGATTAAACAGTATCAGAAACTTTTGGAAGTGGAAAAAGTGAATTTGGTTTTTGAAGAATCAGCGCTTAGGGAGATAGCGAGATACGCTTATCTGGCGAATGAAAAAACTGAAGATATAGGTGCGAGGAGATTGCATACGGTTATTGAAAAAGTATTGGAAGATATAAATTTTGAAGCCGATGAATATGCAGGGAAAGATTTTGTTGTAGATGAAGCTTATGTTAAAAGCAAACTTGACGATATAGTAGAAAGTGAAGAAATCACCAAATATATTTTATAAGAAAGGTTGATATGCATAAAAGCGGATTTGTTGGTGTTTTAGGGAAACCTAATGCCGGAAAATCTACATTGTTAAACTGGTTGTTAGGGGAAAAAATAGCTTTAGTATCCCCTAAAGCCAACGCAAGCAGGAAAAGAGTAAATGCAATTGTAATGCATGGGGATGATCAGATAATTCTTTTGGATACCCCGGGACTTCATGAAAAAGAAAAACTTTTAAACAAATTTATGCTAAAAGAAGCCCTTAAAGCATTAAGCGACAGCGATATTGTTTTGTTTCTGGCTGACGTTAGAGACGGTTTAGACGGATATAAATGGTTTTTGGAGCTTAACTCAAAAAACATTCCCCATATCGTTGTACTGACTAAAACCGATTTAGTATCAGATGAAGAAGTTGAAAGAAAAATTGAAGAATATAAAAAATTGAAAAAAGCATTAGACGTAATACCTGTAAGTGCCGTTGAAGGAAAAGGAAAAGACGAGTTGTTGAATACTATCGTAAAACATTTGCCGGAACACCCTTATTATTATGACCCGGAAATAATTTCAACGGAACATATAAGAGATATATACAAAGAGTTAATAAGAGAGGCGTTGTTTGAGAAATTAGGTGATGAATTGCCTTATGAAACGGATGTTTTAATAGAAAAACTGGAAGAATTTGACAATATAGATAAAATATATGCTACAATTATCGTAGAAAGAGCGTCTCAAAAGGGAATGATAATAGGAAAAAAAGGTAAAAAAATTAAAGAAATAGGAATATACGCCAGAAAACTTTTAGAACAGTTCAGTCAAAAGAAAATATATTTGGAATTGTATGTAAAAGTTGTGCCGGGATGGAGTAAAAATAAAAAAATGCTTGAAGAACTTGGATACGAGGTAGAGTTATGAAAAAACCAGAAATTAAAAATATCGACGTTAAACCGGGATTTTTAAAAAAGTATGATTATAACATTGATGAAGTAATCGGTGTTAAGGGGAATGATAAATTTATTCTTTATACCAAAAAGAAATTGATAAGAATTTACCGTGGTTCTCTTAAATCAAAAGCATTGTTATCCACATACATTCCTATTGAACATGCGATTTTTTACAGTTTTGAAATAGAGAAAAACGTTATTGAAAAAGTTGATCTTGACCATTTTATCGAAACCAAAGTATATGAAGAAGCAGGTGTGGATGAAACGGAAAAATATATTATAAAATATAAAATTATCGATTCCATGAAAGATGAAAAAATAGTTACCGTCGAGGTAATTATTGTTCCTTCCGGTTTTATTGAAAACGGATATAAGGAAATAATTGACGAAACGGGATATATTGATTACATTTCATTTCCTGCATTGGCATATAAAGCGTTGTATGATGAAAAGATAATTCAAAAAGCAAATGATTTATTCGTAGTGTTTTTATACGATAAAGTGTTTTTGACTTTTTACAATGAAGGTGAACTTTTAAGTATCGTAACAATTTCCGGAGGACTTAATAAAGTTTATGAAGCGTTAGGAAAATTAAAAATTAAAAATTTCGATATAAGTGTTTTTGAAAAATTACTTACAAAAAAAGGTGTGAATAATTTAAAATATACAAATATGGAAAAAGCGGTATTGGATGTTATGCAAGACGAATTTTTAACGCTCATAAACATTGTCAATTCTCAAATTGAAAAAATAGGATTAAAATATAATGTCAGCGAGATAGATAGAATTTACGTAACATCAGAATACGGTAATATTGAAGGTCTGCAAAATTATATTCAGAAAATTTTGGGCATTGATACTTTTGGGTTTGAGTTTTACGAAGAATACAATTTAGACAGGCTTGCAGTTAACCCGTTTCTGTTTTTGGGAATGTTAGAAGCTCATAACGCGTATAAAAATCAAAATCAGGAATATAATTTTTCTTTAAAATTAAGAAAACCGACATTCTTTTACAGACCGAGCGGCAGACTGTTTTTAATATTAACCGCTTCGGTTGTGGGGATGGGAA
>Ga0256836_1001384_pt1 | contig 10666 bp, 10 predicted proteins | sample 4561380metaG_FD_185974 | JGI IMG/M metagenome (GOLD analysis project Ga0256836, IMG submission 185974) | Hydrothermal vent microbial communities from Guaymas Basin, Mexico - 4561-380 | ecosystem: Environmental > Aquatic > Marine > Hydrothermal vents | place: Mexico: Guaymas Basin | collected...
CCATAAGAACAACAGCAGAAACATGTAAACCTCTTTGGCCATACCATAACACAAGCATAAATAAAAACCACAGCGCAAACAAAGAAGATGTACTAATATCAGGCTCAAGAAGAATGAGTACATATGTTAGCCCAAATAATAATGTCATATAAAGAAACTTTTTACCAGTTATTAGAGTTTCAATATATATGACAATACCTACATATATAAGAAGAGTTGTAAATGCCAAGGCCAATCCCATAACACTACGAAGGAAGAGTGAGACAATAAAAATACCCACGGTAATCAAAGAAAATATCTTTTCAGATATGGGGACATCCACACATTTTTTCTCTTCCTCACAGATTCCCCATATTTCTTCTATTGCAAATGATACAAATATTAACACCACAAGTTTGGCAATATCAGATATCTGGAAACCAAACAACCATCGCTTGGCACCGTAGATAGACGGAGCTAGTGGTGTAAGAAGGATCGCGAGCATGGCAATCGTTATGAGCATAAGTAATGTTTTGGCCGGTCTTACCACAATCTGAAAGAAATCTTTAAGCACATGTGTCGGAACAATAAATATAACAGTAGCAGTTAAAATAGATGCCAGAAGTCCATAAAGTCCACGAAGCCAAAAATGGGGTTGATATATAACAAGGGCTCCTGGATCAAGCGTATATGCAATATAGGCAATAAGTTGGGAGAACATTATCATAACAAGCAAGGCAACAAACAGCTGTAGTTTTATCGGTATGCCCTTGTTTGGCCCATTCTTTTTAGTCATACTCCTTCGCCAGCCTGTTTACAATTTCTACAAAGGTATCACCTCTGTGTTTATAGTTGTTAAACATATCAAAGCTGGCACAAGCTGGAGATAATAGGATAATATCGCCAGGTTGGGATTTGCTCCACAATAATCTGACAGCATCTTCCAATGTGGCAACATGCTCATAGTGTTTATATCCAACCTTGTCTAAGCTGTTTTTAATGTCGGGAGACGTATCACCAATAAGTGCAACATATTTTACTCCCAAACGCTTTATTTCCTCGGCAAGCTTATCGTATGATGTATCTTTACGACTACCCCCAAGAATTAGAAGAAGTTTACTACCCTCAAATCCCTTTATTGCCGCAATGGTAGATGCAACATTGGTAGCCTTAGAATCATTTATAAATATCACACCACCTATAGTGGCAACTTCTTCCATTCTATGTCTGGCAAAGACAAAATCATCAAGGACATCAGATGTTATTTCCCTTAGTTTATCTTCATAACCTAAGGCAATCAGGGCACCAAGAGCCCCAAGCAAGTCTTCAAGATACGGAGGGTACAAAAACCTCGTATTCCCTGTTAAGTCCCAGAGCAAATTATCTCTAACATATATTTTCTGCTCACGGGCCACGATATCGGCATCTTTACCAGAAGGAGAAAACATAACAACAGAAGAACTAACCATAGTCTTTCCTTTGTTTGCCCACTCATCATCGCCATTAAATATGGCAAAGTCATCGCTATTTTGATTGAGAAACATTCTCATTTTAGCCAAAAAATATCCTTGCATATCACCATGTCTATTTAAGTGGTCGGGGGTTAAATTGAGAAATACCCCAATATGTGGTTTAAACGTAGGTGCATATTCAAGTTGGAACGAGCTAACTTCTACAACGGGAATACCTTCAAATTCTACAGCGTCAAGCACAGGAACACCAATGTTACCAAATGTCTGTGAGTTTTCACCCAACTTGCGAAGTAAGTGGTCAATCAGCATTGTAGTTGTTGTCTTACCATTAGTCCCTGTGATGGCTATCCAGTCATTTTTGCCTCTATCAATATAGGCAATCTCTATATCACCAATAGTAGGAATACTTTTATTTACAAAGTGAGAAACAACAGGATGAGTAGGAGCAAATCCAGGCGATACGGCCAACATATCTATATCTGCTTCTGTTAGCTGAAAAACGGCGTCTTTATTTTCCCAAATGGAACTATCAGGGTAAGAAAAACCCAGTTTGTCATCGTATATGTACACAATAGCCCTTTTACGCCTAAGATATGAAATCATTGACTTACCTGTTATACCATAACCTAATACAAGAATCCTTTTATTTTGCCAATACATATGCTATCACCGTCGCAATCATACCACCTAACGTTTGAAAAAATGCAAAGCGAAATACTATCTGCGGTTCACTCCAACCGAGCTTCTGAAAATGATGATGAATAGGCGACATGAGAAATACCCTTTTACCTGTTCTCTTGAAGTGAACAACCTGTATAATAACTGACAGCGTCTCTACGACAAAGACAATCCCAATTAATATGAGATATAGTTCCATCTTACTCCTCAAAAATATAGTAGCAAGAATACCACCAATAGTAAAAGCCCCCGTATCTCCCATAAAAATATCCGCTGGATGTGCATTAAACCACAAAAATCCAATGAGAAAACCTATAAGCATAAAAAATACGGCACCATATCCCGGCAAGAGAAGCATGGAAAATAATACAGAAACTATAGATGTCATGGCAAGCAAACTATCAATACCATCTGTCATGTTTGTAGCATTGACAACAGCCATAAATACAATAACGACCCATGCCACCTCCCATACAGAAGAAAACCGTCCCCATAGATAAGCTCCCAAAATTCCTATAAGAATCTGAAAGACAATTTTTTCCCGAGCTCTTAAAGGCCTATTAATTCCCTTTACCCCTAGCTTCATCACATCGTCAACAGCTCCAACAATACCTATAAGCACCGCAGGAAGCATATACCATGTACCAGCCCAAAACATAAATACTATAAGGAGTATCAAAAGTGGAATTCCCCCCAAAGGAGGAACTTTTCTTTTCTTTTCTTCATAAAAATCGCGACTGTTTTTTTGCCACAGTCGCTTTTCACTGGCAAGCTCTACTATAAGACCACATCCTCCCAAGCCTGCAAGCAAACCGGGGAGAAGCCATTTACTCATTTCAAGCGGGTTCATCTTCCACCAGCCCCACTACTTTTAATAACCTTTCAAGATGTATACTTCGTGAGCCTTTAAATGCCACAATAGAATATCGCTCCATCATTGCATCCACCCCGTCAACAATATCATCAACACTTTCATACAACTCTACATCTCTAAAACCACCGTTTACCAGTTTATCATATGTAGCTCTAACCTCATTGCCTACAAGAACAATCTTAGCCGGTGATAAAGAAGAAAGAAGTTCTGCCAGTTCTTCATGATATTTACGAGAATGTCTTCCCAACTCTTTCATATCGCCGATAAACACAAGTAATGAATCTTTATCCTTTACAAGTTTATCTAAGGTATGTATAAAATATTTCATACTTGCAGGTGAAGCATTATAAGCATCAAATACAATTTTTTTATCACCAACATCGTATACCTGCATCCGGCCCCATACAGGAGAAAACTCTTCAAGTCGTGCTGCTATATATGACAATGTCATATCATATATAAAGCCCACTGCTACAGCAGCCATAACATCAAATACGTAGTGTACACCGTGAAGTGGTATGTGGACTTTCTTACTTTCACCAAAGGCATTTATGGTAAATGTTGTTCCACTCCAATCCACGGTAATACTACGAGCCGATATATCCACATGTCCTTTTCTACCAAACGTAATAATTTGATCAGAATGCACATAGGTATAATCTTTAACATCTTTATACAAAGACCCTGGGATAATAACCCAACCATTGGTTCGCACATGCCTCAGGGCCTTAAGATTTTCTTTTTTCACTGTAGATAAACTGCCAAGATATTCCAAATGCTCGGCGGCAATCGCAGTGATAACAAGTATCTTAGGTTTGACAATACTCGCAAGAATATCTACATCGCCTACTTCATGAAGAGCAAGTTCAAAAACAGACATAGGAATACCCAGAGGCATATTGATAATTTCCGAAGGCACAGAAATAAGAGTATTGAAATTACCCGGCGTTCTATAAAGGGTATAAATCCCCGATAATATATGCGAGATTAATTCCTTGGTTGTTGTTTTACCAACACTGCCAACAACAGCAATGGTATCACTATCCCCTTCCATTTGCATACGGGCACTGGCAAGCTCCCATAGGGCTTTTAAGGTATCTCTTACTCCAATAAGAGGTTGAGCGTGATAGTACCTAAAGAAATACTCTTCACCTACAAGCGCCGCAATAGCTCCTTTCTTCAAGGCCTCCTCAACATATAAGTGACCATCTGTGTGCTCTCCCTTCAGGGCTACAAAGAGATCTCCCTCTTTAACCATACGACTATCAAAGCGTATTCTCTTGTATACACTGTAGGGAGATATATTTCCTAAATGGCCTCCTGTTATACTGACAACCCGCCCTATGGTTCTAAATCGCCACACGATATGCCCATCTCCTTTAAGACATTGAGATCAGAAAAGTCTAAATTAACACCTTCTTTAGTTATATAAGCCTTCTCATCACCGCGTCCTGCAAGAACAAGAACATCGCCCGCTCCGCTCCTTTTCCAAGCTTCCTCTACCGCTTTCCTTCTTCCTCCTACATATAGGACTTTGTGAGAGTGCCCTCTGGCAACACCGCTATATACATCCATGCATATCGTTTCCTCATCCTCCCCCTTGGGATTGTGGGGAGATATAAAAAGTGCATCAGCCATTCTGCTGGCAATAGCCCCTATTTTCCATCTTTTAACACGATCACCACTACCTACAGCGCCAACAACAATTAATATTCTCCTACCTGGATACAAATGCTTTACATCTTCTATAAGACCTTGTACGGCTCTTGGTGTATGAGCATAATCTACAATGACCGTACGGCCCTCACATTGGTAAGTGGCAAATCTACCAGAAGGTTTAGGCAAAGAAGACAGTACACCTGCATCTATACCAAAACCAAGTTGATGGGCTAACCCCAAAACCCCGGTAAGATTGTATATAAAAAATGAAGGCATTGCAGGTATTTGCGCTTTGAGCACAAAATCCTTTAAAAGCCACTCTACATATATCTTGCCATTATGTCTACGCCAGCGCCACACTGTGTAGTCAGCATCTGGAACCATGCCATATGTAATAGACTTATTGCCCGACATTCTAAATAATCTTCGTCCCCAGTGATTTTGCAAACCGATAATACGTCTTTCCTCGGGAACGGTAAACATGAAACTGTATTTGATCTGAAAATACCCTTCAAGCACAGGATGAGCATCCTGATGTTCTGGCTCAAGGTTGGTAAACAAAGTCCACTGAAAAGGCACATAGGCCACACGGCCTGTCATAATACCATGTGAAGACACCTCTATGTAAATACGCTTAACGCCCTTATCTTGTAATGTCCATATGCTTTCCCATAAAACATCTGGAAATGGTGTGGTATTACCAAGTGATTCTTTTAAAACCTTACCCTTGGCCCACAAGCCTGTAGTTCCTATAGAACCTCCATCGGGATCAATATAGTGAGACCAAAATGTCGTAGATGATTTTCCATTTGTTCCTGTTACACCAATGAAAGTTATATCGGAAACATCTCTAATACGGCTAAGGACATATGCAGAAAATACTACAGGGTCTTTGGTCTCTATCCAAAAATGGGTATCTAATGGATAATCATCAGGTGGAGCTTGATAAGATATAACACCTACAGCCCCATTTTTAAGAGCTTGTTTCCAAAAACGAACACCATCAACATGGGTGCCTTTCATAGCAGTGAAAATATAACCAGGCTTTATACGGCGAGAATCAAATCTAACACCAACAATGGTCTGATCGTGTTTACCCCAAATTTTATGTATTGGTGCTCCTTCAACAAGATACTCTAATTGTCTGTTCACTACCTCTCCACCTTAACAGCAACAGGATGGTAAGAATTACCTATATCATAGATATTAATACTTTCAGAATATTGTTTCATTCGCGAAATTTCTTCCACTACTGAGCTGTTGCCTATTCCTTCTGCTTTAACAGCATGAAATGCCATAAGATATGAAGATAAAGTCACAATAAGAACAACACCTACAGCAAGTAAAATAGCCATAATAAAGAGCCTTATAACGGCTAAAAGACTTTTTAGGTGCTCTTTTCTTTCGCCTGTCTGAGTTTCACGGCTTTCTTTCTCTACAACAACGAGCGAAGAACCTCTTTTTAACGGTTTAATTTCTGGTAGTTCCTCATATTCAAACTGAAATTTTCTCGCCGTCCCTGGCCCTGCCAACCCCGCTCACCTCTTTTCAAATATTCTCATTATGGCACTCCGTGCCTTCCTGTTTGCCTGAATTTCACTCCACTTCGGTCTAATACCATGCTTTTTCACAACTCTACCTAATCCCTGATGTTTAAGCTCAGAAAATATATTTTTCACCAGTTTATCTTCAAGGGAGTGATACGTAATAACTCCAATCCGCCCTCCACTACTGAGTACATCAACAGCGCCCCTTATACCCTTTTCAATATTGTCAAACTCCTTGTTGACATATATACGCAACGCCTGAAACACCCTTGTAGCCGGGTGTTTTTTACCACTATGGGGAACAACACCTGCCACAATCTCTGCAAGTTCCAGTGTAGTTTCTATTGGCTTCCCACTGCGATAGCGAATGATGGCATCTGCTACCTCTTCAGCATAAGGCTCTTCGCCATATATCCGAAAAATATTGGCAAGTTTTTCTCTACCGTAGGTATTTACAACATCATATGCTGAAACAGGAGAAATATCTTTAGAAAATCTCATATCTAGGGGGCCTTCACGCATAAATGAAAAACCACGAGAGCCTTCATAAACTTGATGTGTAGAAACCCCCAAATCAAGCAGCACACCATCTACAGAAGAAAGATTCAGATTTCTGACAATATGAGGAATTTCTGTGTAAGAAGAGTGGATAATTTCTACCCTCGGCTCCCCTGTAAACTGCTTTTTCAAAAATGCAATGGCATCTTCGTCAACATCAAGCATTATCAAGAGGCCATCTGGTGCAAGTTTATGCAATATATAACGAGAATGGCCACCACTTCCCGCCGTACCATCAATATACACACCAGATGGCCTTTTTATCAAATACTCTACAACCTCATTTGCAAGTACTGGAACATGCTCTGTATACACCATCCTATAACTATTGTAGAACCCATGGCATGGTGTATACAACTATACATATATATGCAACAAAAGTTTACACAAGTGTCACTTAATATTTACGCCTTCTCAACTACCCCCACTTTCACGACAGGTATTTTAGAATCTACATTCTCTATGCAACGATTATCATTGCAAACAACAATTATCTTAGAATGTGCAGGAGCAGCAGAAATCTTGTCAATATGAAGTGTATAGCCATATTCAGAAAATGTCCTTTGATAACCTTGTAAGCTCTCCATATGCGACGGTGCCATAATAAAACATCCACAACTGTGAAGTTTTCTTATAACATTCCAAATAACCCGCTCATATGCAGATGAAAATCTATCCCATCCAATAACATAGACATCACCCTCATGAGGTTTTACAATCTCTGCAAGTTTTACCTTTCCAACAAGACCTATCACCATTGTGGGGGGAATAGGTTTGCCACCAGTTGTGTTATACAGAGAAGCATTGCCCGATACAACAGGCACACCGGCAAACTCGCATGCATCTTTGAGACCATGCATCATAGCAGATAGTCCTTCAGGATTTTCATCGGGATCTCCGTAGTTAATGCAGTCGGTAATACCCAAGGGTTCAGCACCAACGGCAAGCGTCTTTCTAACAGCCTCCAGTGTAGCAATATATGTTCCCCAATATGCATCTTGATAACCGAGATCGCCTCTACTGTGGGTAACAACACTATAACCATATTCGCTACCTTTAATTCTCATAATAGCAGGGCCAAATCCCGGCGGAAGCACTGTATCAGTGCCTACCATATAATCGTATTGAAAGTAAACATTAGAAGGCTCTACCTTTTCAAATGGAATATGCTTAAACTCTGGTATCTCTCCGGGAGTATACGGATACACATCTTCAAGTGGAGGATTGGTGATAACAGAAATAGGCACTTCCATAATAACTTCATCTTTATACACAGCCCTATAAACCGGCTCCTGTATAATCTCGCCCAGTACAGCTGTCTCAAGAAGATAATAACGGGCTATCTCCATTATCCGCTCTGCCTTTTCAGGTGATGTCAACACTGCCATACGCTCCTGAGACTCACTGATAAGAATCTCCCAAGGTTCCATGTCAGACTCTCTAAGGGGAACTCTATCAAGATAGACAACAGCCCCCAACCAACCAGCAGATGCCAGTTCAGATGTGGCAGATAGCACACCACCGGCACCAAGGTCTTGGGCCCCCTCAATGAGCCCCTCCTCTTTCATCTTGAGAAAAGCCTCTATGAGCTGTTTCTCCATAAAAGGATCGCCTACTTGTATAGATAACTTTGTGGCCTTTTCACCCTCTAAATCTTCAGATGCAAATGACGCCCCGTGTATTCCATCTCTACCGGTAGCACCGCCAAACAAGACGATAACCTGTCCCGTATAAGAGGCCTTAGATGGTATAACCTTGTCCCTCTCAACTATACCAACGGCCATGGCATTGACAAGGGGATTATGTTTATAAAACTCAGATATACGAAGTTCGCCACCAACAGTGGGTACACCAATAGAATTGCCATAGTCGGAGATGCCTCGGATAATTCCCTCTGTTACATCTCCCATATGTAAAGAATCAAGAGAGGCATGAGGTCTTGCCCCCATGGCAAGAATATCCCTAATAATGCCACCAACACCAGTGGCAGCACCATTGTATGGTTCAACAGCGCTGGGGTGATTATGGCTCTCTATCTTAAATACCACCGCCCACTTATCGTCTATGGGCAACACACCGGCATTTCCCTGGATGGCATTCTCAGCTTTGGGAAGCATCTTTATGTATTTCTTTGTATGGCTGTAACCACAATGCTCACTCCACATAACGGTAAATGCCTCTATCTCTACAGGGGTTGGCTCCCTACCAAGCCTCTTTTTCAACTCATCGTAGTATTTAAACGACACGATTACCACCCCTTATCCAGTCAAGAATAGAAAGGAACACATTTTTACCATAGTCCCACCCCAGAAGCTTCTCCATGGCACGCTCGGGATGTGGCATAAGGCCAAATATGTTTTTACCCTCCGACAGTATGCCTGCTATTTTCTCATCTGAGCCATTGACATCTTCTACATATCTCAGCGCCACATTGGGATCTCCTACCTTCACATACCTCCCAAAGGCATGGGCTATAGGAAGCTTAATCTTTCCTCCCTGCTTGAAGCGAGATAGGAAAGGATTATCTGTATCTGTTATCTCCAGATCTACCCATTTGCAGATAAAAGTGCCACTGGTATTTTCAAGAAGTCCACCGGGTAAAAGTCCCATCTCCATAAGAACCTGAAAGCCGTTACATATACCAAGCACTAATCCACCTCTTTCCGCATATACTCTAACACTCTTAGAAACAGGCTCCCTTGCCGCAACAGCTCCAGCCCTGAGGTAATCACCATATGAAAAACCTCCTGGAAGCACAACAAGGTCGTATCCCTTAACATCACCATGCCAATCTACATATTCAGGGGTAAAACCGGCAAGCTCTAATGCATAGTAGGTATCCCTATCACAGTTTGTTCCTGGATATACAACAACGGCAGCCTTGGGGTTCATATCATCCTCACCTCATACTGCTCCACAACAGGATTAACAAGCAGCTCTTCACATGCCTTTCTTACAATAGCCTCTGCCTCTTCTGGAGAATCTGCTTCAACCTCAATATTGACCGATTTACCTATGCGAAGAGAAGTAACAGGCAGGTTATATTCCCCTACAAGAACCTTTCTTATGGTCTCACCACGGGGATCTCTAACATTCCCTTTATACTGGATATCTATCATAAAGTGATATGTTTGCGGCACTGCTCAAGCACCTCCTTATACTTGGCCATGGGATCGCCAATATTTCTTCTGTATACATCCTTGTCAAATATCTCACCACTACGACGAAGTCTTAAAGTATCTGGGGAAATCTCGTCACCTAAGAGTATTTTTCCATCTTCCGTATTACCAAACTCAAACTTCATATCCCATAGGTCATATCCCATTTCTTTGAATATATCCCTAAGGGCAAGAGCTATCACTTTAGCCTGCCTTTCCATCTCTTCTGCTTCATCAAGTGATGCAATACCGAGAATAGGTAAATGCTTTTTACATACCATAGGATCATGTCTCTCATCGTCTTTGATAAAAAACTCAACAAGAGGCTCGGCAAACTCCTCGCCTTCTATACCGCCATACCTTCTAATAAAAGAGCCTGCTTTTTTAAACCTAACAACAACCTCAAGGGGATACATCTTTAAGGGGATAGCCTTAATAACATTGGGAGCGATAAACTCCACAAACTGATTATCTATACCCCTATCTTTCAAAGCATTCATCAACCTTGCAGTAATCTCTGCACACATAGAACCCTTTCCAGACATTACATCGTGCTTTTCGCCATCACCAGCAGTAATATCATCTTTAAAATGCAGATACGCATATCCGTCTTTTATCTCTACAATCTTTGTCTTTCCCTCATATGCCATCACAGGTTCACCTCCGCATTAAGTACTTTTTCTCTCTGAGATTGTCTATACTTCCTTAGTTTCTCTTCAAGCTCAGGATACTTCAGTGCCA